>JGI20151J14362_10002015_pt1 | contig 14522 bp, 9 predicted proteins | sample COG_01_FD_14362 | JGI IMG/M metagenome (IMG submission 14362)
GCCGCATCTACAACTATTCGGAAAATGTTTGACTGTAAAAAATGTCCGGTGCACCTGGTATCGTTTATCAAACATCACGGTCTATTCGTTCCATACATTGTCGCCAATTTTATTTTTTTAATTCGAAAATCTTGGTTAAGCCCTTCATACATTCACCCGTCCCAAGAGTTCTAAATTTCTTTTAGCTCGTAAATCATGGTTTAGCTTTCCCACTATCACCGAATCCAAGAGTACCTTTTTCATACTCGATCAAGTATAATAATGTTCCTTATGCGTTATTACAATTAACCATCTATCCCTCTGAGGCTATGCCGACCCACATGGAGCGAATCACACACAGTCCTCGTTCGATCCTGTAGAATTAATAATAATTTAATTATAATATATGATTATGATTCTAATAGATACTTCGTTCATTCCCCCATTATTTATTTATTTATTCATCATCATAAATATATTCGGCATATCCGAAATAAAGATCTTTTTATTAACTCGTTAACGACGGTACAGTTCCTTTATTTGCAAAAATGTCACTCTTCACCTCGTGTCGTTATCGTTACTGTATCAAGCAAGGACCATGGTAAATATATACCTTCGAACGAATAATATTATTACCTGCGTATTTAATAATATGTAAAAGCTTCGTTCGTTCGTTCGGTCGGTCGGTCGGCAATAATAGCTATGACAAACCATGTCAATAATCCCAGGACTTACATGTTAAGTTAAGTTTAAGTTAAGTCAAATCGGTGGTTTAATTTCCTGAGTTATCCGTCCATATAAGTTAAGTTAAGTCAAATCGGAGGTTTAATTTCCTGGTTTATCCGATTTAACTTATACTTAAATTAACTTTCCTGGGATTGACTTATTATTGACTTGGTTTGTAAATTTGTAAAGATCATCGGACGGAAGAACTTTCGAACGAACGAACGAAGGAAGATATTATGATATCACTTATTGAGAGTTATTTACCTCGCTCGAAGGTACCTTCGTTCGTAAGTTTTCGTATATCATAAATAAATAAGAGTTATCCCGATCAGAACAGGACGACATGACCAGCCGAACGCAAGTTGCCCGAGCGCTCCGCGCCACCTTGCATACGAGGTTGTGTCACCCTGCACGTGTCGTCACGGCAGTCACTGCAAAACTAACGAATTACTGTGTCGGTTCCACCCCAGCCGCCTTGTACTCTTCCATCAGCAGAGTGCCCTGCGTGGCAAAAGCGAGAACTACGTTCAGCACTTCAGCGACCGTATTGCGCGAAACCCGCGACAATGGGGACGATTTGTTCGAATCGCCCCGTGGAGATAGCAAAGATGATGTCAAAGATACTTCGGATCAAGAAGCAGAGGTTGACAACCATGATAGATCCACGGAATCGCTGCTGAAGCGACCACCGACGACCAAACCCAAAGGTGACGATGATGTGTCACTTGGTAAAAGTCCGGGTAGTCGTTTGAGCACTGGGGGCGACTGGTACAGCCGCATCAAGATGGCCGACGCCATGCACGATACTCAACACGATATTAAAGTTGGCTTGCCGTTCCAACTTTCAGCTTCAACCGCCAACGATAACGCTGCGCTTGAACTTGATGGTCCATGCAGATTTTGGACCCTTGATGAGATAGCAGAATCAGAATTGGTGCCCGAGGGCCTTCCAAAGAGCCTTGGCGAGGAATTTACGGCATCGGGTACCAGAAGGATGATGATTAGAGACTCTGACGCAAAGCTCTGGGATAAGATCCAGCGAAGAAGGTCGATACTCCTTGACGGGGAGCAGGGTGCTAGCAAGACAGTGTCATGCGTACGCCTTGTTGCAACGGCGAGAAAGGCAGGGTGGCATGTTCTTTACGTCCCGAGCGCGCAGAAACTGACGATTGAGTCGAGCTATCAAAGAAACGAGAGCACCGGGATGTGGGACACCCCAGAACATGCACGTATTTTTTTGAAGTGGACCGAAGCAGCTCTGGCAGTAGCGAGTGAGCCTGACGGTGCGGACGCGGACGCGGTAAGGGAAGGCCTCGATTCGGCAGACAGGGAGCCAAAAATCGCCGTGAATGCGGCACTTCGCGTCATAGAGAACGCAAAGTGTCGCGCGAAGTCTGGTGGCAAGGTACTGTTTGTGGTTGACGATTACAACGCGCTATTCGGTCCAACAGATATGCATGAGGTGCTTGGACCTCGTAAACGGGGGAAAATCAAGGCGGGTGAGACTAGGCTATGTGCCGCCCTTAGAGACGCCAGCGACATTGTAAGAAGCGGCGCAGTGTATCTCGGAGCCACAAGCACAGCTGTGCAGCTGGGTTATCGATTGAGTGAGTCACTAGGGCATGAATGTGGTGCGGATGGAAGTCAAGTACTGGAGCGAGAGCAGTGCCGGCGGTTGAGCACAAAGGAAATCCTTGGTATGGTGCAACACTATGAGCGCGCCAAATCAGGACTGGGCGCGGTGCATTCCAGCGTAGACCGACATCAGCTGTCTATGCGGCTCAGGGTTTTGACGCAAGGGAATGGGAAAGAAATCAGGGAACTGTGCGCAATGCTGTGAGGCCAGGTTTTCAAGTCGTGTGATTCAGTTGGATTCACCGATACAGCGCGTGTTCTGATTTGTGTTTCCCGTCACGTGCGCGACCGGTGTTGGCGAGATGAGCCGGTACCAACCGAGCAACATCTGCCCGTCTCGCCAGTGAGTGTGAAACTTTGAAATGTCTAAACTTCCGACGGACTGCACTTGCCAACTGAGCGCATTTCCTTGTTCGATACAATGCACCGTACGATATGCGCGCACGGCGACGATAATATCCACCACATAGCCTGGTTTGGCATTCTTTCCAATGCTTTTAAGATGAGGCCTTCTATATCCTCCTCCCCGCACGTTCCGCGATTGTATCTACCTTGTCCATAAGCTCAAAGTGTTTTGAAATTCCAACAAGTGTGTTTGCCACAATCACACCGCTGCTTGCTGCAGCAGGCAGGCCCACTCCGGGCGCACACGAGTCTCCGACTCGATACATGCCCTTTACGCCTGTCTGCGGGCCCGGAAACATGTCTGGTGCGCGGATAGCTGCACCATAAGTCCCTTTATAGCGGCGCAACCATTTCTGGTGTGATAAAGGGGAGGCAATAAGCTCAAGTACCACACGTTTGCGAATGTCCGGAATGATCACCTCAAGTGCCTCATAAAGCTTTTCAGATCTCTCTATTTTCTTTTCCTTGTATCTTGGTCCACGCTCCCATCCTGCGAATGGTTCCATGGTGTAAGCGTGGATGCAGTGGTAACCAGGGGGTGCCAGACTCGGCTCCCATGCTGATGCGATGGATATCATGCATACGTTACCCGGTTGGGATATAGATTCATCCTCATTTCTAACGACGACATGGTGCCCGCCTAGCTTGTCCAGGTTGATTCCATCACCTTTTATACCCAAGTGAAGGTGCATAAATGATTCAGAGTGGGGAGTGCCGATGGCGCCCTCTTTTTCCTTCGATGAAACAGTTCCTACGGGGATTAGATGATTGTACGTGTCCCACACAGAGGCGTTGCTGATCACAACAGGCGCGCGTAGCTCGTCACCGTTTTTCATCCGCACGCCGACAGCGCACCCGTCCTCAACAATTACCTGCTCGACATGAGTATTTAGTCTCAGCTCACCCCCAAACTTCTCCAAACCGCGGACAAGTGCATTGGTGATTTCTCTGGCACCACCTCTCGGAAACTCAGAATTTCCAAGATCATCACTTGCGCCGAAAACAGCGCCAAACTCCGCCGCAACTGTCCCTGATGCATCCATTCCGGAAAGGAGGTAGCACTCCAGGTCTGCAAGCTTACGCATCCACGGATCTTTTACTCCAAGAAAATCAAGGAGCCGTATGGTTGGATTCGGTAGGATGGAAGCGTATGGACCGAGCCTTGCTAATGCCTTCATGTACCTTGATACAATCATGATGCCCATTTTCCAGTCAGCACGAAGTGCTGAGGTGGGTAGGCCACTGAGCGAGTCATACAAGTGTCGAATCTTCGGCACCGCCGCATCGAGCTCGTCAGCGCCGGTTGGGCTGAATCGGCGAACCTCGGCTACAAGCTTAGTAAGATCCGCATGTCGGCGTAACCCTGGCTTGCCTCTCTCCATATGAAACGTACCAAGTGGATCGTACTTGATTGTCTCGATAGACTCGTCTAGCAGCTCCAACACTGCTGCCAGGGGATTTAGTGCGTTTGGGGTGGTGAGTCCCGCAAAGAAAGATGGCCCAGTATCGAAACTGAACTCGCCCACGTTTGTTTTGCGTTGGAAGCCGTGTGCGGCGCCTCCTGGAGCATAATGGGACTCAATCACGATCACCCTTTTGCCATAGTACTGCAGAAGCGCCGCCGCTGTGAGGCCGCCAACGCCAGAGCCGACAACCACGATATCCGCGTCTTGAGACGCGGCCGCGCGTGTATGCAGTCGGGTGCCGTGGCAGATCGTGCGCCGATAAAGGCGTGGTCGAACAGTGGGGGGCTGGGCACCACGGTCGCCTAACGGTGCAGCAGGGGAAAACCCTGATAACATTTTCGCGCGGCTTTCAAGTCTTGCGGAAGAAGTGTATGTCCAACAACAAGAATGCCCGCCGATCTTCTTGACGAGCGAGCCCAGGCGCAAGGTGTCTTGTCCGTTGTCAGAACAAAACAAGGAAAAAAATGATTTTATAAATTTATTTCATTAGAGTTTCATAATATATATATGCCTACTCTAACCATATATATATATGCACAGTCCGCTCGCCGTCCTGCTTAGGCCTGAATAGGCGCTATTGGAAAAAAAACACGCGCGACCCTCAATGTTTGGCGCGTAGCAAGTGTCGGTATATGCAACCGACCAGAGATCGTATGGTAATATCTCTGCCGACCGAAAGTCAACGATTGATGTTGGGAAAATCGATGAAAATGGTATTGTTTTAATAACTCAAGGACAGCTCAATTGGCACTGAACAATATATACGAATAAGATTTTTGAATTTTGAGCTCTAATAATATATCTAGATCTTATTATTTATGTATTCGATATTGTATTCTTGTTTATTAAATACCTCACCCTCGCTCGATTACGGGGGCAATAGTTAGGCCATATACACAATCAACATCAATCAACCCCATGCATGTTTTAATAATAATATTATAATATTTAATATTACCTTCATTCGTTCGTTCGGCATAGCCGATCTTACGGGATTTTCACAAAAAAAAATTCCACCTCACCTGGTATCGTTAATCAAGGTCGAAGGTTTATTTTCCCCATACATTGTCACAAATTTTGACATCGTTAATAACTCAGAATCGTTGGTTCAGCGCTACGTACAGTTGGTCCCTTCATTCGACGAAATAAACCAATTTTCTTGAGTCACGTGTAGATTTTTTGTCCGACGATGTTTACTCATACGTGAGGGCATTTATATTTAATATAACTCATTTAATTCACATTTGATATATAATTAAACATGTCAATATATGTCAATATCATATCATCTCATCCGACCAAGCAACCGAAAAATAAACGTACGTATATAGTAACGTACCCTCATCAGTCTCATATACATCATGTTTTAATTAATGAGTCCGTATGTACATACCATGGGGCTATGCCGATACACCTGGGAACGGACCCACGCAATCACGTTTTATACTGTTTGCTCGGTCCCTGAAGATTTTTATTATTACATTTTATTATTAAATACCTTACTTCGATGGTAATCTCGATTTCTACCACCCGCGCACACACTTTAAGTATAAAGGATTTTCTTATTAAACCTTGTCCAAATAATGTTGACTGTTACCATCTGTTACACATATGATATCATAACGTAATAATATGTAATAATCACATTAATATATATATATTTCGGGCATTTCTATAGTACTTAATCGTGCGCGGGTGGTTGAAATAATCCAGAATATATTCTGGATTTCAACCAGGTGCGATCACCCTAACGATTATAACTTATGATCTGATAAGTTACCACCTACCGTTAACTTTGGAGCTAACGAACGAAAGTGAAATTCAAGACATATTAACATCGTTATCAGCCCTAATCATCACTGTGATCTACCTTGAAGTAATAATAAGGTTATTATTATATTATTATTAGGTGTTTAATTACTTGTAGATATATATGTAAGAGCTTCGAAGGTAATAAATAAAGAGTCTTATTATTATTACATAAGTGTTAGAATAATCATGGGCTGACGAGCAAGCGAACCACTCCTTCGCCCGCTGCGACCGCACGATCAAGCCCCCGGAGGCCGATACCTTCTATGAGCATTCGTTACTCATCTACCGCGATGATACCAAACAAGTACACGACCGGTATAGTGGGAATTGAGGCCCTACCAAACGCAAGGGAAGCCCTGGCAACTGCTGTGAGGAAGGTGCTTGCCCAAGTGAAGATGCAAATTCCCGAAGGAACAGGGTATCGGAAGATTGTGGAGGCTACATATGAGCGCCGGCTCGATATCATCGAGAAAACAGCAGGCGTGCGCGATATCGAAGCAACTATCGGAAGCGGACAGATGGAAGAGCTACTTGCGCAGGCTAAGGATGAGCTCCGCCTCGTCTCGCAAATGGCCTCTTGGAAACCTTGGGAATTTGAGCATCGAATTAAAGTCGTGGGGCTTGGAGGCGAGAATAGTTAAAAGCTTTGGACTGACTCTTCAATTTAAAGCAACGGGGAAGAGCATGTCCACCGATATTTGACTTGCTACCCCGAGGACCTTAAATGGGTGGTGCTCGTTCTGCGCGAACCGCGAATAAAAGTTTACTGCTTAGACTATCTTAGACTGCAATTCTAATTTATTTGTTTGAGGAATAAAATACACATCTCGTTATTTGTAGTTGTTCGCTTGACCAGGCGGTTTCGCAGAAATACAAGTCGTTCTTTGCTGCCAGCGTGACAATGGCATCGTGCTCGCCACGCGCGAATCTTTCTCAGACTGAATCATATTTCTGTTTGCCAGTTCACAAGTGAGGTGAGGCAGAAAGGTTCTATTTGACCGGTTCGAAATTTCACTGAGTTGATCACTGTTGCGTCTTTTGAGTTCATGCCCAATTTCTGTTTTATAAAAGAATATATCCAGCCCTTGGTGCTCAAGAAACATATCCATGGGTGAAGCTCAAGCTGGAAGAGCTATGGAAGAAGACTGGGGGCGTTGTGATGTATCGTAGTGGAGAGCTCAGACAAGACTGCGACCACCTTGTCCGGGAAGTGGTCAGTAAAGAAGTTCCTGCTAACAACTAAGCCCTGAGCCATTAAATCATTCGCAGATACCCAGCGAGCCTCGTATTCGTATCCAAGGGCAGGCCGGCTCCAATTGTCATTCGAAATACGACGCAGGTGCAGCAGGCGCCCGGGTGGATAAAGAGGTGCAACCATGAGCGGACGTTCTTTAATTTGTTGCATATGAAATCGCTCGAATTCCTGTCGAAGAGCCTCGGCTTCATGTTCTCCATCTCCTGGCTTCAAAAGAAAATCATCAATTTCAACGAGATCGGGACTACAGGACAGACGCGACAAGAGTGTGAACTTGTTCACTTTGCACCTGACCAGTGAGTCAACAAGGTCACGTCTCAGTTTTAGCAAGCAAGGCCCTGACAGTCTGGTGATCAAATCTGATCCGTGAATGGTGCTGATTGTCCATTCTCGACAAGCAGCAGCAAGTTCAGCGGACATAAGCCCGCCTGGAGGTTCAATAGCCCAGACCCGAACAGAAGAAAATACCTGGCGTAAATGCAGCGAGAGTACAGTCGCAACTCCTGCTCCAAGAGAGTGGCCACACAACACCAGTGGCCATCGTTCATGTCCACCTAAAATTTCAGGGCGAAATATAACATCCGTGTCCCAATCTTTTTGCTTTCCTTTGGACCCATGTGAGCACGCGTCCCCTAGTAAAATGCGATGAAGAATGCCATGTTTTTCCAAGTCAGACAGGATGAAGTTCGTCGCTGTGACCACACCGGCATGGCAGTGCAGTTGACATCCAGTGTATTGAGGCATCCCGATTGTATCTGCATTTAACAAAACGGGCTTGTACATGCAATCGGTTATGCAATCCTGTATAGACATTGTGCCCCTGATTGAGACAACGATGGCACGTCGCGCTGAATCTCTTGCAATAAAGTAGGGCTGCTCCCCAACCCATTTCGTAAGGTGCAACATTTATTTTCATCCATCAGGTGATATATCAAGTGAGATGTGGCTCTATCAAACAATTGTGTCATACCCATTAGTCGAAGAGACATAAAGCAAGTCGTCATCTCGAATTCCGGCACAAACCTTTAGGGCCGAACGATCAAGATTATCAGTCATATGTATTCCGTCATTACTTCTACATTCATTTCTACCGATCGAAACATCCGATGCAGTGTAGCAGCAACAGCTTTTAGCGCCCTGCACTGAGCAAACCAAAGCAAGACCACCTCTGGGATTTGCCCAGGTGTACAGCAACCACCCGTATGCAGCCAGTGCCCAGCGTGCGTAGTGCGCGGCTTCACCAAGCACGTCGCTCAAAGACTCCTCCATGACAAAGATATCTTCACATCTNTCAATATCTGTGAAGACTTGCCTCGGAATTTCTGAACGTGTTGAACGTTCTGCATCATTCAAGAAGGACGATCGAAAAGTTTCGCTTGCCCAAGGTTTTGAGGAGCCATCAGAAATAGTATCATTTGGTAACGCACTGTGCGGCGCCCTCCTACCCAACACGGCGTTCTCTAGCATAGCACGGTGCTGGAGAGCAAGCAACGCGAGACCTGCTGCTATGTCGCTAGGGACAAGATCTGCGCCTTGAAATACTTCACCAAAGCAGTTTGCGATGTGCGAAAGTGAGCCCTGACTATCACGCTCACGTCCATTCGTTTTTGGCAGGCATAGGAAACATCCTAGAAAGGTGAATAATCTATTCCATTTCTCTTCAGACGAAAGGTCTGGATACACACTAAATATCAAAGCTATGCCCAAAAAGTTGCAAGCAATGATGAAATAGTTTCCAACTATCACGACAACGATGGCTGTATGCACATGGTTACGAACATAACATGAGTTTCCAACATGATTATCAAGAAAAGTACCGAAAATCGTGAACGCAATATCTCCTACCGTAACTACAAAGTGTAGGTACAGAAGGCCATTGACATGTTGCCTCGCTCCTGGCTGAAGAATACAACCCTTTAGGGACTGCCGAAGAATGAGCCCTTCAAGACAAATGCTCAAAAGAAAGCAGAAGAACGTTCCAAATAGCCACGCCAACGCCGTTTTCCCGGCATCACAGCGACTTTCAAGTCCCTGGTGTGCCCCTGTTGTTACACGAGTCAAGAGGGCTTTTGGAGCACTCGGAAAACAAGTTTTTACTCACTTTCGTACACAAGCAGCACCACAGTGCACCTGCGCAAATGAGAAGAAGTCGGCCAGCGTTTCAAACCATGTCAAATTATGAAATAACTGTACCATACTGTGTGCACGGCCATTAAACATAGCATCGGGATGGGCAGATCATCTGAAGCGACAAGCCAAGAGCGTCCAAAAAGGACTAGCGCTGGCATCGTTGGCGAGATAGTTCCTTCAAGTAAACAACTCTTCAACTAGGGAAGGCAAATTCTGATCGAACGTTCCCCAGATGCTAGCGGCGGCCGAGTGCGCCCGAGTCATAGGAAACACAAGGCCCGGATATCCGTCCAAACGTTGTGATATTAAATAAGAGTTACGCGTACAATAATGATATGACAACGGAAATGAAGGTACATGTTGTAACTTTACAAGTATATATGTTTCAAACTATGTTTTCAAGTATGTTTTCAAGTATGTTTACTCGTGATCGAGGGTTTATATTTATCCTTACAAATATATTTGAAATACTAAAAATATATTTGGGAAATTTTTTGGAAACATACTTGTATCATACTTGTACGGAAGAATATAAACCCTCGATCACGAGTAAACATACTTGAAAACATACTTGAAAACATACTTTGAAACATACTTGTAAAGTTACAACATGTACTTTCATTTCCGTTGTCATATGATACTTGAAACATATATGTATATATACTTGTAAATTTAAAAGGCGTACTTTCATTTCCCTATCCGTTAAGATTATAATTAGTTGTCATATATTTAATATGATAGTAAACTAGTTTTGATATTTATTTGATGCCTTCGTTCGATATATATCGTTGATATTTAATAAAAATTTTATACATCTATCGAACTGCATATATACGAGAGATTTAACTCGTACTTTTATGATTTAACTTAAATAGTTCATAGAGCAAACAGTTTAACGACGTTTCGGCTTCTATATATGTATGCATGGGAGAGAGTCAAGTTAATAGACCTTCACATTTTTATGGAAAGTTTAACTCGTTCATTTGAAGATCTAAATTATATTCCGCATTGAGCAAACAGTTTGAGTGTTTCAAACATCGCCATCACACATTTATATATGAATGTGCGTTATTTTTATTTGTTATTACCTTCGTTCGTTCGTTCGTAAGCTTCGTATTATTTAAGATATCTAATAGATATCTTCGTTTCATATAAATCTTCGTAATAAATAATAAGACAACGATAGATGATGAACACGTTTTGAGAAAAGCGGAGTTATCAACCAATTGAAAATGTTCGTCGAGAAAAGTCTCACTAACGATTGGTGAAAATACGTTTGAAGCAACGATGGACTTATCGGCACTCGAAACGTTCGGAAACGAAGGGCACGTCGAAGGTAAAGTAGTGCAATATCCGTTTTTCGAAGCTGATGAAACAAATTTACCACGCTCAGGGAAGAAACTTAGAAGTAGTTCCTTCACTCCAAAAGTCATCCAACGAACGGTGAGGTCTTCCCCTTCGTGCATATTTTTGCTCATAAAAACTCGCGAAGCACAGCGGCTAACCGGGACATTCCGCCGGCACGCTGAACAGCGTACTCGTTTCTATGCAGAAGAAGTTACCGTGACTACTAGCGTGAGTTTGGAAACTTGCCCTCCGCAGGAAGATGAGAAACGAACACGAGTCACCAAAATACAGGCACGTGATCATCCTCAACAGATTCAAGCTGAACACTCGAAGATGCACGAGGCAGAAAATGCCGCTTGGCAGGGCGCAATATCGAATCGGGCGACACTGGGCACTCCGAGCGAGCAAAATCCTCTGAGGCACTATCCTACCCTGCACAAGACCAAAAGAAGAAGGAAAGCTGACCATACCGAAGAATCCACGTTACTACTTCCTGGCTCGGTCCAGTCCACCAGGCAGAACGATTCGGTAAACCTGCGTGAAAGCAATCGGATAATGTCATCATCTGGCGGCGTCTTTGATAAGATTGTGAGTACCAGTCTTGCCGCGTCAACGAACAAAACACTTTTAGGGAAAGTTACACCGGCTCATCGATGGGTCCGAACAGCAAGCACGGTTCGAGGCAATCGTTTGAACTCGACGATGACTCGGAAAAACCGACCCCCTGCACTAATAAGCAGAACGGAGTATGAAGTGTCCCACAGCATACGTGACATCATTCGGCAGCGCTCTAAGGAAGAGCGAGCAGCTGAGTCCAAAAGCCGTGTGAAACGGATTATGGATACCCCTTTCGCGTCTGAAAATCATCAGGCCACTGATGCTTCTTCCAAAGCTGCTAATAAAATCGGGAGGAAGAATTCATCAAGGCAGAAAATACCTCACGATACCAATATTCACAACTTGGACACAAAAGCAAATGTCGTTGGACATCCGGATGGAAGCTTTCCTGTGGCGCCGCAAGTGCTCGTTGTCGATGGCCGAATAGTTGTAAACGAGAAGAGCCTGACTGTAAGTGCTATGGACGATCGCGCATCAACACTTCGCGACTTCATACGCGTAGAGGAGAGTGGCGTAAAACTCAATTCAGCGACTTATTCGAACTACACGAAGGCAGAGAAGTGGACAAGAGAAGATACTGACTTTTTTTATGAAGCACTTCGTCAGTTCGGAACCGATTTTTCGCTGTTGCAGCGTTTATTTCCGGGACGGTCCCGTCGCCAGATAAAGAAGAAATACTTGGTAGAGGATAAGGTGAACCCGTCACGTGTTGAGGCTGCGATTAATAATTTGGAACCACGACCAAAACTTTACGAAAGCCTAATCAGTTTGTTGAAAGCTCCTGAACAAAATGCGGGTGTTGAAGTTGGTCGAGGTTTACTGGCAAACTCTCGCGGGTGTGCTTTTGCCACACGGCACAAGGGGAAAATGTAGATTATATCTGATCAGTGTTCCTTGATCAGAAATAGTCTGAAGTTCGACGGTCGCCGGGCCATCTTGGCTGCTCTCAGCTGTTCCTTAGAGCATGTCGTCCTATGTGTTGCTAATGAAATGAATAGTTGTTAGGGCAACCTAATCCAAACGTCTTGTCTGAATTCTTCAAAGCGCTCTCCCAATCTGCAAAACTATTGTCTTGGTTAAGATTGCCTCTACGAAGATCTGCCAATCCTCCAAGCTCGAAGTAAGAAGGTGAAATTCTTTAAGCTTGCATAGTACCGCGCGGGCACTTTTCCGGGCTTCTGGCTCTTTGTCAGTAACCTGTGGCATCAATTTGGACAGTGGATGGGTGTGATATATGGCAATGTAAAGCACGGACTGCCTACCAGTGCAGCGGCAGCACGTATCAATTCTGCTCTCATATTGTCAATACATAACTGGAAAAAGTGCAAGTGTCATGCACGATGGTCTTTACTGAAAGAGAAAAGCTTCACCTCGGTATCAGGCTGCCTGTCTGATAACGCTTTTTCTACGGTAGATTCAATACAGCTGGCAACGACGGCTCGCACCTTACTATTTGGACTTTGGGCTTGAGGCAATACCACGTCAATCAAGATGTTTGTCGACATGGAAGTCATCATCGCAGACAGCGTTCGCTTTGCTTCTTCCATCACAAATCTCTTTTCAAGCGCCGCTTTGTTGAGAAGAGTTTTGACGAGTAAAGAGAGTCCATCGGGAGAGATTGCCAGGAAATAATCTCCGAGCGACCTGAAAAGGTCAGCGGTGCAAATTAATGCAGTCTTGCATAATGAACTTCGCAAACTATTGACATGCAAGTTCAAGCTGGGAAGTATTCTCTCAACAACTCCTAGGAGCTCCTCCGGATGATGAGCGGCTAGCCGGCGAACCAGCAAAAGTGCACCACACACGGATATCCAGCTCTCGGAATTAAGCTGACTGAGGAGAGCCGCGGCGTCGGTCTTGGGCTCTGCAAATGGCAGCAGCTCTTCTGTTCGCACATAGAAGGCCTCGACGTCAACTTGTTCCGGCTCTTGACCTGTTGGCATGTTCACGCCAGGGTGGAAAGCCATGATTCCCCGCTTAATTTGCTAGTTTGACGATTCGTCGGTGTCTTCGAGAAGATCGGAAATACACAGACACGGTTCACGTACCCCGCGAATCGTTCGCTTTGGAGCAAGACATTGACTATCTGCCCTGCCGAGTTTTTTGGTGCAGTACATAATTCTCAAAACAAGACGCGTTGAAAATATATTATACCGAACGAAGGTAATAATAATAACACTAGCTAGCTAGCTATCTATAGATAGATAGCTAATAATATAATATAATATATATAGCTAGCTAGCTATTTATTATTACTTGTTGTAATAATGAGACATGATAGTAGTGTTGATGTGACAAAACACAAAAATTAAAAATTTCTACCAAAATTATTATACTTCGAAGGTATTATTATTATTAATATTGAAACTTATGATTGTGATAATAAATAAAGTAATAAGGGATTCGCACCATGTGGGTCGGCATATATCTAGATAGCCTACTTGGAACTACTACGAATGTCGCACGTGAATGTGCGTGGGTGGCTGCGGATCACGTAATCACAAGACATACAGTACAAAATGATGTTGAATTTTTCATATATATATATGGTCGATTATACGAACGAAGTAAGGTAGTTATCACATGAATAGAATAACCATATATACATGCATCTTTATTATTAGTAGACTATTTATATATCTAGTATATATATGTATTTTGAAGAGAGTCTGACTGTTTACTCTGTGCGCCATTATAATTAGACCGCCAAAAGTTCGAGTTAAATCTCCCATAGAAATGAGAATTTATTAGACCATACTGCTCTCATACATGGAAGCCGAAGCGTCGCCTAACCGTTTGGCTGTTAAAGTCATATATACGTAAATCTGGAGGTTACGTTATGTAAAATGCTCTGGTAGTAACCGTAAATACGACGATATTTCTGTAGAATAGATGCGGATTAAAACTGATTCTTTCATATTTTTAAACATATGATATTTTTATGTTCTCCCCTAATAATAACATATTTTCAGCTGAATTTAAAATTACGTAAAATTATTTAAACCTTATGTATTTTTTATATTTTCTTTACACGGGCATCATCGCTGATTATTATTAAAACTTATTATTTTATCTAATAATAAAAGATCTTAATATTAATGATATTTGTTTTGAAGTTTGGCGCGTGGCGCATGTCAGTATTTGCAACC
>JGI20151J14362_10002017_pt1 | contig 14517 bp, 13 predicted proteins | sample COG_01_FD_14362 | JGI IMG/M metagenome (IMG submission 14362)
ATAGATAGATCTAAAGATAAGATCATATTATTTTTAAGTAAAAATTTAAAAAAATTTTTTATACTTGATATTTTGCGTGCAACTGTTGGTCTAGATAATTCCTTTTTTGATAGATAAGACAAAAATTCCCTAATTACGTATTTGTCTGGAGGAGCTGTTTCCAGTTTCATGTCATAGCAAAAACTAAAAAATTCTGAAACATCTCTTTCATAGGCACCTATTGTATTTAAACCATATCCTTTAATAGATTCTAAATACTCAATCCATTTTTCAATATTATGATTTACTTTTTTTATACCCATAAAAAAATTTATAAAATAGTTTGTCCAGTTTTTTTCCAGTCAGCTAAAAAATCAGCTAATCCTTTGTCGGTTAACGGGTGGTTATACATAGCTTTTAGAAATTTAGGTGGAATAGTAGCTACATCGGCCCCCATTTTTGCTGAATCTATTATATCTTGAACACTTCTAATAGAGGCAGCTAATACTTTTGTATCAAAGTCATAGATACTATAAATCTCAGTAATTTCAGAGATTAAATTCAAACCATTAGAACCGATATCATCAAGTCGTCCAATAAATGGAGAGATAAACGATGCTCCTGCTTTTGCTGCTAATAACGCTTGTGCCGAGCTGAAGCATAAGGTGACATTGACCATTATTCCATCGTCTGAAAAAACTTTACACGCACGAAGTCCATCAAAAGTTAGAGGAACTTTAATAGCAACGTTTTGAGCTATAGAAGATAATTTCCTTCCTTCAAGTATCATATTATCAAAATCAGTCGCCGTAACTTCTGCACTAACCGGACCAGAAACTTCATTACAAATTTCTTCAATTGTTTCAAGTATGTTTCTACCAGATTTAGCTATCAACGAAGGGTTTGTAGTAACACCATCAATTAGTCCAGTAACGTTTAATGATTTAATTTCTTCTATTTCAGCTGTATCTATAAATAGTTCCATTATTGATCCTTTATAATGTTTAAAGTTTTATAAAACTAATATTTTATTAATCATAATTTATAATACACTATGTTAAAAACTATAACCATAATTAGCTTTAAAATAATTTTATAAAGACGCTTCATGATTGATATCAAAACAAGAGAGCTAGCGATACTCGTAATAGGTCCATTTAATGACCCATTTGATTATATATTAGAAGATAGTTCTACCAATATCGCTATGGGACAGATAGTTGAAGTTCCGTTTGGAAGGAAAAAAACAATTGGAGTTGTAGTTGGTAAAGGGACAGGTAAAGTTCCTGGTGAAAAATTAAAAAAAATAAATAAAATTTTTGAAATAAATTGTTTATCAAAAGAATGTATTGAATTCATAAATTTTTTGGCAAGTTGGAATTGTGTATTTAAAGGCTTGGTTTTAAAAATGATTTTATCACCTTTAGAAGCTATTACTTCTCCAAATACTTTTAAAATTTATAAGGCAAATTTTAAAAGAATAAAAAATATTGAAAAAGAAAAATCTTTTAATCTCACACCAAAAAAGAAATTAGTTATAGATTTTTTGTTAAATGCAGATCGGAATATTAATAAAGATGAACTAACCAAAGCCTGCAAAGTGTCAGAAGCTCTTCTAAGAGATATGGTAAAAAAAAATATAATATGTGAAGAATTTATAAAAAAATTACCAACGCCTGACCTTAAAAATGCTCTTAAAGTATCAAAATATGAAAAAAATAAGAAATTATTAAATTCACATCAACTTTCTGCAGTAAAAAAAATTAATGATTCCATCAAAGGTAATAAATCAGAATGTTTTTTATTAGATGGTGTTCCTGGTTCAGGTAAAACAGAAACTTATTTTGAATCTGTTAAAGCCTCTCTGGATGAGGGCAAACAAGTTCTAATTCTTTTACCCGAAATTTCTTTAACACCAGATTGGGAGAAAAGGTTTAGTGATCAATTTCATTTCAAGCCATTAATTTGGCATTCAGACATAACAAAGAATAAGAAGAAAGAAATTTGGTTGTCTGCAATTAATGGAATTCAATGTGTCGTGGTTGGAGCTAGATCTGCATTAATGCTACCTTTTTCGAATCTTGGATTGATTATAGTTGATGAAGAGCATGAGCCTGCATTTAAACAAGAAGAGAGTGTAAGGTACAATGCAAGGGATATGGCTATATATAGAGCTGCTAAATCATTCGCTCCTGTTATTTTAGCTTCTGCAACACCTTCTCTAGAATCATATTATAATATGAAGATTGGTAAATATATTCATCTGATATTGCCTGAAAGGGCCACAGGTGCAGAATTACCTGAGATAAAAATTTTAGATTTAAAATTGGATATGCCTGATAAAGGTAGATGGATTTCTCCTATTTTAATAAACGAAATTAAATTAAAATTATCAAAAAAAGAGCAAACTTTATTATTTTTAAATAGAAGAGGCTATGCTCCTTTAACCCTTTGTAATGCATGTGGGCATAAGATTAAGTGTATAAATTGTGAAACTTGGTTAGTAGAACATAAATCCAAAAATTTATTAATTTGTCATCATTGTGGTTTTTCTAAAAAAATTATAAATACTTGTCAATTTTGTGGGACTGAAGGCCAAATAAAAGCTTGTGGTCCCGGTGTCGAGAGAATCGAAGAGGAAATCAAATACTTTTTTCCGGAAGCTAAAATTGCAGTACTTTCAAGTGACACAATGAAAAGTCAAAAACTACTTATTGATATGATTAAAAAAATTAAAAATAACGAGATAAATATTGTTATTGGAACTCAGATGATAGCAAAGGGGCATGATTTTCCTCATTTAAAATTAGTGGGCATTATTGATGGAGATGTAGGTTTGTCCGGAGGAGATTTAAGAGCTGCGGAAAGAAGTTTCCAAATATTACAACAGGTATCAGGAAGATCAGGAAGACATATTTCAGACCCAAAAGATAGGGGAAAAGTGTTTCTTCAAACTTTTGATGCCGAAAATGAAATTATAAAAGCAATAGCAAAAAATAATCGCGATGATTTCTTTAAAAGAGAAATGTATTCAAGAAAAAACGCTAATATGCCACCTTATGGAAGATTGGCTTCTATAATATTATCCTCCAACCAAGAAAAAGATTTAGATAGTTATGCGACAGAATTATTAAAGATATCACCGTCATTCAAAAACGTTAAAATCTTTGGTCCTGCTCCCGCTCCAATATATTATTTAAGAGGAAAGTATAGAAGAAGATTTCTTATAAAATCAGATAAAGCAGTTAATATTCAAAATGTATTATTAAATTGGACATCTAAGGCTAAAACTCCAAATAACATTAAACTAGCTATTGATATTGATCCTGTTTCTTTTATGTAAATTTAATTGATTTTGGTGTGCTTGTTACTTGCATTGAAATCAATGCTGTGCTAGCTATCCATATAATTTTAAATGCAAGGAATTATTGAGATGAGCGGATCATCTGGATTATCAGGTAGATATGCTAAAGCTTTGTACGAGTTAGCTAAAGATAACAAAACAATACCTAATATAGTTAAGGATTTTGAAGCTTTCAAAAATCTATTAGAAGATAGTGAAAGTCTTAAAACTATGATCCAATCTCCTGCCATTTCAAAATCTAACAAAGAAGCTTCCATTATAAAGATTTTAAAAAAGTCCAAGGCTAATAATCTTACTATTAATTTTTGTGGAACTTTAGCCAAAAATGGTAGGCTGATTTTGATTAATGAAATTATAGATGTTTTTCTATCTGAGGTTTCGAGGATAAATGGCGAAATCAAAGCTGAGGTCACTTCATCATTTTCACTAGATAAGGCGCAACAAGATGAAGTTAAATTAGCTATATCTAAGGCCACTGGTATCAAAAAGATTGTTTTATCAAATAACGTTGATGAGAGCTTAATTGGAGGTCTTATAGTCAAAATAGGATCTAAAATGATTGATAATTCAATAAAAACTAAACTAAATAGACTTGAAATAGCCATGAGAGGTGTAAATTAATGGATATTCGTGCAGCAGAAATATCAACAATATTAAAAGATCAAATTGAGAATTTTGGAGTAGATGCCGAAATTTCAGAGGTAGGTAAAGTTCTATCAGTTGGTGATGGAATTGCTCGTATTTATGGGCTTGATAAAGTTCAGGCTGGTGAAATGGTAGAGTTTCCTGGTGGTATCGCTGGAATGGCTTTGAACTTGGAAAGAGATAATGTTGGTGTAGTTATCTTTGGAAGCGATAAGACTATTAAAGAAGGTGATACTGTAAAGAGAACCGGATCTATTGTAGACGTACCTATTGGTAAAGGTTTATTGGGTAGAGTTGTAGATGCTTTAGGAAATCCTATTGATGGCAAGGGCCCTCTTAAAAATGTTAAGAGATCAAGAGTTGAAACAAAAGCTCCTGGTATTATGCCTCGTGAATCTGTAAGTGAGCCTATGCAAACTGGTTTAAAAGCGATCGATTCTTTAATACCTGTTGGTAGAGGTCAAAGAGAGCTTATTATTGGTGATAGACAGACTGGTAAAACAGCAATTGCTATAGATACATTCTTAAATCAAAAAGGAACAAATGATAAGGCAGGTAAAGACGATACTAAGAAACTTTTCTGCATATATGTAGCTGTTGGACAAAAAAGATCTACAGTTGCACAAATCGTTAAAACTTTAGAAGAAAGAGGCGCACTAGAGTATTCAATTGTTGTTGCTGCAACTGCATCTGATCCAGCACCTATGCAATTTTTAGCTCCATATTCTGCTGCTGCAATGGGTGAGTTTTTCAGAGATAATGGAATGCATGCTGTAGTTGTATATGATGACTTGTCAAAACAAGCTGTTGCATATAGGCAAATGTCTTTACTTTTAAGAAGACCTCCAGGAAGAGAAGCATATCCTGGAGATGTTTTCTACTTACACTCTCGCTTGTTAGAAAGAGCTGCTAAATTAAATGGAGATAATGGATCTGGATCTCTNACAGCTCTTCCAATAATCGAAACTCAAGGTGGTGATGTATCTGCTTTTATTCCAACTAATGTTATTTCAATAACTGATGGTCAAATCTTTTTAGAAACAGAATTATTTTACAAAGGAATAAGACCAGCCGTTAACGTTGGTCTGTCGGTATCACGAGTTGGATCTGCCGCGCAGATTAAAGCTATGAAACAAGTTGCGGGTACTATTAAACTAGACCTTGCACAGTACAGAGAAATGGCAGCTTTTGCTCAGTTTGCCTCAGATATGGATGCTTCAACTAGACAACTGTTGTCAAGGGGAGAGAGATTAACTGAATTACTTAAACAGGCTCAATATTCACCCATGGAGGTTGAGGAGCAAGTAGCAGTGATTTTTGCTGGCGTTAAGGGCTACCTAGATAAAATACCAACTCAAAAAATTGGTGAATTTGAAAAGTCTTTATTACAAAAGTTAAACACAAAAGGTTCAAAAATTTTAGACTCAATTCGCAAAGACAAGTCAATTTCAGATGAGACTGATCAAGCTCTTAAAGATGTTTTAGATCAGTTAGTGAAAAATTTTTCTTAACTGGTATGTCAGACTACAGGGAATAGGTTAAATGCCTTCTTTAAAAGACCTTAAAAATAGAATTGGATCTGTAAAATCTACACAGAAAATCACATCTGCAATGAAAATGGTTGCGGCTGCAAAATTAAGAAAAGCTCAAGAACAAGCTTTAGCTTCACGTCCTTACACTTCATTGATGGATAAAGTTGTATCAAAAATAGCATCTAAAACCTCTGGAAATTCCATCGACCTTCTTACTGGTAAGACTGATAATAAAACTCACCTCATAGTAGTTTTTTCTGCTGACAGAGGATTATGTGGAGGTTTTAATGGTTCTATTACTAGGGCAGTAAGAGCTGAAGTAAAAAAATTAGAGCAAGAAGGAATTAAAGTTAAATTATTAATGGTAGGAAAAAAATCAGCTGATGCTCTTAATAGAGAGTTTGGTCATTTGTTTGTAGAGAGAATAGATGGTAATTCGGCCAAACCAAATTATACAGATGCAGAAATTCTTGCAAAAAAAATTATTACTCTTTTTGAGAATAACGAATTCGGAGTTTGTAAGGTAATTTTTAATAAGTTTGTGTCAGCTATTACACAAGAAGTCACATATAAATCGCTTATCCCGGCAGAGATCCAAGAAACTGAGGACGATACAAATAATTCAAATTCTATATATGAATTTGAGCCAAGCGAAGAAGAAATCTTAAATGACTTATTGCCTCGTAATTTATCAACTCAATTGTTTAGTTCTCAAATGGAAAGTACTGCAAGTGAGTTGGCTGCTAGAATGACAGCAATGGACAATGCTACTAGGAATGCAGGTGATATGATTGATAATCTTACACTTCTATATAACAGAACACGACAAGCAGTTATTACTAAGGAATTAATAGAAATTATATCTGGTGCGGAAGCATTATAATAAATTGATTTTAAAATAAATGGAGAAAATCATGGCCAAAAAACCATCTGGCAAACAAAATGGAAAAATATCACAAGTAATTGGAGCTGTTGTTGATGTTGAATTTGAATCTAATTTACCATTCATTTTAGACGCTTTACAGGTTGATAATGGAGGACAGAAACTAATTTTAGAAGTTGCCCAACATCTTGGAGAAAATGAAGTTAGAACTATCGCTATGGATAGTACGGATGGTTTAGTAAGAGGTATGGAGGTAGTACAGACTGGTGCACCTATTACAGTTCCAGTTGGCCCAGAAACATTAGGTAGAATATTAAATGTTGTTGGTGATCCAGTAGATGATGGTAAACCAGTTAAATCTAAAACAACTCTTCCTATTCATAGAGATGCACCAGAATATGTAGATCAATCTACATCGGCGGACATCTTAGTTACTGGAATAAAAGTAGTTGATCTTTTAGCTCCATATGCAAAAGGTGGTAAAATAGGTCTTTTTGGTGGGGCTGGTGTAGGTAAAACAGTGCTTATTATGGAACTTATTAATAATGTTGCAAAGGCACATGGAGGTTACTCTGTATTTGCCGGTGTTGGTGAAAGAACTAGAGAGGGTAACGATCTTTTTCATGAGATGGTTGAATCTGGAGTTATTGTTCCTGACGGGCCAGGCTCAAAAGCGGCATTAGTATATGGACAAATGAATGAACCTCCAGGAGCAAGAGCAAGAGTTGCATTAACAGGATTAACTCTAGCTGAATATTTCAGAGATCAAGAAGGTCAAGACGTTCTTTTCTTTGTAGATAATATTTTTAGATTCACTCAAGCTGGATCAGAGGTTTCTGCATTATTAGGAAGAATTCCATCTGCTGTGGGTTATCAACCAACTTTGGCAACTGATATGGGTGCGTTACAGGAAAGAATCACTACGACCACTAAAGGATCTATTACTTCTGTGCAAGCCATATATGTTCCTGCTGACGATTTGACAGACCCAGCTCCTGCAACCTCTTTTGCTCACTTAGATGCAACAACAGTATTATCTAGACAAATAGCAGAAATTGGTATTTATCCTGCCGTTGACCCTCTTGATTCAACCTCAAGAATGTTAGATCCAAGAATTGTTGGTGAAGAACATTATAATGTAGCAAGGCAAGTTCAAGAAGTTCTTCAGCAATATAAATCACTACAAGATATTATAGCGATTTTAGGAATGGATGAGTTGTCAGAAGAAGATAAGTTAGTGGTTAATAGAGCTAGAAAAATACAAAGATTTTTATCTCAACCATTTCATGTAGCAGAGGTTTTTACAGGTTCGCCTGGAGTACTTGTGCCATTAGAAGAAACTATTAAAGGTTTTAAAGCGATAGCAGATGGTGAGTATGATGACTTACCTGAAGCTGCATTTTATATGGTTGGTACAATAGACGAAGCAATTGCAAAATCTAAAAAATTAGCCAAAGATGCTGCATAAAACACAAGTTTGTAGTTAAGAGGTTTAAATGTCAGATACAACTAATTTAGAAATAGTAACCCCTTCAATGGTAATTGTTTCTGAACCAGTAGAAATGGTTGTCGTCCCGGGCGCTGATGGACAAATTGGTGCTTTGCCAAGGCACTCTAAAGTTATGTCTACGCTTAATAGAGGTGTTGTAGATATTTTTAATGACAGCAAAATTTCCTCCAGAGTAATGATTGATGGTGGCATTGTAGAAATTAATGAAAATTCTGTAGTTATACTTGCTGAAAGAGCCGAAAAATTAGACAAAGCTAACAAACATATCTTAGAAGAAAAACTTTTAGACTTTAAGTCTCAAGAAAAAGATAGTGACCCTAATGTATCATCTTTAGCTGCTAAAAACTCTTCATTCATTTCCGCTGTTATTGAAAATATAGATTAGTTTATTTAGATAAAATTTTTTCTATCTTAGACCCTATTTCTAAGAGCTGATCATCATTATCAGTGATACCATTTAACATGATACCTAAAGGCTTGTCTTTTTTTGCGTATGGTAAAGACAGACTGCATCCATTCATATAATTAGCAAGAGTAGTATTCCTAAGTGAAATCAAATTCATCTTGTCATAAAATTCTTCATTCTCACAATCCTTAATTAGGGGAGGTGTGATTGAAACAGTTGGCAATAGTAGAAAATTATTTCCTAAAAAAGTATTAAATTGGCTTATCAGACTTGTTCGTTCTTTACAAAGTTTTACATACTCTACCGCAGTAACTTGATTAGCTCTATTCATTCGTCTGAAAACATTAGGATCTATTAAATGTTTTTTATTAGTATAAGCCTCATAATATTCTGCTTGACATTCTACTGCTGCAAATTGCCATAGAGGAATTTTTTGATATTGATCTAAAAGAGGGATGTCTATTTCTTGAATATCTAAACCACTTTTAATAATTTTCTTCTTTGCAGAATCAAAGCCCACTTGGATATCATTATCAATATCTTCAAATCCAAAATTTTTGGGAATAATTATTTTTATATTATTCTTTTTATCAATATTATCTTTAGATACGTTGCGCATTATTTCAAATCCTAGCCTGCAAAGGCTAACATCTTTTGCCATTAATCCAACACTGTCTAAACTTGTAGATAAAATAAGCACACCATCTCTTGAGATACTGTCTTGTGTTGGTTTAAAACCAGTTATTCCAGTAAATGCTGCGGGTATTCTAGTTGACCCTCCGGTATCTGTTCCAATTGTGATATCAGACACACCAAGAGCTATTGATACAGCTCCTCCTGAGGTTGAGCCTCCAGGAACCGAATTTTTATAAATTGGATTGGATGGTGTTCCATAATGTGGGTTTATNCCTAAACCAGAGTAAGCTAGCTCTGTCATATTTGTATGGCCTAGAAGCAAGCCTCCAGCCTTTCGAATTAAAGAAATACATTTTGCATCTTTTTGAACAACTTCATCATCTATAAATTTTGTACCACCNTTAGTTTTATATCCTTTTACATCAAATAAATCTTTTACTGATATTATTAGTCCCTTCAACTTATCATTCTTAACTTTATTAATATTTTCTAATTGTTCATTAAAATCTTTTTCAAAAAGTTCCGTAAATATATTTTCAAAAATTGAGGGATCATTTTGAATTTTTTTTAAAACCTTATTAACTTTATTAATTAGATTTTCAGATTGAGAATTTTCTGTTGCCATAAGTTTTATACTTGTGTTGAATTGAAATTATTTAAGATAGGAATGAAAATTTTATTTATTTTTTGATAAACATCCTTCTTAAAAAAAATTGCCTTTTCAGGTAAAATTTTTGGATCTAGCCATACCCAGTTTTTAAATTCAGGGTGTTTTGTGTTAATGTTTATTTCTTTATCATCTCCTAAAAAATGAAATAAAAGCCATCTTTGTTTTTGACCTCTATATTTACCCTCCCATAGGTTATCTGCCAGTGGAAGAGGTATGTCATAATATATCCATTCTGGGTATTCACTAACGAACTCAACATTAACAATACTAGTCTCTTCTTTTAATTCTCGAAAGCCTGCTTCAATAGGAAGTTCTTCATCATCGATTCCTCCTTGAGGCAACTGCCAAGCTTCAGCTTTATTATCAAGACGTTGACCACAAAATACTTTGCCCTTTTTATTAAAAACCATAAGACCTACACATGATCTATAAGGTCGTTCTAAAAGTGGTATTTTTATTAATCGCATTATTGATTTCTAGCCGTATTATTCTTATTAAACTTATCTAATTGATTATGAAATACAGTTGAAGTATTTTTGCTGTTATTGCTAAATAGGTGAATACCTTTAATAAGATCAACCCCTCTTGAAATTTGATTGTCTTGTAAAAGTTTTTCTAAAGGAGAAATTTTAGATTTTTCATCTTCTTCAGCTTTGGTTTTGTTATCTTTTTTATCTAATGCTCCCCTAAGGTTTTCTTCACGTCTGTTATCTTTTTTTTCTTTCTTTAATTCAGTAATGCCTGCCTCTACCTTAATGTCTGGCTCTATTCCTTTTGCTTGAATAGATACTCCACTTGGTGTGTAGTATCTAGCCGTGGTAAGACGCATTGCCCCGTTACCTGCAAGTGGTATTATAGATTGAACAGAACCTTTACCAAAGCTTCTAGTACCAACTATTATAGCCCTTGCATGATCTTTTAGAGCACCTGCAACTATCTCACTAGCAGAGGCTGAACCACTATTAATTAGAACTATAAGAGGTTTGCCATCTATAATGTCACCTTTTTTGGCAAATATTCTAGACGTATCATCTGATTTTCTACCTTGGGTAGACACAATTTCTCCCTGATTAAGAAAGGAGTCAGTGACAGAAATTGACTGGTTTAACAGGCCTCCTGGATTATTTCTTAAATCAAGAATTAAGCCCTGAAATTTATCGCCTAATTCTTTTTTTATTTCTTTTACAGATTTTTCCATTCCAGATGTTGTTGTGTCAGAAAAAGTTGTTAAACGCACATAACCAATATTATTAATAATTTCATGTTTAACTGACCTNATNTTTATAATATCCCTAATGATTTCAATCTCAAAAGGATCTTTTTCTTCGCGAACAACTGTTATGGTGACCTTGCTCTTTACAGGTCCCCTCAGTTTTGATACTGCTTCGTTGATTGTAAGACCTTTGATAGACTCACCATCAATACCTATTATTAAATCTCCAGATTTCATTCCAGCATTTGCGGCTGGCGTATCATCTATAGGGGATACTACTTTAACAAAACCATCTTCCATAGTGATTTCAATACCTAAACCTCCAAAAGTTCCCTTTGTTTTTACCTGCATATCTTTATATGACTCAGGACTTAAATATGAGGAATGTGGATCTAAGGATTGAAGCATACCTGAAATAGCTGATTCTATAAGTTCTTTATCTGTGATTTCTTCTACATATTGTTCTTGTACTCTTTGAAATACATCTCCAAAAAGGTTGAGTTGTTTATAAGTTTCTTGGCGGTTATTTTGAGCTTTTGCTCCAATCATGGAAAAATAAAGAAAGTTCAAAAAAAATAATAAAATTATGAAAAAGCTATTATTTTTATTTAATTTTATTTTAAGCATTTAAATAAATCCTAGGTTTATTAACTTTCTATATAAAATAATTATAGAAGATAATTAGAGTAGTAACTATATAAAAATTATCTTTTTAATAATGATTGACCATTCATAGAACTAGGTAATTTTATAGACATAAGTTCTAGTATTGTAGGTGCAATATCCGCGAGCTTTCCATTTTTTAATTTAAAGTTATTTTTTGAAGAAATGAGAATTAGAGGAACTTTATTACATGTATGTGATGTATGCGGCATTTTAGTTTCTTTATCAACCATGGTCTCACTATTACCATGATCAGCAGTAAGTAACATTATTCCATTATAGTGATCTAAAACTTTTTTTACATTTCCTATTGATTTGTCAACAGTTTCAACAGCACATATTGTTGCTTTTAAATCACCTGTGTGTCCAACCATATCTGGGTTTGCAAAGTTAACAATAATTAGATCATGTTCTTGTTTTTTAATGGCATTTATTAATTCAGCTTCTATAAGGTCAGCAGACATTTCTGGTTTTAAGTCATAAGTGGCGACCTTTGGGGATGGTACCATTATTCTTTTTTCGCCTGGGTAAACAGTTTCTTTTCCTCCATTAAAAAAAAATGTAACGTGAGGATATTTTTCTGTTTCTGCCAACCTTAGTTGTTTCAGATTTGCTTTAGAAATAATTTCGCCTAATGTGTTGTCGATTTTTTCATTCTTAAAAATACTTTCCATAAATTTTGAAATTTCCGATGAGTATTCCGTCATTCCAAGATTGTTTGATAAAATTGGTGTGTTAACATCTTTTGAAAATTTATTAAAACTAGAGTCTATAAATGGCATTAGTAACTCTCTTACTCTATCAGCTCTGAAGTTAATCATGATAAGGCTGTCGCCTTCATTTATCCCTTTATAATCTCCTATAACTGTTGGTGAAATAAATTCGTCAGTTTCGTTGTTTTCATAAGCTTTTCGTATAGCAGTAGTAACATCAGCTTCTTTTCTTTTGTGTCTTCCATAAGCTATTAAATCAAAGGATTTTTTTATTCTATCCCATCTATTATCCCTATCCATAGAAAAGTATCTTCCAACTAGCGTTACTATTTTTACTGACTTAGGAAGTGAAGATTCAAATTCTTTAATCAAGTGTCCTAATTGTTTTGGAGAGCAATCTCTACCATCTGAAAAAATATGTAATACTATTTTTAAATTATTTTCATTTAATAACCTTGCCATTTCAATTATATGATTATAATGAGAGTGAACACCTCCATCACTGCATAAACCAAGTAAATGAACTTTTTTATTTTTATTATGTTTAGATAGAAAATTCTGAAAATTTTTGTTTATTCTTATTTTGTCATCTAAAAAAGCCTTGTTTATTTTAGGTAAAGTTTGAAGAATAACTCTTCCAGATCCTAGGTTCATATGACCTACTTCAGAATTTCCTACTTGATCATTTGGCAAACCTACTGCTTCTCCTGAAGCATCTAAGGTTGAGTAAGGGTAATGTTTCGACAAGTAATCAAAATTAGGCGTTTGAGCAACTTCTACAGCATTATAGTCTGATTTTTGGTCTAGCCCCCAGCCATCCATTATACACAAAACTAGAGGCTTACTTTTTGTTTCATTCATAAGTTAAACTTTCAAATTATCAACTATTTGTGATAAGGGTGACCATGAATAATAGTTTCGATTCTATAAATTTGTTCAGCAATCATCATCTTTACCATCTGATGTGGCCAAGTTAGTTTTCCGAATGCTATAATTTTATCAGCTCTTTTTTTAATTTCATCACCATTTCCAAATGCTCCACCAATAGCAAAATTTAAATATGCAATATTATTATCTCTCCAACTAAGAATTATTTTAGCTAATTCAGGACTTGTTAGATTTTCTCCTTGTTCATCTAATAATACTAGTTTTCCATTTGGCGGGGTTGAGTTAATTAATTTTAATCCTTCTTCTTCTATTTTTTTTTGTTCATTATTGAATTTTACTTCATATTGTTTTATCTGAATATTTTTTATTCTTTTTAAATATTTATCAGTGATTAGATCTTCCTGTTGATTTTTCGTTTTACCAATAGCTGAAATAATATATTTCATTTTTTAGTTTTTGATTACATCAGGTGTAATTTCTTCAATACTTTTTTCCCACATTTTTTCTAAACTGTAAAAGTCTCTTACTTCAGGGCGAAAAATATGAATCAATATATCGTTTGCGTCTATTAACACCCAATCACCATTTGACATACCTTCTGGTGAAGGGGTTCTTATACCTATTTCTTTGTATTTTTTAATTAAATTATTTGCCATAGCAGTCACTTGTCTGACTGTATTCCCACTAGCCACTATCATATAATCAGCAATACTGCTTCTACCAACGAGGTCAATGCTGACAATGTCAATGCCTTTATCATCTTCCAGAGATTTTAAGGTAAACTTCAATAATTGTTTAGAGGACAAGGTTTTTGGTTTTTTCATTTCATATCATTCCATTATATTTAGTTATTAATTTTACGTAATTCCGTAGAAGAGATAGCTAATAATTTATTTTTAATAAAAACCCATATAGGTTTGTTGTAATTAAATATAAATTTACTTTTTGATGTCTTAAGTCTTTTACCTAGGAGCCTTGTTTTCTGAGTATTCACAAAGGAGCTTGCAAATCCTGGTCGAGAAATAACTGCAACATATATTCTTTTAGCAATTGATGCTGGATATAGCCATTTATTATAACTATCTAAAATATCACTACCCATTAGCCACACAAATTTAGTTTTTTGTGTTTTACTATTTAAAAAATTAACGGTTTGATAAGAGGCATAAAGCTTATTTTTTTCTTCTAAATCCAAAACTTTTATATACGAAATTTTTTCTGTTAATAGCCTAGCATAACTTAATCTTTTGTCAAAACTCTCCATTTCGAAGGTTGACTTCAGTCTATTATGCGGAGCAACAAGCCACCAAATTTCATCTAAGCCAAGGTGTTTTTTTGCAGTATTACTAATATGAAGATGTCCTGCATGAGCAGGATTGAAAGAACCGCCAAGAATACCAATTTTTCTATTTCTA
>JGI20151J14362_10002027_pt1 | contig 14489 bp, 23 predicted proteins | sample COG_01_FD_14362 | JGI IMG/M metagenome (IMG submission 14362)
AGATTTGAAAAGTTTTTTTGCATTTGTTTAAGTAAAGATGCTGGAGATCCACTGGTAACTATTTTTTTCAATGAACCTGAAGCTGCAGGTGCAACACCGAATATACTCGTGAGTTGAGATGCATTAGTAGTATTTAATGTTAAACTCCCATCGCCGGCTGATCCAGTTAGTTTAACTGGCATTGCTCTTTTAGTTATTGTTTCACTTTCTTTAGCAAATGGTGTTAAAGATTTAAACCCATTGACTTCTTTTAAATTACCAATGGTTGTACCTTCGTTACTAATTTTATTTGTTTGTGTATTTTCTAATTTTGTAGAAAAGAAAGGTTGATTGTTTTTAGCCGCTTGATTGACATCTTCTTTAGAAATCAATTGACCAAACTGATCTCTCTGTGCAAATCCAGTATCAGTGAATGAAGCTTCAACTTTATCGTATGCTTGTATTAGGTTTATTATACCTGCAGTTTCATTATACTTATATTGTATACCTTCACTGAGAGATGTGTACTCAGGACTTTTTAAATTTAGTAGTTTTTGTTCTTCTTCAGTATAGTCAGTTCTGAGTCTTACACTATGAAGAAGAGATCCTGCAGGTATCTGAAGTTTATTAGAATTTAAAAATATTTTAGTTGCCATTATACGTTCACCAATTTATCGAATACTTCTTTTGCGTAGCTTATTCTTTTTTCTGTGTGTGCAAATTGTTTATTAGGTCTTTCATAATTATCTTGAAATAACTCAGCTGCTCTCTTGACTGTAGTTGATTTTCTTAACGGGCCATCACCTAAGTAGTTAAATGTTTCAAGTTCGTACTTAGTAAATAATAGTTGTGCACCTAGCGTTAAATGGTCTAAACCTAAGTTAGATGAATATTCTCTTAGTTGACCTAGTCTATTACCAGCTGCTTGCGCTGGATTCCATTGTGCTATTCCAACTGAACCTTCGCCTTGAAATCCTGATACTGTTGTTGGGTCAAGTGATGGACCACATTCAACACAAAAGTTACCTATAATACCACAAGCTTGCTCTACTGTATAATCGCCACCTTCTTCTGAAACAAAAAAATTAAATGCTTTCTCAATGTTAGTGTTTCCATCTAAGTCCAAGTCTATATTTCCTATTCCAGATTTTTTATTTAATGATGGATATGACGGATCAGCATCACCGCTTTGGTTTGCATAAGTTTCTATCTTAGGTATTGATCCTATAACTAAAGGCAATTGTGAATTTCTTCCATCTAAAAATATACCGTATACTTGTGCTCTTGGTTTTAAACTACTATTAGCACCTAAACCTGAACTACCGCCTTCTGTTACAGGTATCGCAACTTGAGCCCAAGGTAAATCATGATTAGGTATTAATGTAGTATCTGGAGTATGTATACCTTGTATACGAACTTTAACTCTATCGAGTTTAAGTGGATCATTTACATCTATAACTAATCCTATAAACCATCTGCTGTGATCACCATAAAAGATTTGACTCATAATGAAAAATCCTCTTCTAACGAAGCAAGTCTACCACACAATAATGTAGTAGTGTAAAAAGATTCGAATGCGTGTTTTGCTGAAACAATTACATAATCACCTGATTTTTTAGTATCAAATTTTATTATGTCGCTCCCTTGTGCTGAGCTTTCATTATCTACAAATAATATTCTTATAATTTTTCCTATAGTGTAGTTTTCATCTCCAGTTAAAAACTCTCGGCCTCTTACAGTTATTTCAATAGGCGATTTACTTAAAAACGATTTTAAAGCTCCTGATATTATTTTTTTTCTATGATTTCCTGCGTTGTCATCATCATGTAAACTTCTAAAATTTTGTAATCCATTTACATATGCACCTGATTGTGATATCTGTGTTATGGATCTAGCGCTATATGTAGAAATATTTTTATCATTTAATTTATATTCAGGTGCATACACATATCTTTCATTTCTGCCACCTAATAAATTATTTGAAGCTAATTCTTGAAACACATCTTCTACATCGAACTTAACTCTGTATGGAACTGCTGTCATAGTATTATAGAAATAATATTCTGCTCCAACAAACCCATCGTCTATGAGTGAATGTAAATTTTCTGTGTCTGCTATTTTAAAATTTAAAATATTATAATGTTTAGCATTACTNATAGAGTTTGTAGCTAAACTAGGTGCGTATATAAACGGAGCTCCAGTGTTAATTACTTGATCTTCTAATATTGAACCTAAATCTCTCATTATTAAATTATCAGTGCCTAATACAGAATATAAATAATATGGCATACCAGTTTGACTTAATGCACGTGATTTTAACCAATTGCTTGCTTCTATAGGATTTAAATTTGGTATTATAACTTTTAAATCAGTAATCAATTCATCGCCTAAAACTAAAAGTTCTCTATCGAGATATTCGCTTATAATTTTATTAATGATAGAACCTGGACTACCGGTGTAAGACCTACTTATATTTTGCAATGACGATTTAAATGTATGATATTCTATACAGTGAATCATAATCGAATCTGAAGCTTCGTCAATTTTTACAATTTTTTCTATTCTATCAATTAGAAATTCTTTTGTAATAAAAGATCCTTCATTAATCTCTTCAGCTTGAGCTATCGATAATGTTAGCTTTTCTCCACCTTGAAAATCTATATCTTGAACTATATTGTTCGTATCTACAAAAACAACCTCAGCTGTTAAATACGGATTATCGATATGTTCGAATATCTGAAATGAAGATATTAGTCTTTTAACATCAGCTTCGAAATTAGGCGATCGATCACTGTTGGTTATAACCGCAGATATTATTTGATAGTCGGTTTGAGCATCAATTGCAAATTCAGACACATTATTCTCTTATTGCTTTTTTGTAACTAGTTACTAATGTATTTATTAGGTTAGGTCTTATGACTCTTATCAGCCTTAAGCTCTCATTTACATTGTAGTAAGCTTGTTCATTAGTTATTTCATTCTTAGTTGCACCAGGAGCCAGTAAATTACCTGATTCATCAACTCCCAAATCAACAATTGCACTAGAAGTGTCAGTATAATAGTTAGCTGCTTTATGCTCATCAGATGTAGAAACAATCGATAATGATTCGAGAACACTTGCACTATTTGTAGAAGTAATCGTTTCACCTGATGTTGAAAAAGAAGCTTTGCCTTCAATCACAATTTGACCTAGATCAAGATTTCTTCTTATGATTTTTCCTGATGCACCAGAAGTATTACCTGAAACAGTTTGACCAACTTTAAACTTAGTTGAAATGTTTTCCCTAGTAGTTAATACAGTGTTTGGAAATATCTTTTTGATATAAGTTTGAAATTCGTTATTAACTAGAGGCCAACCTTGTTGTCTTATATTATCATTTAACAAGTAAAATGTCCAGTAATGTAGTGGTGTACCATAAAGTTCTATAGATACTTGATCAGGCCTATACCCTTCTCGTATATTATAAAAAGTTAAAAAAGATATATCATTTTTTATTTGATCTACAATATCTACATATTTACTTAAATTTTGTGTTATTACTGGACCAGCTTCGTTACCATAGCGGTAATTGATCTTTTGAAAGTTTTTAAAGTATTGCATTAGTAACCTGCCCTAATATCTTTTTGATTAAGTGTTTTATGCTCAACAAAGCTTAAAGTCAAATCTATTTCATTAGGTGCACCATCTCTTCTCATTGCTCCGCCAGTTGGATTAATTGTTGTACTTACTGTTCTTAAGTAACACTTATGTATTTTAGGAATATTCCTATTGTTATTACCATTGTACTTAAAATCTATTTGAAACATATTTGGAAATTTAAATCCAATGTCAGCTGTTCCTATTTCATAAACGCCTGGATACATTTGTTCTCTAAAATGTTCTACAATTTGTCTTACTTCTTCAGATTCACGTTGAGATCTAGCTATCATTTTAAATTGAAATGTAAATTCTCTTAAGCCTACACCTCTAAATAACGCTCTTATATTAGGATTAATAATTGTTCTATTTTGTAGTGTTAAAGCATTAGCTATACCAGACGAAATGCCACTAACTTTATCAATCGCTCGAGCTGCACCTAACTTAAATGCTGTATTACCTAGTTCATCATTACCAGTTGCAACATCAATAATACTAGTGAAAGATTTACCTGCTTCGCTTATTGCTGCTTCTAATGCACCTTGGCCACCTTGAAGTGCAGCTTCAACACCAGCACCTAAAGCTCCAAGAGGTGCATTGTCATATTGCGCGTTATCGTTGAATTGCATTGTAAGAGGAAAGTACATATCTACTACAGGTGCACCTTGAACTTTGTGTGGTCTTAATCTTCCAGATAAAGTATTACCTATAAAACGCGCTTCATCAGATTTTTTTACATCATTTAATTTATCATTTAAACTATCAAACGTCCTTCCAAACTGTGAAGTCAATCTTGTGTCTGAAATTGTAGCTTCTGCACCAGATGCATCTGCGTTATTATTGCTCTTTCCAGATGGTGTTGCAACACCTCCACCATATGAATCAACTTGTCCTAATGGGTTGTTATCACCAAAATCATCTACCATGAATTGATTTTTTTGATCATCAGATTTTGCAACAGATTTAGTGCCTTTAGAGTTATCAGTCGATACTTTACCAAATGCTTTTTGTGTGTTTCCATCTTGATCTAATTTCATTTCATACATTGTAAATTGAACTCGTGCTTGATATGCTCCGCCTTCAGTTTCAAGCGGATATTTTAAATCGACTTTTCTACCACCACCAAATAAACCTCCTAAAAGATTTCGTGCAACATCTGCTAGCCCAGATATATCTGGAGCATCTACACTTTTTATTAATTCGCCTGCTTCGTTTACAGCTTTACCACCAGGTCCAAACGGTGATAAGCTCGATGTTGTATCATTAACACCACCGGCTAGAGTTTCTCCATTAGGTCCGATTCTACTAAGAGCCGTTGTTGAAAGTCCTGTTAATCCTATATCTGACATGATAATCCTTATAGATATAATTAAATATTATTTTTCTATTTATAACAAAAAACATGGCTTATTCAGGTAGATATACAATCAAAAATGCATCCAAGTACAGGGGTGACACGTCCAATATAATATATAGGTCGTTGTGGGAGAAGGCTGCATTTCAGTGGTGCGACAAGAATCCTAAAGTAAAGCAATGGAGTTCTGAAGAAATTGTAGTGCCGTATTACTATGAAGTAGATAAAAGATATCACAGATATTTTGTTGATATGAAAATAGTGTTTGAAGATAAAACATTACTAGTTGAGATAAAACCTGAGAAAGAAACACTTCCACCCGCGGGCCCGCGAAGAACTAAGCAGTATATATCTGAAGGTTTATCATATGTTAAGAACATGAATAAGTGGGAAGCAGCTACAGAATACGCAAGGGATCGTGGCTGGCAATTTCAAATATGGACGGAAAAAACATTACAAGAAATGAAGTTACTAAAAGGACCAGTTCCTGGAAAACTGAAGAAGCTAACACCATACAAACCTTTTCGAAAAAAGCGTAGAAAAAAGTTATAAATAGTCTTATGAGTAACTTATTTCAAAAACTAGAACTTGAAGCTTTTCGTGCAGGAATTAATCCTCGTACACAAGAATCACGTGATTGGTTTCGTAAAAGAATTCAAAGACTTACGAGAGTAAATCGTGATGCTTTAATGAGAGAAGATGAAATTAATCGTAGAGCATCTCACAGTTATGGTTCTATGTTTATGTATTTTTATGATCCTAAGCATAAAGACAAACTACCTTTCTATGACAGGTTTCCATTAACTATACCAGTTGAACCAGCACCTGGCGGATTCAGAGGAATCAATTTACATTATCTTCCTCCAGTATTGAGAGCAAAGTTCTTAGATGCATTATTAGAAGCAACCAATAATAAAAAATATGATGAATCAACGAGATTTAAATTAACATACGATTTGTTAAAGGGTGCACGGAAAATGAGATATTTTCAACCATGTTTCAAACATTACTTGCTTGCACACGTCAAATCACGATTTGCTGAAGTGCCTGCACCTGAATGGGAAATAGCAGCATTTTTACCTACTGCACAATGGGAGAAAGCATCTGCAGGAACAGTCTATCAGAATTCAAGGATGAAAGTAAATGGCTAATAGCATTGAAGATATTAAGGCGTTAATGAATACCAAGTTAGGTTTTGCAAGACCTAACAAGTTTTTAGTTACATTACCTACTGTAGGAGTCGGTGGTGGTTTACTAAATGGTATAATAGGTGCATTCAGTGGAATGGGTGGAGGAGCAAGTCCAAGAGAATTAAACATATTATGTTCAAATGCAACCATGCCAGCAAAACAAGTACTCACTAATGATAGAAGAATTGGAATGGAATTTCAAAAAGTAGCTTACGGATATGCTGTAGATGATGTAAGCATGACATTTTATTTAATGAATGATTACGGAATAAAAGATTATTTTGATAGTTGGAGAAGTACAATACTCGATGAGTTTGGACAAGCATCTAACTACAAGAACGAATATGCTAAAACAGTAACTATACATCAATTAAGACAACCATTGAAAGGTTTTAGCAAACAAGTCGGACCAATAAGATTTAATGCTGGTCTCGGCGGAGGAAGTGTCTATTCAGTAGATTTACTTGAAGCTTTCCCTATAGCATCAAGTGCGATTGAATTGAACAATGAACTCGACGGTTTAGTGCAATTAACAGTTACATTTGCATATACAAACTGGAGAAGAGCCAGTGGTGGACAAAACTTTATCAATATGGATATTGATACACCTCTCGGCGGAATTGATATAATATAAGGAGTGAAACATGGCGTTGCCAATATTATCTAATGATAAACCAATGTATGAGGTAGTAGTACCTTCATCACAAGAAACATTTAAATTTAGGCCGTTTCTTGTAAAAGAGCAGAAAAGTTTATTGATTGCATACGAATCTCAAGATCCTAAACAGATTTTAAATTCTATGTTAAATTCTATAGAAGCATGCGTACCTGAGTTAAAGATTAACGAACTAGCAACTTTTGATGTTGATTATATCTTTACTCAAATAAGGGCTAAATCAGTTGGTGAAACTGCTACTATACTTTCTGCATGTGTAGAATGTAATGAGCAAAATGAAGTTAAAATAAATTTAGAAGATATCACAATGCAATCATCTAAAATTAAATCAAAAACTATTCCAATAACGGATTTAGTAAGTGTTGAAATGAAATATCCAACATATAAAGATATGATAGCTAATCCGGATTATCTTAAAAAAGATGGTTCACAAACCGAAGTTTTATTTAACTCTATAATGAGTTGTATGCATTCTGTTCAATCCGGTGATGATAATATTATTATTAGTCAAGAACCTATTACTGAAGTTGAAAAGTTCATAAACTCTTTAACTAATAATCAATTGACTAAAATTACACAATTCGTCGAAGATATGCCAACTATAACACATCAACAAGATTTTAATTGTGTAAAGTGTAATCATAAAAACACTGTAGAACTGAAAGGCTTACAAGATTTTTTTTAATTAACCTCTCTCATGAAACCTTGGAGAATTACTTCAAGACTAATTTTTTGATGATGCAACATTTCAACTATTCTTTATCAGACTTAGAAGAAATGTTACCGTGGGAGAGAGAGGTATATTTAATGTTACTAAACGAGCATTTAGAAGAAAAAGCTCGAGATGAACAAAGGCAGGGAAGATGACAACAACACTAGCAGAAGTCAATGCAACCTTAGGCATTACTAATTTAGCACTATCAAGTGTAGCAAAAGAACAGAAAGAAACTAATAAAGGAATCTCTTCCTTTGTTGAATTCGTTAAAGATAAGAATGCTGATGATAGAAGAAAAGAAATAGAAGACGAAAGAGAGACTGGCAAAAAAGCTTCCATCCTAAGTCGTGTTGGAGATGGTGCTAAAGCAGCTGGTGGATTTGCATTGGGAGCAGGTAAGAAAGGATTAGATTTAGGTAAAGGTTTATTTGGAGGACTAGGTAAAATATTACCAGTAGGACTTGCTGGAGTATTTTTAACAAGTCTATTCGGATCTAAGCTTTTTAGAGGAGGTATTGCTGGTCTTGGATTTATGTTTGGTGATCAAATTGCTGAAATGCTAGCTGGGCCTGATGCAAAAAAAGAAGTTAAAGACATGCTAGGCGGAGCTATAAAAGGTGGAGCTCTTGGGTTTTTACTTGGTCCTAAATTCGGATTAATCGGTGCTGCACTCGGAGCATTGTTAACAAATGATACAGTAGACGAAGAAGCAGGTAAGTTACTAGACAATTTAGGAAAGCTAGGTATTCAATTTCCTAAATTATCAGGAATATTCACAGGAATAGCTGACGCTGTAGGTAGTGGATTAAAGAGTATTAATAATTTAATTGAAGGAACAAGTGAAGATAAAGCTGGAGACATAGGAAAGGCAATGTTACTCGTAGGTGGAGTAGCTACGCTCTTAATGCCGGGTAAAATGGCTGGACTTGTTTTAGCTTTAAGTAAAAGATTACTAATGACTCCTGCAGGATTAGCTATAATGGCAATTGCTGGAAGCGGTGCAGCTATCAATATGTTAATGGGCAATGATGTTGGTGATCCTTCTGGCTTTATTGGATCAGCTGCTACAGCCGCAACCGGTTATGGTTTATATAAAGGAATGAAGATGAAAAATGCCGCGCCGGGCGTATCAGGTAAAGCAATTTCTAGAGTATCTAAAGGAGCAATACCGAACGCAGGTGGTCAAAGCTCTTTAGCAAAAATGTTTGGTTTACTAAAGACCGGTTCAAAAAGAGCGTTCGGACTTATGACATCCGCAACAGGTGCGGCTATATTAGTTCCATTAGCAGCAGTTGGTATTACAGAAGCTTTATTTGGAGATGACATGAGAGCGGAAAATGAGGAAAATAAACAAAAGCAAAATGCCGTATCAGGACAAGGGCCTACTTCTAAAAAAAGTTTAGATTTTTTCGAAGGTAAAGGTGCAGTAATGCTGGATTTTGATCAACCTGCAAAGTTCGATGACAAACTTGCGTTTACTTCACGCAAAGGTATACGATCAACTAAAGCTACAATTGGTGGAGAAATAAAAAAGAAAGATTTAACCAGTGCACTATCAGATTACTTTAAAAATTTACCACCAGCCGCATCTACAATGGATCCAACTGGTAACGGTGGCAATATTATTTCTACAAACACTGTAAATTCGGGTAATATTACAAACAGCGCCGGATTTGCTATTAACTCATCCGGCGCCAATGATCCTAGAATATTATTTGGTAAATCCAGCGCTAATGCAACTGGTTTATTCTAAGCATCTTCCTTTGCTAGTTTAGCAAAATAAGACATTGTATCTTCATCCTCAGTGCTGATTTCTTCAACGGTAACAGGTTCCATTGCAGCTACTGGATCATTCATCTTGATTTCTTCTTTTACTGAATATGAACCTGCATTCATTTCTTCACCAAGAACTCTCATCAATTTAGCTTTAAGTTCATCATATGTTTTGTAGTTCTTTGGATTAGTGAACTCAGTAATATCGTGCATTTGGTTGTACACTTCTTCAAGTTTAGCTTCATCACTTTCAAGGAAAGGAGATGGAGAAGCAAACTCTGATTTATCATAGTTTCTATAACCTTCTACATTTCTTATCTTAAGTTTGAAGTTGGCACCTTCCCAAAAATCAAATGCATCCATTGGAGTTTCATCTGCAAACTCTGGATTCATTTTATCCATAATCTTATCGAAGATTTTCTTTCCAAATTTATATAGAAATACCTTACCTTCGTTTTGAGGTGCTGATGGATCTTGAACTACATATATGTTTGTAGCATAATGTAATCTTCTTTTTTGAGATCTTGCTTTTTCTTTGTCGGAATCAATACCAGAATTCCAAAGCCTTGAATTCAATTCACCAACTGGATCAGTTTGACCTATTGATGTAAGTGAGTTTTCAATATACCATAAACCAGTTGGACCTTTAAAGCCGTGATCCCAATACCTTACAAATGGTATTGCACCGTCTTTACCCGGAAGAAATCTGATAATGGCATAACCATTGCCTGCTTTATCAACTGTTGGTTTCCACACTCTTTCATCTACGTAAGACTTTTGTTCTCCTCCGCCGACAGATTGTGCTGCTTCTATAATTTTATTGATGTTAGAACCGCGATTGCGTTTTAATGTTTCAAATGACATAGTATTGTCTCCTTATTTGCTGAAATATTAACTGTATTATTACATTGTGTAGTATTATATATACGACTACTCAAATAGTGATAAGTCAATGGAATTCTTTTTTGGTAAAAAGTTTAAATCCATTGCCTCTGCTTCAAGCTTATCTTTAATAATAGGTGATATGAACTTTCTGATATCTTCTATTTCGATATCATTAGTTTCACACACTTTTAGTATAGCGTCCATATAAGGTATCTTAAGTTCAGCTACTGTACTTTCGATAAGCTTTGTAAATTTAGACTTTGTTAAAAATTGTTCTTCTATTTTCATTTGTCTAAAACCCTTAGTAAAATTGTATCTTTATTGAGTCTTCCATTAGGTACTTTTGTTTTTGTTTTAAGAGTTCCCCAAGCATCGTTTATCTGCTTTGGAGTTTTCTGTAAAACAATCGGTAAGAAATCAAGTGGTTTACGTAAACACACCGTTCTACTTAAACCTGGCGTAATATTCTTAATGGTTGAACCAGATATTTCAAATCCATTGACACTTTCGGTAACATATTCAATAATCATTTTGCTTTTAGTATTGAATGCATATAACCTTGCCTTTGTAGGTATTTGAATTGGATTAATAGATACGATTTTAAAATCGTTATCTTCTTTTTTGTACTGCACTTTAGCAACTTGTTTGTCAACTGATTTGGGTCTTTTGACTTTAACATTTCTTGATGCTTTAGTTGCTGATCTTATTCTTTCAAGATCTTCCAACATTGTAGTGCATATTTTAATTCGTTGATTGAGAGTTGACCTTTTTAGGTGGGAGTAACCTTCAACTGCTTGATCACATCGTTTGTGATAAGCATCCTCATAGTCAAGGAGCCAACCCTCAATCATAGGCTTAACGTGGCTTATAGCTGTATTCGTTAGGCCGTGGTACTTGAATCTATCATATATATTGATTGTGGCTTCGTCACCATCGATCCACTTGTCTTCTAGTTCAAGTAATTCTTGCATAATAGTATTATTAATCTTACGTACTAATTTTTCTTGAGGTGATATAGTAATTATATTACTTTTAGCTTTTCTTTCAGCTTGCTTTTCTTTGTAAATGATTTTACCTTTTTCAATTAATGGTATCATTCTATCAAACAAATGTGATAAGAAATCAGGAGCTTTATCAGACTCAACCGTTTTATGTAAATCATTATTGTACCAGAAAGCTGTTGCTGCATGGTGTGTCATAGTAAAATGATATTCAGAATTAGCTAAAATATATTTAGATGGTTGGGGAAAGTTTTTCTTAACCCATGTCTTAACTTGGCTTATGCAATCTTTCTTATCGACATGTAAATGAAAATAATCTTTGACTGCGTCAAATCCTTTATCAATTGGTACACCAGCTAAACCAGTTCTAGCTCTTGCCCTTAATACTTTCTTTTTAGTCTTTTTACCTTTTAGTGCTTGTAGTCCCATATTAAACTCCCATTTATATGTTGTTGTCGTTAATGTATTGTTGTGTTGCGCTGCGTACAATGGTTGGATATTCTCCAAGGTATGTACCAGCATCTAAATCTTTCTTAGTTACTAAATGCTTATGCATATGCTCAATGTTGTCGTAATTTGCAAGAATGTCTTTTGCTAACTGATCGAATTCACTATCTGGAATTAAGTTAGTATCGAGCTGATAATAGGCAAATGCACACATTAAGTATTTAGCAATAGGATTCTTCATTACTGAAGATCCAATACGGATTGTGCCACAGAATCAGTATAAAACTTATCCTGATGAGCTATGTTAATCTTGGTTGATAGAGTAACAGCCAGTCCACTGTTTCTATCTAGAAGTCTCTGAGCAAGTTCATCTTGCTCCTCTATTGATAGCATTTCTAGATCATCTATCATTCTATTTAAATTAGCCATAAATTAAACTCCCTTTTTAATTTTATAGTATTATTATACACCAGTTTTACAGAAATGTAAAGGAAAAAATGCATAAAATGCAAATTAATTTCTCCTCATTGTTGAGTACTCTTTAGGATCTGCATCTTTAGTTACAGGTACCATGTTAGATTTGTGCATGGTGGCAATACCTGTAATGAACGTGCCTGTGTACGCATTTGTTTTAGACTTACCAACAACTTTACCAGTGTAGTTGCTTGTTGGTAGAGAACGTGAATGCTCTTTATAATTAGGAGCACTAATACCTGAATCTTTATTTTTATTCTTAAGCTGTGATGGATGTACACCTCTATCCATAAGCCACTTATCGTGTTCAGCTTGAGCTTTTTGCCAACCTGCTTTGCGGAAAGGCTTTTTCTTTTTAGTACTATTATTGTTGTAGTAAATTGGTAATAGATGCATTGTCATTTTTCACAGCTCCAAATAATTTATTTAAATCGACATAACCATAGTTGATGGCAAATAATATTGCAACTACTATCATGACAATAATTGCATTACGAAAGAACCAACCGACTATGGAAAAGAATACTCCTACAACCAATGCTCCAGCTACTGCGAAGAAGAGGAGTTGAAAATATAGCGGTAGCATTGATTGTATCTCGGAAGGACTAGGCATAAAGCTCTAGCTCCTTTTGTGCCTCCTCAGATGTAGCGAAGTATTCGCTATACCTGTTGTATGGCTGGATAAATCCTTCGGACTTATCTATCTTGCCAACGTACCAACCGGCAGCTGAGGCCATAACGATAGCTTCTGATACGCCATCGTTATCGAATTGAATGTCTTTGATTTCTTTTGTAAATTGCATTTAGTTTCTCCGCTTTTTTAATTTTTAATAGATATATTATACCATATTTTTTAGCAGATGTAAAGGAAAAAATGCATTTAATTTGAAAAAAGTGATTAACATATTAACTATGTTTTATCTCTTTGTGTTTGATTTGGTCCAGAGTTATTGTCTAACTCTGGAGTTTTCTTTTGCAATTCATCTAGCTGAGCTCTAAGTTCCTTTATACGACTATATAAAGTATACTTTTCTTTAGTCTCTTGAGCTAGTTGCTTTTTAAGTAGATCTATATTAGTGAACGGTTTCGTCATCTTCCATCTCCAGTTCGAATACAAACTCCATACCGTTATCATTATGAGTTTGATCAACACACTCTCCTAGCGTATAGTTATCGCCATCAACGGTAAAGACTATTTCTTTTTCTTCGTTAAACTTTTTTAATTTTTCTTTTTTGAAATTTATAACATTTGATTTTTTAGACATACATTACTCCTGTATATAGTTAATGTTAGCGTATGTTTACGCTAACTCTGTTTCTGTGTAATGTTGTGGAAGTTTATATGATTCGAAAGACTTTACATCTTTATAAGTGTATACAGCTACATTAGTCTTATAAGGTAGTTGATCAGTCGCAGACTTAATTGACTTTTCCTCAGTTTCGCCAAGACCTACTAAATAAATACCGTTGGTGAATTCCATTTCAGTAATATATTCGATTTTATCATTAGTATTTTCCATAAAATTTCTCCTCTTTTTTAATTTTATAGATATATTATACCATAGATTTTAGGGAATGTACACTAAAAAATGCACTTATTTTAAAGTTTGTTGTTAACATGTTAAATGCTTAGCATGTATTTTACAACCTATAAAGTTGTTGTAATAATCTTCACGTAATAGTACATCATTAGCAAATTGCAATTTAGCTTCATGATATGACATATCGCCTTTGGTTTTACAAAGTCTTAAAATCTCTCGGTTGAAACTTTCTGTTCCTCGTGATTCCACAAGTCTCCGTACTTCATCAGATGACCCATAGTATGTTTTCCAGTCAGATTCTGTACGTGTTCGTACGCGTCTCTTACGTGTTTTAGTGATAGGTAGAGTTTTGGGTTTCCAGAAATTCTTCTTTCCAATATATCTTTTGCCGGTGTCGAGTTCTGTAATTTCGTATACAAAGCCTTGATACTCCTCTGGAGTAGTTTCAAATAGTTTATTATTATAGTGCCACATAATGCTATTTATTCAAATGATTCAACTTCTTCTGGCTCGGCTCTTCTTCCACACGATGGGCAGTATTTAGGTTCTTTATAAGATGCCACATAAGTTATTTCATCGCATTCTTCACACTCTATTTTGTAATCCTTCAATAATCTCTCTCTTTCTTCTATCAGATGCTTTGAACCACTCAGCTATTTCATGAGTAGTTCTTCCACATCCAATACATACTTTATTTTCAACTTTGCAGACTTTGACACACGGTGAAATTATCTTAGAAATCGATTTCACATTCACCGCCTGCACATGCAGCCGCTGCGAGGGTATCAACATCTGTATACTTCTTTTCTGTTATATC
>JGI20151J14362_10002037_pt1 | contig 14450 bp, 8 predicted proteins | sample COG_01_FD_14362 | JGI IMG/M metagenome (IMG submission 14362)
GACCCCCGTCTCCTTTTGTGAGAGGAGAGTTTCCAGTTTTGAAACGATCGAATTTTAAACCAGCTCTTCACTCTTTTTGTTGCGCACGCGTAAAGCACACACACGACACAAAAAAACAACAGCAACAAAAACATCATGGCGGCTGAACTCACGGACGAGCAAATCACCGAATTCAAAGAAGCGTTCGCTTTGTTCGATAAAGACGGCGACGGGACCATCACCACGAAAGAGCTCGGTACGTTTTAATTTTTGGTCGATTTTCCCTTCTTTCGCGCTCGATTCTTCTGGAAAAAGGCGGTCAACAATCTCGTTGTTTCTGATGACGACGACGACGACGGAAGCTGTGCGCCGCCTCTCTCGTCGCGCAAAGCGCGTCCGACGCGAAAACGAAGCAGTTCTTCCTCCTCCTCTCTCTCGTCGTCCGTTTTTTCGCGAACGGAAACGAACGGAAACGAAAGAGAGAGCACACAGAGAAGCGCTTTTCCGGTTGCCTTTTTGGAAGTGATCTCCCCGCTTTGAGATCTCTTTGAATTGATCTCGCGCTCTCTCCTTTTTCCCGCGTTCCGAGAACGATCGAAGCGAGAAAAGACGACGCGAAAGTGCGGCGCTTTACGATCGTCCTCTCTCGAAGGGCGAAAAGACCGCGCGAACGAAAAGAAACGCCCGGGGAGGATTGAATTTTAAATCTCCTCTCAAAGCCTCTCTTTGGTCTTCTTTCCCGACTGACTTAAAAATATTCTCTTTACGAATTTCGCGCTTTTACGAAACGCAGGCACGGTGATGCGATCTCTCGGCCAAAACCCGACGGAGGCGGAGCTTCAAGATATGATCAACGAAGTCGACGCGGATGGCAACGGCACCATCGATTTCCCAGAATTTCTCAACTTGATGGCGCGTAAGATGAAAGACACCGACAGCGAAGAAGAATTGCACGAAGCGTTTAAAGTGTTCGATAAAGACGGGAACGGGACAATCAGCGCGGCGGAATTGAGACACGTCATGACGAACTTGGGCGAGAAGTTGACGGATGAAGAAGTCGACGAGATGATTCGAGAAGCGGATGTTGATGGCGATGGTGAAGTGAACTACGAAGAGTTTGTGAAGATGATGATGGCGAAGTAAACGCGAGGGAGAGCTTTCGAGAAGGAGAGAGCGCGCTTTTATGCAATAAAACACTCGCGCTTCTTTCTTCGATGCTTCTCGCGTTTCAAAACGCGTATTGTCTTTGAGCCTATTGGACATAAATATATAAATTAATTTGTTATTAGTATACTATTATTAAAAATCACACAGACAAGGTAAATACCGCGTTCACGCTCTATTTCATCATCGCGCTTCTTCTATTTCTATATTTTTTTTACGTCCACGAGAAAAACTCAACCTCTCAACGGTTTCAAACCAAGCTTTAAACGCAACGCGTTCGCTTCGGCAATCTCCACGTCCTCCTCTTTATCTTCCGTTTTCTTCTTCTTTTTCTTCGAATTCTTCTCTCCCTCTTCTTCTTCTTCTTCTTCTTCTTCTTCTTCTAAACTTCGCTTCTTCTTCGTAGCGGCACCGTCAGCCTCCCCATCGTCCCCATCTACGTTAACCGTTTCCCCTGGCATCGCCATCGCTCTCCTCTTCGCCATCTCCTCGTCCACGGCTTTTTCAATCACCGTCTCGAAATCCTCGCCTTCACCAACCTCTTCCTCTAACAACGACTTCCTCTCCTCCAACGCGCCCGTCGCCTCCAACGCGAACCGTTTCGCCAGTCTCGGCAACGCGATGTCGCAACAAAAATCTTTCGTCAACAACTCGTCTATGAACGCATCCACCGTCGTTAACTCGCACCCGCCACTTTTCACGCGTCTCCGTACTTTCCTGTAATCGTTCAGCAACGGTTCTAAATATCTGTACACCTCCGCGGAGTTCCCAACCAGTCGTAAATAAAACGCCCCCAACAACCTCGCGTACTTATGGTCTTCGTTCTTAATAAACTCAATCACAATCTCTCTCTCCGGCGCGATTTGCAGCATCTTCAAAGCTAAGCACAAAAACTCCGTCGCTCGATTGTTCCCTCCGTATATCCCTCCTATTTGCGTCAAATCCGTCACCGCTAAATCCACCAGCGTTTCCGCCGACACCGCGAAACACTTTTCTTTCCAAAACGTCATCGCGTACACTTTATCCCTCGTAATTTTTTCCATCATGTTTTGCGGGTTCGTCCCGCGGACCGATTTCGCCAGAGGGTCCGTTTGCGTCGTCATTCTGATTAAACTCTCTCGCTCTCTTTCTTTCTCTCTCCGTGTCTCTCTCTTCCTTTGTCCACGGGAACGAACTTAAGAAAATTCGCGTTGGAGCTTTCCTTTAAAAAACGTTTAGGAATTTAGGGTGTAGGGTTTAACATTGCCCCGTTTTGAAAGGGAAAAACAAGGAGCTCTCGTTCGTCATTTTAGAGAGAGAGAGAGTCAGAGAATGGTCCGGCCGGTGAGCATAGGGCGAAAGGTACGACGATTTGTTGCGCGTCGTTGTTTTTGATGAGAGCAGTGCGCGCTTTGCGCGCCGAATAGTGCGCAAACAAAGAAGAAGCGCTTCGTGTTGTGAAATAAAAAGCGCGAAAGAAAGCGTGTTTCTCACCATCGTTTCGTTTCCTCTCTCGAAATCGTCTCGTTTTGGATTCAAACTGACTCTTTTAAACACGTTCTGATTTTTGTTCGATTTAAAAACAGGGCACGCCGCAAAGACGGCCGGAGTTTGGGAGATTAAACGGTACGAGCGCATTCTTTCTCAGAGAGTGTTTTGATGACGTATTTTTCGCGTTTGTGTTGTTGGTTCTGTGGACGCGCATAAACGCACAAAGGAGACCATTAGGCTCCAATTTTTTTGAATTTTCACCCCCTTTTCCCCCAAGCGAGACATTTTCCTCAACCTCTTCTTTGTCTTTCTCGCGCTGCGAACGCTGACGGATTTTCTCTTTCTCTCTCTCTCTCTTTTCCTTTAACAAACAGGCCCATTAATTCCACAAAAACGCAGATACAAACCGGGAACCTTAGCTATTCGAGAAATCAGAAAGTACCAAAAATCAACCGACTTGTTGATTCGAAAACTGCCTTTTGCGAGGCTCGTTCGAGAGATCTGCAACGAGTTTACGGATCAACCGATGCGATGGACCGCGGAGGCGTTGTTAGCGTTGCAAGAGTCCTCGGAGGACTTTTTAGTGCATTTGTTCGAGGATTGTAATTTGTGCGCGATTCATGCGAAGAGGGTGACGATTATGCCGAAGGATATGCAGCTGGCGAGAAGAATCAGAGGCCCGATTTACGGCGTCTCGAGTTGGTAGAGAGAGATGCCGGCGCCACAATCGCATATGATGCGTTATTATTACGTCGTTATCACATGTATACGTCAATTAGTCAATTATATTAGTAGAAAGAAGAGAGGGATTAGTAGCACTACTTCGCGAAGGTATCAGTAACAACAAAAGCGCCAACAAGAAGAAGAAAGCGTAAGTCACGCGGGAAAAAAAGAGAGAGAGAGAGAGAGAACGTGATTTGTATTATAAAGGAAAAATGATATTTCGTTTGATTATAAACTATGCGTATATATATTCTAGCGTAACAAGCCTACTAAAAGTGCTAAGGATGATGTAAATGCAGCTCGGCCATGTGCGCGTTGTGTTGCAACTTGTGCAACAAAAAGTACGCGTACATGTGAATAAAAAACAAGTACGAGAAGAACGCCACCCGCGCAATCGGGTACAATCGAACGCCATCCGATAAAGTTGCCGCGGCGGCATCTAAGCCTTGCCATGCTTTGGTGACCACTTTCCCGACCCGTCTGTTTTGCGCTAATCGCGAAAACGTTCTCGACGCTTCCATGGGCACGATGTCTGCGTCGGCAGAGGCAAAATTTCTCCCGGATTCAATATCCATCGCGTTTGCTCGTCGCTTCGCCGACGACGACGCGTTCGCGGACACGTCCGCGGAATTCATAAACTCTTCCTTGGCGCGTTCTAAACGCATGCTCCACGTTTGTTTCTCGCCCTGTAAACTCTCTAACTGTCGTTGTTTTTCGTATAATAACTTGGTCATTTCCTCGGATCGTTTCCGCAACGACGCGAGTTCGTTTTGGTCTTCCGGCATGAGTCCGTCGTTATTTTCGCCACCGTTGCTCGTATTACTGCTACCATTTAAAACGCCAACTCGCACTTTCAAATCTCTCTCCGCAATATCCGCTCTACGTTTAGCCGCGTCTACTTCTTTCCTCAACTTTTGCATCTCTCCGTTCGCGCTCTCCAACTGCTCCTTCATCCTCTCGTACTCGCCGTCATCTTCTGCTCTCTCCGCTCTCTTCGTCTCCGCCGCCAACGACGTTTCCAACCTCGCGATCATCTCGGACAACCTCTCGTGATCGTTCTCCGCCGCGACCGCTCGTCGTTCAAAAGTCACCAACGCCCTCGCTCTCTCCTCGCTCGTTTGCGAAACCTTCGCCACGTCTTGGCTCAACCGTTCCAACTGGTCCTCCAAATCCGCCTCTCTCCTGGAAAACTCCTCGCGTTGCGACACAATCTCCCGACTCGACGCCTCCGCTTGCCTCTCCGCGCGCATTTGCGCCTCCTTCGCACCCGCTAACACGCTCGCCATCGACTCCTGAGTCAACGACTGCGCCTCGTCCTCGGCGTCGTTCCTTATTTTCTCCGTCGCGTTCAAACGTTTAATCTCCTCCTCCTTCTCCTTTAACATCGCCTCTTTCTCCTTCAACTTTCGCTCCAACTTTGTGTGCGTCAGCATCATCTTATCCGTGTTCACCATCGCTTCGTTCTGCATGTCCCTCAAAAGTCTCTGAAAATGGTCCCGTTCCGACTTCAAGTCTTGAACTTTATTCTTGTACAAGACAATCTTCTCTTTCAGTTTATACTCTTCGTCGTCGCGCGCGACGACGACGACGGCGTTCTCCTTCTTCTTCTTCTTCTTCTTCTTCTCTTCTTCTTCTTCTTCTCTTTCGCGTTCTCGCTGCTCCGCTAACTGTTGTTTGGCGACGGAAATTGGCGGCGAGGGCGGTTTGCCCAGAAGTTGCTTCGACGGCGACGAGTGCGTCGTCGTCTGAATCGTCGTCGCCGCATTTTCCGTCAGAAAAGCAGCGGAAGCAGTTTCTGCGCTTCTGTCGTTCGCATCGTACCCACTCGCCACATCCTCAACCTTGAAAGCGCTCTTCGTTGTCTTCTTCTTCTCTTCAAATGCAACTTCTTCTTTTCCTTCTTCTTCGTTGTCCGAATCGTCCGACAAGACCACTTTCGGCCGCCGCCGTCTTTGGCGTCGAATACTACCGTCCTCCCCCCATTCGGAATCCGAATACTCCTCCTCCTCGTCGTCGTCTGAATCGTTTTTGTTGTTCAATCCTGGAACGACTCGCTCGGCGACTTTCTGTTCCACGTTCTCGACGAATCGTTCCGCTTTTTCCAGCTGCGCTTTCACGAAGTTCATCGTATCGTTCGATCGAGAGCGACGGAGGAAACCTTAACGATGCCTCATCAATCAGATGCGTTCGAAGAACTAGACGTGTGTGATGATGTAAGAGAAAGTTCTTATTACAGATACAGAGATATAAAAAACGAATTCTCCAATTTTCAAGGGACANAACAAGCAGAGACTGGAACATCACAATTTAGGGTATCAAAGTCGCGCTCGCACCCCGAATCAAATCATATCCGAATTTAACCCAAACGGAACCAACACCAACACTTTACAGAGCGAAAGGCACGTCATCAAAAAAGAGAAAAAGTACCACTTTTGACGAAAAAAGAGCCTCTGTTTTTGGGTGGATTGTGAGTTCCTTCTCTCCCCATATAAAACAAAACGGACGTAACGCAGAAACGAGAATAACGCGTTGTTGTTAGTAAAGAGAGAGAGACGGGAGGGTCGTCCATCGAGCGGAGAGGAATCTGGCGCGGCGCAGCGTAAGAGGGAGGAGCNAACACACGCAGAGGGAGAAGGTGCCTCTTTTTCTTTGAGAAAGAAAATTAGTACGGGAAAGAAAGAAAGAGCTCAAACACGGACACATATCCAAAGAGATTAGCTGTGAATGGGGTACGAGTCACACTTCGAAGTTCCGGACATCGACGATTCGCTCTTGAGAGGCGTGGACGACTTGACCGATTTATTGTGTCCGGACTCGCACCCGGAGGATTACACCAACCGCGTGAGGTTTGCGCACCATCATCAAGGTAAGATACTTTTGTTTGCGCGTCTTTGTCTCGATTTTTTCTCGTTCCCACAACGGGGGGAGGTTTTCTCGCGTTGTGATCTTGCGGAGGAGATTTTTAGCATCGTTTTCTCTCGTCGCGCGGAGAGAGCATCTCTCTCGTCGTTTCCCCGCGTCGGTCGGTCGGTCGGTCGTCGCGTGCACTCGTTTGCACTCGTTCGAAGGTCGAAAAAGACCCGCGCACTTTCGCTCTTTCGAAAGAGAGAGAGAGAGACAAAGGGAAGGAAGGACGTGATTTTTCTATCCGAAGGAGTCCAAAACCCAACCCCAATCCGAATCCGTAAAAACCAAGAAAAAGAAAAAGAGTGGACACTGACGAGTTTTATTCTCTCGTGCGCGAAAAAAAAACAGAAACCAATCCGTTCCAACCGCACCAGTTTCAACCGGTACACGTTCCCGTACACGTACACGGCGCGACATTTGCACCGGTACAAACCGGATTACCGACGCCGGAGGAACGCGCGAGGCAATCGGCGAAGGAGATTAGACAGGCGAGAAAACAAGTTCGGTTAGCGGCGAAAGGGAAGCAGTTGTTACAGTTGAAGAGAAAGGCTGGCTCGGAAGGAGTGCAGTCGTTTGGAGGGGAAGCGAAGCCGACGAGTTCCACGTATACGGATAACCAGGATTTACAAGTAGTTCCTGACGTGGATACGATCGGGAGAACGAACAACGCGCCGGCGACGAGTAGCGAAGGCCACTCGGGGTATTTGGTGAATAGCCAGGAACAGAACAAGGACACTACAACAACTTATTTAGCACATACAACATCTGCACCGACGACAACGAGCATCATGCCGCCGAAAAAGAAGAACGAAGACTACGACGACGGTAAGGAATTGCCGGCTATGCCGACTGGGAACACCGCCGAGGATGAACGAGAGCGCAAGCGCCTCAAGAGGTTGTTGCGCAACCGAGTTTCCGCGCAACACGCGAGAGAAAGAAAGAAGGCGTACATGAATTCTTTAGAGAACGCGGAAAGAGAGAGACAATCGCGTTTGGACGAGTTAGAAAACAGATGCAAGACTTTGGAGAAAGAGAATGAAATGCTCCGAGAAGTCATCAAGACGTACACGCAAAAAGACCCGAGCGCCAAGTAAAAGAGGAGGATTTTATAAAAATTTCATTAAAAATTCATGAGCGCGTCTACGCTCTGTCGTGAGACCCATACTGCCAGATGATGGCAGAGAATATCTCTCGGTTAGAACAGCGGCGCGAGAAAATTGTAGAAGTCTATCACAGGAGAGGAGAGGACGGAAAAAGTACATTAACTTTACAAATTGATACATAGCGTGAAAAGAGCTAGCGAGAAAGCAAGGAAGGAACCTCTGATACATACTCGTACTACTATATACTTGTTTTAATACTTATACAAAATGATATAATCAACAGAAGATAAAACTACTATGTTTGCTGTTTGTGTGTGTGTGTGTGTGTTTCCCCGCGCACTTGTATGATACAACGTCTCACTCTTCCTCCTCTTCTAACAAAAGCGAGTTCAAGTTCATCGCCTTCATCTTCGTCTCGACTTCGTCTTCCTCCTCTTGGATAGAAACGCTTTTCTTTTTCTTCTTCTCGGTAAAGGACATGATTTCATCTTCGAATAAAGCCAACTTCGTGAACCTAGCAGCCGCCTTGGAAATCGTTCCGGGCGCCTCTTTTGGGATATTTTCTTTATCCTCGCTGAAGCTTTCGTTGTTGCTGCCGCTGCCGCTGCGTTCGCCGCTGTCGCTCTTCTTCCCGGCTTTCTTCTCCTCGTTCCATTTTTCACTCAACTTTTCCATGATTTTCTTGTGCGGTGTCTTATTGCCGAGCTCTTTCTTCACGTCTCCAAAGTTATCTTGGACGAATTTAGCGTACCCAGTCGCTTTCTTTTCGATGTTCGAGCCTTTCACGAGGACGCCGTCGGAGGTGAACTTGCCCATAAATTCCAATCGACCGCCGCATAATCCACACCGCTTTTTCTCTACGTCGATGGATTTCGAGTGTCGTCCATATTCTTGTTCGCACCACGTTTGGCTGCACTTCCATTTGAACGGCGTGTGTATCGCATACGCGTGGCATGTAGACACGTTCGTTCCCGGGTACGTTTGCATCGCTAACTTTGCCCATTTTTTGAACACGTCACCGTGCGGAGGTTTGGCCACGTGATCGACGAGCCACGCAGACGCATGGCACATTTCGTGCAACAAAGTCGCTTCGAGCTTGTGCACGGAATCGAGCACTTTTGTGCTCAACTCAATGCGTGCGGTGAAATGACGAACGCCTTCGATCGTGGTTCGCTTATACACGGTTAAGCCAGCCGTAGTGAGCAGTTTCTTACTCCAAGTAATCTCAAATCCATCGGGAAGTTGTCGATCGAAAACGTTCGCGTTGAACTCGTCGAAAAGAGCTCTCGTGATGGACTCTTTGTGCTTGTTGAAGTCAAATCCATTCTTCAAGTTACCGCCGATAGTTTTTCCTACGGATTTCAACGCCGACGTTAACGCTTTCGAGTGTGAGGGCGGTGGTTTCCACGCAGAAAACGTTTTCGTTGGCGACATGTTCGCCGGCTCGTTCGGCGGCGTCTGCAAACGCTCGAGATTGAACGGAGAAATATCGTCGTCTTTCTGTTCGTCTTCCATAGCCGCGAGACGAGCAGCACGTAATGCCGTGTTGCACTTCTTGTCCGTCATTGCGCGGAATAGCGTATTTGGACCCGTTTTTGGAGGCGTTGGTGTTTTGAAGTTGACTCTGCCGGGCGTCTTGGCTGGCGGTCCGGGCGTTTTCATCGCCGTTTTCATCGCCGTTTTCAAGAACGGTTTCACTTCGTCGTCCTCGTCGTCGCTGGGAGCGAACTCGGAGTCGTCTGCTTCCTCTTCTTCTGCAATCTCCGAGAGCGAATCATCATCGTCGTCCTCGTCGTCTTCCTCATCTTCTGAGGTTTCATAATCGTCGCTGTCTTCCAAGATTTGATTTCTTCTTCGATTCGATATTTTCTCCGCTATTTCGTTCCGCTTATTTGCGACGCGCCTCGACGCTCGCACCGGTGCGGCGCTCGTATCTTTTTCTTCAGCTTCTTCATCTTCGTCGCTAGAAGATAAAATTTGAACTTTCTTCTTGGTCGCCGCGTTACGCTTCGGTCGCGCGGCTATAACTTCGTCCTCTTCTTCTACCTCAGCCTCCTTTTCAGGAGGTGCTGGTTCGTCCTTTATTTCTTCTTCTTTCTTCGAAGCGCGTTCTATGATGCTCTCAACGAGAGGCGACGCGACGTGTTCAGTGCCCGCAATACTCCCGACATCATCATCTTCGTTGTCCTCTTCCTCCTCCTCGTCGCGGACTGAATAATTTTCGTCGATATCCGTAGCGGCGACACTTTCGCTATCGTCTGCCTCCTCCTCATTCTCTTCGTCCAACGACGGTTGCTCTGCATCCATCCACGTTCTAATTGGCGTCATTTGTTTTTGCGGCTGCTCGTGTTTGACTACCGGGAGCTGAAATGGTCCGTTGTTTTTCAACATTTTCTCTTTCGGACACTCGAGCTCGCCGCAGTTACACGGATCAAACGTGCCTTCGATATCGCCTTCTTCATCTTCAATTTTCCCTTCCGGCGTGCCAAACTCTTCGTCTTCTTCTTCATTGCCTGCTGCTACTGCTACTACTACTTCTTCTTCGTGTTGTTCTTTCGTGTTCTCTTCTTTCTCGCCGCCATTCCCGGACCCGAAACTCAATCGTCTCGTCGCGTGGTCCTCGAGCGACAGCTCCGCGTTTGGTTTTTGCTTCGAGTCAGCTTTGCTTTCGCCCACGTCCTCTTTATCTTCGACCATATCGCACACTTCTTCTCCATCTTCTTCCACGTCCTCAAACATCTCCTCCCGAATCGCTCTCGCCTTCTTCACCGTCGTCGGCGCCAACTCCACGCCCGCCAACGCCGCCATCAACCTCCGCATGGTCGCCCCATCCTTTCGTTCCGACAAACGCAAAGGAAACGCCTCGAAAATAGCCTCGGACGGGTCCACCCCGCGTTTCTGCCACGTCGCAACCGCGAGCTTCAATATTTGCATCGGGTCTTCGTTGTCCATTTCTTCTTGTATCTTTTCTTGTTCTTGGACGTCTTGGTGGTTGTCGTCGGCGGACGCGGTCGTCGTCGTCGGATAAGTTTCCATCGTACTTTCCTCCTCCGGCTGTTTTTGATCCTTCTCTTCCGTCTCTTCCTCGTCCTGCTCCTTTGTCCCTTTTCGCGTCTTTCTCGCCGCCGTTGCCGGTTTCTCCCGCTTCTTCTCGCCTATTGCTTTTGTTGTCTTTTTCCCAGCAGCAGCAGCTCTCTTTTCGCTTTTCTTCTTCTCCTTCTTCCTCTTCCCGTTTTCTTCTTCCTCTTCGACGGTAATAACGTCTCGTTCGTTCCCTCGGTCCATCAACGGCGACCTGACCGTCTTCTTTTTCTCGTTGTTGTTCTTGTTCGCGCCTCCTTTTCCTCCTCCTAATCGAGACGTCGTCGTCGTCGTCGTTACAGTCTCTCGAATCTTCCCCAACGGCGTCTCCTCGTTCTCCCCCACGTCGCCGACGATGGATACGGACGGGCCTAATAACCTCCGCGACCGACGCACGGTATTCGCACCAGCGGGAGTCATGTTCTTCGTCTTCTTAGGCGTATTGTTCGAGATTCGTTCGAGCAACGCGTCGGATGAACTCCCCATGATGAATGCTTTCAGATATGGTTTTGTGAAGCACTTCTTTCTTCTTTCTTTCCCCCTTCTGCCAGAGACCTTTTATTAGGGTTGTACACCCTAAACTTTTTTTTCCTCTCGATTTTTTTCTGAGCAAATCTTTTTTTTTTCTCGCGAAAAAATGTAGAGCGTTTCCCCCTGTGTTGTACTATCCGATATGACTGCAAAAACCGATATGACTGCGCACGCGCGAAACTCTGAACGGATGATTGAAGAATAGCGATTTTATGATGGTCGAACACGCGCTGGTTCCGAATGTGTGCATATCCGGCGTCTCCGTGGCGTGCGCGACGGCGACGACGAACCCGATCGATGTCGTGAAAGTGAGGATGCAAGCGTTGAACACGACGAATGCGAAAAACGCAAACAACATGTTGCAAACGTTTCGCTTGGTCTTTCGAGAGCGAGGCGTGGGAGGTTTTTACGTCGGGTTGACGCCGTCTCTGCTGCGAGCGACGACGTACGGCGGGTTAAGGTTAGGGTTGTACGACCCGATTCGGAGGAATCTCGTATCCAATTCGGAATTCTTCGGGGGGGTGGATGAAAATCGCGTGACGACAAAGTTGCTCGCGGGCGGATGCTCTGGAGCTCTGGCGGCGTTCACGTTGAATCCGACGGAGCTCGTGAAGACGAGGAGAATGAAAGGCGACAGTTGGCAAACGATCAAAACACAAGTTGCGAGGGATGGAGTGTCGTCTTTATGGAGAGGGAGTTCGATGGCAGCATCGAGAGCGGCGCTATTAACGGCGAGTCAAGTCGCCGCGTATGGAGAAGTGAAACGGCTGTGGATACAGATGGTGCCAAACGCTAAAGACGACTGGATGGCGCACGTTGGAGCGAGCGCGGCGGCGGGGTTGATAACGACAGCGACAACGAATCCAGTGGATGTGGTGAAAACGAGGATGTTTATTTCCGGAGAAGGGAAGAAGTTATCGGCGAAAGAGGCGGCGATGGAAGTGGTGCGTGAATACGGCGCCCTGAGAGGTGCGATGCGAGGCTTCACGGCGAACTACATTCGGTTGGGGCCGCAAACGATGGTGACGTTTGTCGTCGCCGAGGAATTGCGGAAATGGTTTGGGTTAGAAAGTTTGAAATAGAAGTAGACTAGACGTTATTAGTTTATGTATTATTATTATTCCTAAGAATTGCTACGCTAATCATCTATTTAATTTACCCGAGGAAGCCCGTTCGGGGCACCGCCGGGGTCCACAAATTCCCTACAGTTTGTCTGTGCGGCATCATGCTTTGGTCTAACACGCATCCGTCCGGTAATTCTGGTTTCACGTCGGAAACTTTCCCGTAGCTACATCCACCTCCTGGCCAATTACACTCTTTAAACTTGTGACAATTCCACCCTTTATGCACGTTTGTCAAGTGAACGTTTTCGATGACCAAGTTACTGACTGCCATCTCCGGTAATCCGGCAATCACGCCGGCGTATCGCTTAATACCTTCAATGTGTACGTTCTTAAAGTTAATATTCTTTACGATGGGCGTTTCTTCTCTGGAAACCGGACCTACATTCGTGTCTTGCTTCGAATAATACTCGTACAATTCCAGAGCGTATAACGCGTTCCATCCTCGAATGTTTTGAAACGTAATCTGGTCTACGACACCACCTCGACCGCGCATTGTTTTCACTCTCGCGCTCCCCACGCCAAACTTGTTATTTCTACCGTCGAACGTAATATCGGAGAAGATAATGTTCGACACACCTCCGCTCATTTCGCTTCCAACCGACAAGGCGTGACCGCCCAAAATCGTCACGTGTTCCACTCGAATGTTCTTCGAAGGCACGTTTGCTTTCCTGCCGTGGTAATCCTTCCCGGATTTGATCGCCACCGCGTCTTCTTTATCACCGGTAGTAATGAACGAATCTCTTAAGAATGAGTTCGACGTAGAATCAAAAACCACGCCGTTCGTACCCGGTGAATTCGCAGGATTCGAGATGTGGATTCTCGAAACGCTCACTTTGTCGCAATATTGCGGCCGAACCGTAAAATGGGGCGAGTTTGTCAACACGATGTTCTCAATCTTCACGTCCGAGCAGCCGACTAAATGAACTAAATTCGGCACGTGCGCTTTCTTACGCATGGAGGGTGAATACTTCTGGTCCGTCTTACGGTCCCACCAAAAATCACCGTGACCGTTAATCGTACCGCCGCCGGAAATTTCAATGTTCGTTTGATTATAGGCGTGTATAAACGCTCGAAAAATGGGTGTCGGGTCATCCGAAGGTAAAGACGGATGCTCTTTCCAATCGTCGATAGGCCACGAATCGGTCGATTTCACCGCCTCTAGAAAACTTCTCGGACCATCCAAAACAATCTTCACGTTCGATTTCAACTCTAAAGGACCTGTCAACCATCTTCCCGGCGGAAACGCCAACGTCTGCGTTCTTCCTTGCGCTTTCATCGTCAGACTATCCAACGCGTTTTGTATAGTCTCCGTATTTACCGTCATACCATCACCAACTGCTCCAGCTAACGCTACATTCACGCACGACAACACTGGACACTCAAAACTCACTTTCGTCGAATAGGGATGCTTCTCCGTGGCGTGAGAGCTTTCAAACTTATCCCGCGCGAAGTTCGTCTTCATCGAATCCACCACTTGCCTCGCGTGAAAGACTGGATGAAACAAAGCTTTGTGAAATCGACTGTCGCCAAATTCTGAGCTATCGTACTCTTCTTGGTATTCCTCGCGTTCGTCGTTATGAATGTACCCTCTTTCCTCGTGTCCGCGCACCGCAAACACGCCCACGAAGAGAAAAAATCCAAGCACGAAAAGAACAATCATTTTCACGCTTCTGTCCAACACTCGAAACTCTCTCAGTTTGATCGCCATAAAACCCGCGAATCCTTGCAAATGATATTTCAAATGATACGGTATTCTTTGTAAAGGCGTATCTGGCACGTGTGTCAATCGGCGGCCTCGTAAAACCGATGTAGAAGTCGTCGGGAGCTCATCCGGCTTCGCGCTTTGTTTCTTTCGCTCGTGTCTTATCGAGTTCGCTTTCGACGCGAGGTCGTCGAGCTTGGCGGAAAGGACCGCGAGCTTGTCCGAGGTGGAGGACATAAAAAGGAGGAGGAAGAGGAGAAGGAGGCCGACGCGGTTTCAAAGCGCGAGGTGTTGTTCGGTTATATTTGTTCTCGTATGAGTGAAACTTTTCTATGAAGAAATGGAGTTGGTGGTTGGGAAAAGGAAACCACTTGAAAGTGAGCGCGACGAAATAAACGCTATTTCCAATGTGCTCTTTCAATCGGTCACAAGCTATGTATGCATGATTCAACTCACAAAATCTAGTTTCTCTCTACGAATAATAGTCGCTCTTAAACTCCCACGGGCAATTCTTCTCTTTCTCCTCACCGATCGGGTTTTCATCCTTCTTCGCTCGAGAGCGACACGAGTACCCGCCTTCGGCTTTGCTCGCGTCGCAATAGTTCAAGCACGCGGCTAAGCATCGTTTCGGCGCTGGTTTGCCGGTGGCGATGTAATCGAGCCTGT
>JGI20151J14362_10002040_pt1 | contig 14437 bp, 14 predicted proteins | sample COG_01_FD_14362 | JGI IMG/M metagenome (IMG submission 14362)
TGCACATATTGCGCACGACTGTATTATTGGTAATAATATTGTCATGGCCAACAATACTGCAATAGCTGGCCATGCAGAAATTGAAGATTTTGTAATCTTAGGAGCAAAATGTGGGGTCCAACAATTTACAAGAATTGGTAAAAGAGCAATGATAGGCGGTATGACTGGTGTATTAAGAGATGTAATCCCATATGGCTTATCGACAGGTAATAGAAATTATCTAAATGGAATTAATGTTGTTGGTCTAAGGAGAGACAAAGTATCTAATAAAGACATTTTGGGACTTACAGATGCCTATAAAGAAATTTTTAAAACTGAAGTTCTTAGTGAAAACNTAAAGANTCTTAACGGAAAATATACAGATAACCCTTTAGTTAAAGATGTTTTGGATTTTATAAATAAAGACAAAAAAAGACCAATTTGCACCCCNTTTTTAAAATAAATGATTGGTTTATTCTTAGGTAGTACAGACTTTCCACAAATANTACTAAAAACTTTNAAAAAAGAAAATAAGAAATATTTCATAATTGATTTAAGTAAAAATAATCGTTTTAAAAATGATAAAAATGCTCATTTTATAAGTATCGGAAAATTTGGNCAAATTCTTAAGTTGATTAAAGAAAAAAAGTGCAACAAAGTTTTATTTGCTGGNAAAATTGATAAGCCAAGAATATCTAATTTGAAATTAGATATTAAGGGTATTTATTACATACCAAGAATAATTAGAGCTNCAAAATTGGGTGATGCAGCTATCTTAAAAGAATTGATTAAAATTTTAGCTGAAAATANAATCAGAGTTATTAAATCAAATTTTTATAATCCAGAATTAACATTNTCAAAAGGTAACTTTACTAAAATTAAACCCCATAAAATAGACTTAATTAATATAAGAAAAGGAATTAAATCATTAAAAAGTTTGAGTGCTCATAATCACGTACAAGGTTTAATTATNAGNAANAACTTTGTCATTGCCAAAGAGACCTCAAAAGGAACAAAAAAAATGATTCTATCAATTAAAAAAAGTAAAAAAATTAAAGCTATTTTGATTAAATTACCCAAAAAAAAACAAGATATTCGAGTTGATTTGCCAACCGTTGGCCTTGATACATTGAAGGACTGTAAAAAAGTAAATATTGGTGGAATTGTATTAAAAGCTAATCAAAATATTTTTTTAGATAAAGTTAAATGTATAAACTTTGCTAATAAAAATAAAATATTTATCAAAACAATATGAAAAGAATTTTTATATTAACTGGCGAACCTTCCGGAGATAAGTTAGCCTCCACGGTTATATCTAAATTAAAGACTATACAACCAGATATTGAATATTTATCTGTTGGGGGCAATCATTTAAAATCATTAGGTATAAATTCAATTTTTAATCTTAAAGAAATTACATACTTGGGTTTTACAAGTGTTTTATTAAACATCTTTAAAATAAGAAATAAGATCAATAAAACAGTAGAAGAAATTATCAAATTTAATCCTGATATATTATTTAGCGTTGATAGCCCAGATTTTACATTAAGAGTTGCTGAACGAGTTAAGAAAATTAACAAGAATATAAAAACTGTACATTATGTTGCACCACAAGTGTGGATATGGAGAGAGGGCAGAGTTAAGAAATTTAAAAAATTTGTAGATCACATGCTACTATTATTTAACTTTGAAAAAACTTTTTTTGATAAAGAAAATATTACCAATACTTTTGTTGGTCATCCTTTACTGGAACAAGATAATAAAACTAAAACAGATCTTTCATCATTAATAGACAAAGAAAAAAAAATTATCTCAATTTTTGCTGGAAGTCGTAATTCTGAAACCAATGTGCTTTTACCAATTTTATCAGAATTTATCAAACTGATGAATAATAAATCTAATAATTATGCTTTTATTTTTCATGGCACTAATGAAAATAGAAATTTAATTAACGATTTTATTAAAAATGATAAAATAGAAAATTCTCAAGTAGTTTCAGATGAAATCATAAAATCTCAAGTTTTAAATAATTCTATATTTGCAGTTGCAAAGTCAGGTACTGTTTCTTTAGAAATTTGTAATGCAAATGTTCCATCTATAATTATTTACAAAATTAATATGATCAACTATTTTTTAATGAAATCTTTAGTAAAAGTACGTTTTGCAAATATAATCAATATAATTAATAATAAAGAAATTATTCCAGAACTCTTACAAAAAGAATGTAATCCAAAAGAAATATTCAATTCTGTAAATTATTTATTAAATCACCCGATTTAATGAAATCACAATTAGAAGTGATAAAAAAAACATTAAATGATATTAAATCAGACACTTCATCTACTGAAAAAACTGCTAAAATTTTATCAGATTATTTTTAAGTATTAGACTAACTTATTTAGCCTTTTTTCTACTTCAACTTTTCCTAAGGAAATAATTATATCATATATACCAGGACCAAATTTAGAACCTGTTAATATAATTCTTAATGGTTGACCAACGCTTTTAAAGTTTGTCTCATATGATTTGATTAAATCATTTAATATTGGTTCCAATGTTTCTTTAGTTAAATTCTCTACAGTAGAAAATTTTTTTGAAAAATCCGATATAATTTTTTTTGCATTATCATCAATTAGCTTAAAATCTTCTTGATTTAGGTCAACTTCATCAACAATTATATATTTAGCATTATTATAGATATCTTCTAGTGTCTTAGCTTTATTCTTAAGGAATGATAATGAGTAGCTTAAGTTTGCTCTCTTTATCTGTATCAATTTTTTCTTTAAACAACTCACAATATTGAAGTAATTGATTGTATAGTTCATTTTCATCAATTGTTTTAATATAATGTTCATTCATTGAAAGAATACGGCTCATATCAAGTTTAGATGGGGATTTACCAATTCCTTTTAGATCAAAATATTTTATGCTTTCATCTAGAGTGAATATCTCCTTATCTTTGTAAGACCAGCCAAGTCTTAAAAGATAATTTCTTAGAGCATCTGGCATTATTCCAATTTTTGAATAGTCATCTAATGTTGATGCGTTGTCTCTTTTTGATAACTTTTTACCTTCAATGGTATGAATTAGAGGTATGTGAGCAAACTGTGGTAAATCCCATTTCATAGCTATGTATATCTGCATTTGTTTAAAAGTATTAATTTTGTGATCATCTCCTCTAATAATGTGTGTCATATTCATTTGATGATCATCAACTGTTGCAGATAAATTATATGTTGGCGTTTCATCATTTCTTAAAATTATAAAATCTTCAATTGTGTTATTTTCAATTTCTACATTCCCTTGGACTAAATCTTTTNATATAGTTGTNCCACCTATTTTACTTTTAAATCTAATTACAGGCTTTACATCTTTAGGTGCATCTGTTTGAGAAAGATCTCTACATTTTCTATTATAAATGTATGGAAGTTTTTTTTGTCTCGCTCTTTTTTTTTGATCTTCAATTTCTTCTGTTGAGCAATAACATTTATAAGCATTTCCATTTTTAAGTAACTCATCTACAACTTTAATATGATCATTAATTTTTGTAGATTGAATATACTCTTCACCATCATGCTCAATGCCTATCCATTTTAAAGATTTAATAATTTGTATTTTATGCTCATCTTTAGATCTTTCTTTGTCTGTGTCTTCAATTCTTAAATGAAAAGTTCCTTTTTGATTTTTTGAAAAAAGCCAATTAAATAAAGCAGTTCTTACACCTCCTATATGTAAAGCTCCAGTAGGAGACGGAGCAAATCTTGTTGCTATTTTAGACATTGGAAATGTTTAGACTATTTTCTTAGAAGTTTCTATATAAAGATACAAGAACACCTTGAACCTTAACTCTATCAGGTCCAAATATTTTAGTTTCATAATTTCTGTTTGCACTTTCTAATGCAACAGTCTTGCCTTTTCTTCTAATTCTTTTTAACATTGCTTCATGCTCATCTATTAAGGCTACTACAATTTTACCATTATCAGCAGTATCTGATCTTTTAATGATTACGGTATCACCTTCGTTAATGCCAGCTTCTATCATTGAGTCACCTTGTACTTTTAAACCAAAATATTGACCATTTTTCTCAAGATTACTTGGTAGAGGTATTCTAGACACCTCATTTTGAATTGCCTCAACAGGAGTTCCTGCTGCTATTTTACCTAAAACTGGTATTTCAATTTCATCTGATTTAGCATTCTCTTCATCTAAACCACCTTTTATTACACTTGGTGAAAAACTGTTATAAATATCATTAGCTGATGCAGTTTCAGGTAGTTTTATAACCTCTAAAGCCCTAGCTTTATGTGCTAATCTTTTAATAAATCCTCTTTCCTCTAATGCGCTAATTAATCTGTGAATTCCTGATTTTGATTTTAAATTAAGCGACTCTTTCATTTCCTCATAAGAGGGTGATACACCAGAAGATCTCAACTTCTTGTTGATAAATAAAAGCAAGTTTTTTTGTTTTTTTGTAAGCATAAGAACAAATATCGTACAAAATCTGTTCTACAAAAGTTCTCCTAAATAAACAATAGCTAAAAAGTGTTTAAAATAGCGGTTTATTTTACTAAAGAATTGAAAAAATTGTATTATCATCCAAATTTTTTAAAAGTGATTCACCAATTAAAAAAGTTTTAATGTTGGTTTTATCTTTTAAAGCAAGAAGTTCTTCTTTTGTTTTAATCCCACTCTCAGAGATTAAAGGACCACTATGATTAATTAAAACATCATGGATATCATAAGTTGTATTTATATCTGTTTTAAGAGTTTTAAGGTTTCTATTATTAATTCCAATTAATGCCTCTTTAAAGTTAAGAGCTTTTTTTGCCTCTTCAACAGTATGCACTTCAACTATTATAGACATGTTAAGTTTTAACGCTTCCTCATATAAATCATTTGCTAGTTCATCAGAAACACCAGCGATTATTATTAATATAGCATCTGCACCATAACTTTTAGCAAGATGAACTTGAAATTTATCTATAAAAAAATCTTTACAAAGAACAGGTAAGTTTATTTTTTCTTTAACTTTGCTTACATGAATAAGATTACCAAGAAAAAAATTTTCTTCTGTAAGTATAGATAAACAAGTTGCTTTATTATTATAATATATTTTTGCTATTTCTATAGGGTCATAATCTTCTATTATTATACCAGCAGAAGGACTAGCTTTTTTAATTTCAGCTATTAAAGAAATCTTATTATTATCGATATTCTTTTGTATTTTATCCTTAAAATTAATGAATAATCTATTTTGATCAATTTTTTCATCTAAGGATTTTAATGAAATTGATTTTTTTAATAAATCAATACGTTCAATTTTTTTTTTAATTATTTTTTCTAGAATATTATCAGGCATTTTGTATTTTTTTTAAATTCTCAAAAGTTTGACCTGATAATATATGTGATCTTGCAGACTCATAAGCATCTTTAAATATTGAATTTTGTTCGGCGACAATAAGACCTGCTGCTGCATTTAAGCAAACAGCTTTTGAAAAATCATTGTCCTCACCTTTAAATATGTTTATCATTTTACTTGCATTAAATTCAGCATCATCACCAATCAAATCATCAAATTTATTTGCACCAATATTTAATTCTTTAGGATCAATTGTTATTTCAGAAATTTCACCATTTTTTAGCTGCATAACATTTGTTTTTGCATATGGAGATATTTCATCTAATCCATCATTACTATTAACAACCCAAGCAAATTTTATATTCAAATTAGCTAAAGCATCAGCAAAAATTCTCAATAATTTTTGATCAAAAACTCCAACAACTTGTCTCTCTACTAACGCTGGACTGCTGAGAGGTCCAATCATGTTAAATATTGTTCTTTTACCTATTTTTTTTCTTGTAGGTCCAACAAATTTCATCGCACTATGATAGTTTGGCGCAAACATAAAACCGAAATTATTATTATTTATTTGTTTTTCAATATCATTGGGCTCTAAATCAATTCTAATATTGAGTGCTTCTAAAACATCACCCGATCCACATTTTGATGACACAGCCTTATTGCCATGTTTAGCTACTTTAACTCCCATACTAGATAATAATAAAGCAGATGCTGTAGATATATTAAGTGTATTCATTCCATCACCACCTGTGCCACATGTATCAACACAATCTTTAACATTAACTCTTTTTGATTTATTTCTTAAAACATACACTCCTCCAGCAATCTCATTTGCAACTTCACCCTTTGCTGAAAGAAGCGTTAGGAAATCAAAAATTTGATCCTCTGAAGCTTTACCATCCATTAGTATTTCAAAAGCAGCTTTGCTTTCTTCAAATGATAAATTTTGTTTATTTTTTAATTTACTTAAATATTGTTCCATTAAATCTTATAATTGATAAAGTTTTTTAATATTTTAATGCCTACCTTAGTTTTTATACTTTCAGGGTGAAATTGAACACCATGAATGTTATATTCTTTGTGCATTATTCCCATAATTAAACCATCTTCAGTTTGAGCTGTAATCTCAAGTTCCTTTGAAAGTGTTTTCTTATCTATAATCAAACTGTGATATCTTGTTGCTTCAAACAGTGAGGGTAGATTTTTTAATATCCCAGTTCTATTTGAGGTTATTTTACTTGTTTTTCCATGCATTAGTTTATCAGCCTGAATTATTTTTGAACCAAAAACTTGACCAATAATCTGATGGCCTAAACAAACACCTAAAATAGGTATTTTTTTATATAGAGATTTTACTATTTTAATGCAATTTCCAGATTGATTAGGATTACCTGGACCAGGTGAGATTACAATCTTATCATATTTTTTTTTTAATATTTGATTTGATGTAATTTTGTCATTACGAATAACATCCACTTTTGTATTTAGAGAAGAAAGATAGTGATACAAATTGAATGTGAAACTATCATAGTTATCAATTAGTATTATTTTCATTATTTTAAAGCATTTAATAAAGCCTTAGCCTTATTTACAGTTTCTTCATACTCTTTAATCGGATTACTGTCTGCTACAATACCAGCACCTGCTTGAACATAAAATTTATTATTTTTTGAAATAGCAGTTCTAAGAGCAATACAGGTATCAAATTCACCATTAGCAGAAAAATAACCTATTCCACCAGCATAAACTTTTCTTTTTGTTGTTTCTAATTCATCAATAATTTCCATTGCTCTTATTTTAGGTGCACCAGATACAGTTCCTGCTGGAAATCCAGCTAATAAGGATTTAAATTTTGAATATTTTTTATTATAACTACCAATTACGTTTGAAACAATGTGCATAACGTGTGAGTATTTTTCAATAATAAAGCTCTCTGTAACCTTGACTGTATTTATCTTAGAAACTTTACCCGCATCATTTCTACCAAGATCTAATAGCATTAAATGTTCTGATAATTCTTTTTTATCTTTAAGTAAATCTTTCGCATAATAATTATCTTCTTTAGAATTTTTTCCCCTTGGTCTAGTTCCTGCTATTGGTCTTACAGTAATCTTGTTATCTCTTAATCTAACTAAAATTTCTGGACTTGCACCAATAATTTGAAAATCTTCAAAGTTAAAAAAATACATAAAAGGTGAGGGGTTAGTAATTCTAAGTTTTTTATAAATCTCTAATGGTTTTTTGGATAATTTAGCTTCAAACCTTTGACTTAGAACCACCTGAAATACGTCACCAATCTTAATATAATTTTTTGCTTTTTTAACCATACTCAAGAATTTATTTTTAGTAGTATTAGATTTGACTTGAATTTTTTCTTTTTTTGTAATTTTTAAATTTTTCTTTGATAATGATGATTGAATTAATAAATCGTTAATTTCACTTTCAATCTCTAAGTATTTTTCACTATAATTGTTTATTTTTTCATCTTTAAAAACATTAGCTATATAAAAAATTTTCTTTTTCAAGTTGTCATGAATAATTAATGTTCTTGGTCTTAAAAGTCTTACATCAGGAAGTTTCAGGTCATCTTTACAATTATTGGGAATTTTTTCTATATATCTAATTGAGTCATATGAAAAATAACCAGAAATTAATGAACATATAGGAGGTAGTCCTGTAGGCGTCTTAAATCTAAAATCTTCAATTATATTTTCTATAATCTTATCAGGATTACCTTTAATTTTTTTTTTAATCTTATTTTTAATTAGGTATGAATTCTTATTATTGAATTCCCATATTTTATCTGGGTTTTTCCCAAATATTGTATATCTGCCTCTTATTTTACCTTTTTCGACAGACTCAAAAATAAAACTATTTTTTTCTTTTAGAAAATTATCAATTAAATTTAAAATTTCACTATCATTATTCGTTTTATAATAAGTATATAGAATTTGATTTTCGTTCCTTTGGTGACGAAACTTGAAATCTTTAAAGTTTCGATTAAGCATCATCTAAAATAATTTTTAACTCTTTCAAGTGTCTTTTCATTTATTACTACTTTGTATTTATCATTAAGTAGATAGTCAAAAGATTTTAAGATTGTATTTCTGTTCTCAGAACTAGCTTCATTTGAAATTGCATTATAGTTTTTGGAATTTTTTGAAAAAGATGGTTCTTCATATTTAACAGTTTTCGCAACAAAAATATTATCGTTATAATCAGAAACAAGAGTAAAGGCATTTAATGGCATAGAATATAAAATTTCTACTGAATTTTTTTCAAATTTTGAATCATCATCTTTTGACTCTAGTTTAAAATTTTGAATGCTATTGTTTCCAAGTTTATCAAAAGAAGCTTGATTAAATTCTTTTTTGTTAATTTGATCTAGGATTTTTTTATTAAACTCATATTTTTCTTTTTTAAATAAAACATTGCTAATTTGATCTTTAAACCTTTTATCATTTAAACTAGCTAATTTTTCATTAATTTGATCAATATTGTACAGAATATAAGCTCCATCATATTCTATGATTTCTGTAGTATTTTTTCGTGAATTATAAATTATATTTTCGATAGTATTTTCGTTTAAATAATTAATGTAATCTTTTTTAATTGTCGGAGAAATTTTAAGATCATTAGCTATAGATTTAAAATCAACATTTTTTGATATTTGATTTTCTATTTCATCGATCTTGTTAAAGAATGTTTGATCAAATTCATCTGACCCTGTTAATATTTTTGGTGAAATAATGATATATGAAAAATCAATATGTTCTTGTTTTAATTTATCAGAATTATCATTTATAAATTTTATTAAATCTTCATTGCTAAATTTTTCTTTTGCTTTATAGAACCTATTAAGGTCTATAAAATCAACAGTTAGTTTGCTGTTTTTTTCAGTAAAATATTCTTCAACAAAAAAATCAGGGGATTTTGCTCCACTACTAATATATGTAAATAGTTGTTTTTGCAGGACATTACTTTTTAACTTCATTTCATACATTGCAGCAGTCATATTATTTTTTAATAAAAATTTTTCATAAAGAGTTCTTTTGAATTTTCCATTTTCATCTAAAAATTCTTTATTCATTTTTATTCTCTTAACCATTTCATCTTCTGATAGAGTCAAATCTAAATCTTTGATTTCAAGATCCAATAATACAGAAGAAATTAACGTGGATAAAAGTTCTTCTAGTATATTTTTATCAATGTTTTCTTTAATTACTTTTTGGCTTAAACCTGATCGATTTAAATAATCCATAAAATCTTGGGTTGAAACATTTTTGTTATTAATTTTTGCAATATTATTTGTATTACCACCACTGAAAACACTACCCATGCCCCAAAATACAAACGGTATAATTATTATGAATATAAATATCCCAGCTACTTTAGTTTTTGCAAAATTTCTTAAACTACTTATCATTTTGTCATTAAATATATTGATCTGTAAAATACAAAGCTATAGATTAAATTTTTCATTATGACAAATAAATATATGTATTTTATAGCAAATTGGAAAATGTATGGAAGTATATCATCCATAAATTCGTTAAATAAAGTTATTAAATTTTCAAAATCTAAAGAGATAAATAAAGGAAGATTGATTTATTGTCCTCCTTATACATTAATTAGTTCTTTTTCTAAAAAATTTCAAAATTGTCAAATAGGTCTTGGAGGTCAAAATTGTCACGAAAGTGAAACAGATGGTCCATATACTGGTTTTATAAATGCTCGAATGCTTAAAAATGCTGGAGCACAATTTGTAATTATTGGTCATTCAGAAAACAGAGCAAATGGTGAAAATGACAAATTAATTAACCTTAAGATAAAAAACTCAATTAACTCAAAATTAAAAGTTATTTTTTGTATAGGAGAAACCTTATCTGAAAAAAGAAAAAAAAAGACAAAGTCGATTTTATCAAAGCAAATTAAAATTGGACTAAATAAAATTAAGAATAAGTCCAATATATTCATAGCTTATGAGCCTGTTTGGGCAATAGGCACTGGAATTATTCCAAAGTCAAAAGATCTTTATGAAACAGTAAACTACATCAAAAGTAAATTTAAGGGTAAACCTCCCAGAGTTTTATACGGTGGGTCTGTTAATCCTAATAATATTAAAAACTTAAAAGAAGTTAGCAACATTGATGGTTTTTTGATCGGTGGTGCTTCCCAAAATGCAAATAAATTTATTGATATAGTTAAAAAAACATATAGTTAATCCCCATGGAAAATATTTTACTAGTAATTAATTTAGTCATAGCTTTTGTGCTTGTTCTTTTAATTTTACTACAAAAATCAGAAGGCGGAGCCCTAGGGATTGGTGTATCTCAAGATAATTTTATGTTTTCCAGAACAGCTGGCAATTTTATGACAAAAGCTACTGCTGTAGTTGCAACATTATTTATTATTTGCAGTTTGGCATTAACAATAATCTCGAGAAGTGAGTTGGCTCCAACTACTTCAGTATTAGACAAAATTGAGGAAAATAGCAATGACATGCCCTCAATTCCTGAAAATAATAATTAATACTTTTCAATTCATAAATAAATCGCTATAAGATACTTCCATGGCGCGATATATATTTGTCACCGGCGGCGTGGTTTCATCTTTAGGAAAAGGACTTTCATCTGCTTCTTTAGCATATCTACTTCAATCAAGAGGTTTTAAAGTTAGGTTACGTAAACTTGATCCCTATTTAAATGTAGACCCAGGAACAATGAGTCCATTTCAACACGGAGAAGTCTTTGTAACAGATGATGGGGCTGAAACAGATTTAGATTTAGGGCATTATGAGAGATTTTCAGGAATTGCTTCAAAAAAATCTGACAATATTACAACAGGAAAAATTTATAGTGATGTTTTAAAAAAAGAACGTAAGGGTGGTTACTTGGGAAAAACAGTTCAGGTAATTCCACACATTACTGATCGAATTAAAGAATTTATAAAGAATGATACATCTAAAGAAGATTTTATTATTTGTGAAATTGGAGGAATAGTAGGTGATATTGAAAGCCTTCCTTTTGTAGAGGCAATTAGACAATTTTCAAATGACATTGGTAAAAGAAATGCTTTGTTTATCCATTTAACATTAGTTCCTTATCTTAAAGCATCAGATGAAATTAAAACAAAACCAACTCAACATTCAGTTAAAGAACTTAGAAGCTTAGGCATTCAGCCAGATATAATCATTTGTAGATCAGAAAGAGTAATTCCATTAGAGCACAGAAAGAAAATATCGCTATTTTGTAATGTTGATATTAAAAATGTAATCCAAACAGTTGATGTAAAAACTATTTATGAAGCACCGATAAGTTTTAATAGAGAAAATTTAGATACACAAGTTCTTGATTATTTTAAAATTAAATCAAAGAAAAAAGTTAATTTAAATCCTTGGAAAAAAATTACTAAGATTGTTTTAAATACAAAAAAATCAATCGATATTGCAATTATTGGTAAATATGTTGACCTTAAAGATGCTTATAAATCTTTGGATGAAGCATTAACGCATGGGGGTGTTAGTAATAATTTAAAGGTAAATTTAGTAAGAATTGACTCAGAAAAACTTAAAGTTTCAGAAATTAAAAAAAGATTAAAAGGTGTTTCTGGAATTTTAATACCAGGTGGATTTGGTAAAAGAGGGACTGAGGGAAAAATTGAATCAATTAAATATGCAAGACAAAATAAAGTTCCTTTTTTTGGAATTTGCTTTGGCATGCAAATGGCTATAATTGAGTTTGCTAGAAATAAATTGAATATTAAAAAAGCAACTTCAAGTGAATTTGGTAAAGGTGGGGTACCTATTATTGGGCTAATTACTGAATGGAGAAAAGATGGTAAAGTGATTAAAGGAACTGATAAAAACCTAGGTGGCACTATGAGACTTGGTCTTTACGATGCTAAATTAAGAGATAATTCTTTGATAAAAGAAATTTACAAATCGAATCTTATTAAAGAAAGGCATAGGCATAGATATGAAGTAAATATAGCTTATAAAGATAAATTTGAAAATAAAGGCATGATGTTTTCTGGATTATCTCCTGATAATAAGCTTCCTGAAATAATAGAGTTAAAAAATCACCCTTGGTTTGTGGCTGTTCAATTCCATCCTGAATTTAAATCTAGACCTTTGGATCCACATCCATTATTCTCATCTTTTATCAAAGCTGCAAAAAATCATAGATGACAAATATTAAAGTAAATTGTGGAAATATAGAAATTTCAAATAAAAATAAAATTTGTATTATTGCTGGACCTTGTCAATTAGAGACTGAACAACATGCAATGGACATGGCTGGTAAGATTAAAGAAATTACTGCCAAATTTAATATGGGTTTTATTTATAAAACTTCATTTGATAAAGCTAACAGAACTAGCCTTAAAGGAAAAAGAGGTGCAGGACTTGAACAATCGCTACCTATTTTTGATAAAATTAAAAAAGATTTAAATGTACCAATATTAACGGACATTCATAATGCTGAACAATGTTCATTAGTAGCTCCTCATGCTGACGTATTACAAATACCTGCTTTTTTATGCAGACAAACAGATTTATTAATTGCTGCCGCAAAGACAAATAAAATTATAAATGTAAAAAAAGGACAATTTCTTGCTCCATGGGACATGGTCAATGTAACAAAAAAAATTGCTGACTCAGGTAATAATAATATTCTTGTTACGGAGAGAGGTGCTAGCTTCGGTTATAACACTTTAGTTTCTGATATGAGATCTTTACCTATCATGGCTAAAAATGGGTATCCAGTAATTTTTGATGCAACTCACTCAGTACAGCAGCCTGGTGGTTTAGGTGAAACGAGTGGTGGTCAACGAGAGTTTGTAGAGTATTTAGCTAGAGCTGCAGTAGCGGTTGGTGTAGCGGGAGTTTTTATTGAAACACATCAAGATCCAGACAATGCTCCATCAGATGGCCCTAATATGGTTCCATTAGATAAGTTAGAAAAATTATTATCCCAACTTTTTGAAATTGATAATTTAATAAAAAAATAAATGAGTAAAATTTTAAAAATAAGGGCTCGTCAAGTTTTTGACAGTAGAGGAAATCCCACAATTGAAGCAGAAGTTTATTCAAAAAGTCTAAGCTCATCAGCTATATGTCCCTCTGGAGCATCAACTGGTACTTACGAGGCATTTGAAAAAAGGGATAAAAATAACAAAAAGTACTTAGGTAAAAGTGTATTAACAGCTGTAAATCTTATCAATACAAAAATTTCAAAAAAACTAAAGGGATTTAATGTTCATGACCAAGAACGCATTGATGCAATTTTGATAAACCTTGATGGCACTAGACAAAAAACTAAATTGGGAGCCAACGCAATTTTGGCTGTATCTATGGCTGCTAAAAAACTTTCTGCAAAAATTAAAAAAATACCATTGTATAAAAACTTCCTAGTAAAAAATAATTTTAGACTACCTTATCCACTAATGAATATAATTAATGGTGGTGCTCACGCCAATAATGGGTTGAGAATTCAAGAATTTATGATTAGACCAGACAAAGCTAAGAATTTTTCTGAAGCTATGCGAATTTGTTTTATTGTAATTANCAATTTAAGAAACTTAATTAANAAAAAAGGTTTATCAACCTCTGTNGGAGATGAAGGTGGGTTTGCACCAATGATAGACAATAATGAACAAGCGTTAGATTTAGTAGTTGCTGCAATTAAAAAGTCAGGTTTTAAAAATGGCAAAGATGTTTCTATATGTCTTGATGTAGCGGCTAATGAACTTTTTAATAAAAATAAATACTCAATTCATTCTAAAAAATATATATCAGTAGATCAATCTATTAAAGGATATCAAAAAATTATTAATAAATATAAAATTAAATCAATTGAAGATCCTTTTGCAGAAAATGATTGGATGTCATGGAATAAAATAATGAGATCAACAAATAAAGTTCAAATCGTTGGAGATGATCTTTATGTTACAAATTTAGAAAGATTAAAAAAAGGGTTTTTAAACAATTCATCAAACTCAATATTAATAAAATTAAATCAAATTGGAACTGTTTCTGAAACTCTTGAAGTTATTAAGTTTGCTCAAATAATAGGATATAAGACAATTATATCTCA
>JGI20151J14362_10002043_pt1 | contig 14427 bp, 11 predicted proteins | sample COG_01_FD_14362 | JGI IMG/M metagenome (IMG submission 14362)
CTTCTGCTTTATCACCAAAATTTTTAATTTGTTCTTTTAGTATCTTTGTTACTTCTGAAGGATTTATTTCCATTTATGCCTCTATCATTCTGTTTTCGATTTGTTGTAATTTATTTTTAATTGAGGTATCCACCATAGTGCTTCCAACTTGCACTACTAAACCTCCTATTAAACTTTCGTCATGTTTGTAGTTTAATTTTATTTTAGAACTAAAGTTTTTAGTAAGTTCATCTGTGATTTTAGAAATCTCATCACTAGATAGTTCTTTTGCAGACTTTAATTCAGCTTTTAATTCTCCTCTTTTTTGAGAACAAGTTTCTATAAAACTCTTTAAGATTTGCTCAACATAAAAAAAACGTCTTTTTGTAACTAGAAAACTTAAAAAACTTTTTAATAAGGTTTCAAATTTATTATTATCAGAAATACTGCTAATAACTTTTAAAAGATCATCTTTGTTGTTTGTTGGATCCTTAATCAAATTTGAAAAATCTTTACTAGAGGAAATCAAATTTAAGATAGATAAGGATTGATCTTCTACTTGTGCAAGAACATTGTTTTCGCTAGCAAGCTCATATAAAGCTAAAGAATATCTTTCAGCTGAAGTTATTGAAAATCCCTTATTTTTACTCAACTTGATACCTCTGTTATGTTGAAGATTATTTTAAAATCACGCTCTAATTAGCATATGACTATTATGTCTTCAAGTAGCACATTNGATTAAAAGGCCTTTTTTTAAAGGTTAATTGAAGTTTATTGGATCAACATCAACNGAAAGTTTTATTCCTGATGAAAATTTGTAATTTGGGATAATTTCAGCGATTGAATTCTGTAATTTGAGAGATTTTGAGCCCCTAATTAACATTCTTATTCTAAATTTTCTTTTTAATCTAAAAATTGGTGCACTAACTGGTCCTAACACTCTTCCATTAATTTTTTTTTCAATAAAATTTTTAAAATAAAAAGCTTCTTTTTCTAATTTTGTTTCATTGTCACCTGTTAAAATTAAAGAAATAAATCTTTGAAATGGTGGAAGCTTGTTTTGTCTTCTAATATCTAATTCTCTATCAAGAAAGATATCAGGATTACTATTTGTTAAATCAGAAATCATTTTGGTATTAGTATTATAAGTTTGAAAATACACAGTTGCTGGTTTCCCAGTTCTTCCTGCACGTCCAGAAAGTTGATGATATAACTGTAAGTTTTTTTCAGCTCCTCTTAAATCATGTCCTTGTGAGGAAAGATCAATATCAACTACCACAATACAATTAAGNCTTGGAAAATGAAAGCCTTTTGAGATTAGCTGTGTCCCAACTAAAATTTGAACTTCATTATTAATTATTTTTTCTAATTTATCACTAGAGTCCTTTTTATTCATTGTATCACTTGAAAAAATTTCAATTTTTTTTGATGGAAAGTTTTTTTTAACTTCCTCTGATATTCTTTCAACACCAGGACCACTAAAAATAAATTCACAATCCCCATCTTTTACGCAAGTTCTTTTTAAAGAAGATTTAAAACCACAATAATGGCACAATAAATTATTCTTTTTTTTATGATAAACTAAATTAATTGAACAATTAGGACATGAGTAACTATTGAAGCATTTGTTGCAAAGTACATGTGGAGAAAACCCTCGTCTATTTAAAAAAAATAACACTTGATCATTTTTATCAAGATGAAAATTTACTTTCTCAATTATTTTTTTTGAAAGCCATGATTGTTTTTCTAATTTAGTATCATTTAGATTTATTATTTCATAATTTGGTAAAGATGCGTTTTGATAACGTTTTTCTAATTTTGAGATACTATATTTACCTTTTTTAATATTTTCATAAGTTTCAATTGATGGAACTGCAGTTATTAAATTGATAGGGATATTTTCAAATGATGCTCTTGAAATAGCCATATCTCTTGCATTATATGTAACACCCTCGTCTTGTTTGTAAGATTGATCATGTTCTTCATCAACAATAATTAAACCTAGTTTTTTAAATGGTAAAAATAATGATGATCTTGCACCTATAACAACTTTAATTTCTCCATTTGCAATTCCACTCCAAATAATTTCTTTCTTTTTTTTTGTAATACCGGAGTGCCAAACTGCTGGTGTAAAACCAAAAAATTCTATAAATTTTTTTTCAAATTGACCTGTTAAGCCGATTTCTGGTAATAAAATTAAGCCTTGAAAACCTTTGTTTATTAAATCTTTAAGGGCTTCGAAATAAACCATGGTTTTTCCTGAACCTGTTGTTCCTTGAAGAACATGAACTCTAAATTTTTGATTGGAATCATTCATTTTTTTAAGAGATTTTTTTTGTTCCTCAGAAAGCTTTATTGAATTTTTTTTGGTATTTATGTCAAAAATTTTATAGGTATCTTTATGAAACTTTTCTATAGCATTACTACTTAACAAAACTAATTTTAAAGCCATTCCTTTAGGAATTATATTGTACTCTGAAAACCAGTTAAGGAATTTCATTGTGGTTTTTTTTAAAGGAATAACATCTAATTTTTTTAGAACATTCTTTATCTTAAAATTTCTATTATTTTTCTTCTCAAATTCATCCCAAACTACTCCTGTGATCTTAGATTTACCAAAAGGTACCACCACATAATCACCTACCTTTAAATCAATATCACTCTCGTAGGTAAAAGGATGATTAAATATATTTGGTAAAAGAATCGGTACTTTCATATCTTAATAATATGAAAATTTATTAAGAGTGTATTGCTCTTTTATCTACTGATAATGCTGCTTCTTTAACAGCTTCTGAAAATGTTGGATGAGCATGACAGGTTCTTGCTATATCTTCTGAACTTGCACCAAATTCCATAGCAACTCCTATTTCTGCAATAAGTTCTCCTGCATGAGGGCCAATAATGTGAGCACCTAAAACTTTATCGGTAGTTTCATCTGCTAAAATTTTAACAAAGCCTTCTGCATCATCTATGGCTTTTGCTCTAGAGTTTGCCATGAATGAAAACTTACCAATTTTATATTTTGTGTTTAATTCTTTTAATTGTTCTTCTGTCTTACCAATTGATGCTACTTCGGGTGTTGTGTAAACAACTCCAGGAATTGTATCATAATTAACATGACCTGATTGACCTGCAATATTTTCAGCAACTGCAACTCCTTCATCTTCTGCTTTATGAGCAAGCATTGGTCCGCTTATAACATCGCCTATTGCATAAATATTATTAATATTAGTTTTAAACGTATTGTCTGTTTTAACTCTTTTTCTTTCATCTAATTCAACACCAGCAGCTTCTAGGTTTAAACCATTAGTGTTTGCTTTTCTTCCAACTGAAATAAGTACAACATCACAATCAAAATTATTTTTTTTACCATCTTTATCAACTGTTGAAACAACTGCTCCTGTTTTATTATTTTGGATAGCCTCTACTTTATTTTGCATATTAAATTTGATGCCTTGTTTTTTTAAAATCTTCATAAATTCTGAGGAAATTTCTTTATCCATGCCTGGAGTAATATGATCTAAAAATTCTACTACTTGCACTTCTGTTCCTAATCTTGACCAAACAGAGCCCATTTCTAATCCTATGTAGCCACCACCAACAACAACCATTTTTTTTGGAACTTTGTCTAATTTTAATGCACCTGTTGAAGATACAATGACTTTCTCATCAATTTCTATTCCAGGTAAAGATACTGCTTCAGAACCAGTTGCAATCACTGTTTTTTCAGCTTCAATAATTGTCTCTTTATTTTGATCATCTTTAACTATGATTTCATTTTTTGATTTAAAGCTTCCAGTTCCTTTGTAATAAGTAACCTTGTTTTTCTTTAATAAAAACTCCACACCTTTTGTAAGTATAGTCACTGCTTTATCTTTACTTTTCATCATTTTTTCAAGATTAAGCTTAACTTCACCGACTTCAATTCCTTTGCTAGATAGGTTTTGAACTTTGTGAAATTCTTCAGATAGATTTAATAAACTTTTTGAAGGTATACATCCAACATTTAAACATGTTCCTCCAAGAGATCCTCTAGATTCAATACACGCTGTTTTTAATCCAAGTTGAGCAAGTCTAATAGCACAAACATACCCACCAGGACCTCCTCCAATTACTACTGCTTGAAATTTTTCTGACATTTAAATATCCAAAAACAACCTTCTAGGGTCCTCTAAATTTTCTTTAACCATTTTTAAAAATGAAACCGACTCTTTGCCATCAATTATTCTATGATCGTATGATAAAGCTAAATACATAATGGGTCTAATTTTTATTTCACCATCAACAACAACAGGTCTTTCGACAATATTATGCATTCCAAGTACCCCAGATTGAGGAAGATTTAGAATTGGAGTTGATAACATTGATCCATAAACTCCTCCATTACTTATTGTAAAAGTTCCTCCTTGAAGATCTTCAATAGTTAATTTTCCATCTCTTGCTTTTTCAGAAATTTCTTTAATATTTTTTTCAATATCAGCAAATGATAATTCATCAGCATCTCTTAATACGGGCACAACCAAACCTTTTTCCGTTCCTACAGCAAAACTAAGATTGTAATAATTTTTATAAACTATTTCATCCCCGTCTATTTCAGCATTAACCGCTGGGAAATTTTTTAACGCAACTACACATGCTTTAACAAAAAAAGACATGAAGCCCAATTTTATTCCATAACGGCTTTGAAAATCTTGCTGATTTTCTTTTCTCATTTCCATAATATTCGTCATATCAACTTCATTAAATGTAGTTAATAAAGCTGCATTTTCTTGAGCTTGTTTTAATCTCTTTGCTATTGTTTGTCTTAGTCTGGTCATTTTAATTCTTTCTTCTTGACCATACTGAGCTTTTCTTTCTGAGGGTTGTGGATTGGTTCCCATTAAACTAATAAGATCTCCTTTTAAAACTCTCCCATCTTTTCCAGACCCTTTAATTGAATTAATATCTATTTTATTCTCAACAACTATTTTTCTAACAGCTGGTGAAAGTGTTTGATTATCTTTATCTTGACTAATTTTTTTTTCTTCAGGTACTTCATCAGTTAAAACTAATGGTTTTTCTTTTTGACTTTCTTTCTTTGGTTTTTCCTCAAAAACTTTTGGCTCTTTTTTTGGGGTGTCTAATTTTATAACATTATTTTCTTTCGACGTAGGTTCAATTTTTTTAATTTCTTCTTTTTTAACTGATCCTGAAAATCCATTATCAGAGACTGAGCCCAATAGAGCTCCAACTTCTACTACCGAACCATCTTTTGAGTTTATTTCTGTTAAGACACCAGTTATTGGTGACGGCACTTCTAGATTAACTTTATCTGTTTCAAGCTCTACAATTGGTTCATCTGCTTCAACAGTATCACCAGCGTTCTTTAACCATTTTGCAACAGTTGCTTCAGTAATACTTTCACCAAGGACAGGAACTACAATTTTTTCACTCATCTATATTATTCAAAAACCTTATTAATTATTTCTTGTTGTTGAGAAATGTGTCTTTTTGCATATCCTGTTGCAGGTGATGCATCCGGACTTCTTCCAATATAAGAAATTGAGTTATTATTAGCCTTAATAGTATCTAATGTCCATTGGATATAATCTCTTACTGAAAACCAAGCCCCCATATTTTTAGGCTCTTCCTGGCACCAAAAAAATTTAGCATTCTTCGCGTATGGTTTAAGCTCTTTTACAAGAGTTTTTGCTGGAAATGGATAAAGTTGTTCTATTCTAAATAAAATCACATCATCTTTTTTTAATTTTTCTCTAGCTTCTAGTAAATCGAAATAAACTTTACCAGAACACATAATTACTTTTTTTATCTCAGAACTTTTTTTTAACTTTATAAAACCTTTGGTTTGCGGATCTACTGAATGATCCCACAGTATTCTATGAAAAGAGTTTGTTTTACTAAAATCTTCTATATTTGAAACACAATATTTATTTCTAAGTAATGATTTTGGGGTCATCATAATTAATGGTTTTCTAAAATCTCTAAGCATTTGTCGTCTTAGAGCATGAAAATAGTTTGCAGGTGTTGTACAATTCATTACTTGCATATTATCATTTGAGCACAATTGTAAAAATCTTTCTAATCTAGCTGATGAATGTTCTGGTCCTTGACCTTCATATCCATGTGGTAATAACATTACTAATCCAGATGCTCTTCGCCATTTTCTCTCACCAGATGCTATAAATTGATCTATAACAACTTGCGCTCCATTTGCAAAATCTCCAAACTGTGCTTCCCAAAGAGTAAGCGTATTTGGTTCCACTAAACTATAACCATACTCAAATCCTAAAACAGCTAGTTCAGATAAAAAGCTATCAACCACCTCAAATTGTTTTTGATTGTTTGAAATATTATTTAAAGGAACATATCGGCTGTTATCTTTTTGATTTCTTAATACAGAGTGTCTTTGACTAAAAGTTCCTCTTCCAGAGTCTTGACCAACCAATCGTACTGGATATCCATCTTCTAATAAAGATCCAAAGGCTAAAGCTTCTGCGGTTGACCAATCAATATTATTTCCATTTTTAACAGACTCTCTTCTATTTTTTAATATTTTTATAATCGTTTTATGTAAATTTAATTCATCTGAAGATACATTTATTTTTTCTGAAATTTCTAAAAGTTTTTTAATATCTGCTCCAGTAATTCCTCTCTTATCTTTACCTTTTTCAGGTTTGTAAGCTGACCAAGTGCCCTCAAACCAAGCAATTTTTGGCTTATAGTCTTTTGCATTTTTAAATTGATCATCAAGTAAATTTTTAAAAGTTTTTATTGAATTATTTAAACTTTCATTTGAAATAACATTTTCATCTACGAGTTTTTTTCCATAGACTTTTGTAGTTGAGGGATGTGACCTAATTTTTTCATACATCAAAGGTTGAGTAAATGATGGTTCATCTCCTTCATTATGACCAAATCTTCTATAGCAAATTAAATCCACTACTACGTCTCTATTGAATTTCAATCTAAATTCAGTTGCTATTCTAGCCGCATAAACAACTGCTTCTGGATCATCTCCATTAGCATGAATTATTGGAGCATCAACCATTTTTGCAACATCCGAAGGATATGGAGAAGATCGAGCAAATCTTGGGCTTGTTGTAAAACCTATTTGATTATTAACTATAATATGAATTGTGCCACCTGTGTTATGACCAGGTAGTCCAGACATAGCAAAACATTCGGCTACAACACCTTGACCAGCGAAAGCAGCATCTCCATGAATTAATATTGGTATTACTTTATTTCTTTCTTTATCTTTATGAAAATATTGTTTTGCTCTTGTTTGACCAAGCACAACTGGATTAACTGCTTCTAGATGTGATGGGTTGTCAGTTAAACTTACATGAACAGAATTTCCATCAAATTCTCTATTAGATGAAGCTCCCAAATGATATTTAACGTCTCCAGCACCTTCCTCAGAAGAGTTGCCAAATTCTCCAGCAAATTCATTAAATATTCTTTTGTATGATTTTTGTAAAACATTAGCTAAGACATTCAATCTTCCTCTATGAGACATTCCAATCTTAACTTCCATAACTTGAGATTGTCCACTAATTTTAATTATTTGCTCTAAAGCTGGTATTAAACTTTCTCCACCATCTAATCCAAATCTTTTCGTTCCAACATATTTTGTGTGAAGAAATTTTTCAAAACCTTCAGCTTGAATTAATTTATTTAAAATAGCTTCCTTGCCATTTTTTGTAAAATTTAAATTATCTTTTGATTTTTCTATTCTATCTCTAAACCATTTTCTTTCTGTTGGATTCGAAATATGCATGTATTCATAACCAACGGGTCCACAATAAGTTTTTTTTAAGAATCCGAGTATTTCCTTAATATTTGAACTTTGCTTATTGATTACTCCACCAAGATAAATATTTTTTTGATAATCTCCTTTTTTAAAACCAAAAGAATCAGGATGCAATTCATCTAAGTAATCTGATTTAAGTAATTCAAGTGGATCTAGTTTAGCTATAAGATGTCCTCGCTGTCTGTATGATCTAATCATCGAAACAGCTTTTATTGAGTCCTCGTTTGATCCAGATGAGTTTAGGTTTGTATCACTGCTAACAGAAACATCGCTGTTGGAATTATGATCCTCTTGATCAATTTTTTTTTGAAGTTCGTCAATGTCTATTTTATCATTTTTTGGCCCCCATGATGGACCATTAATTTCTTTTGCAACAATATTTAATTCATCTCCGATACCTTCAAAATAATCTCTCCAACTATCAGGTAAATCTTCATCTTTATTAACAAACTTAAGGTACATTCGTTCAATAAATGCACTATTAGATTTGTTTAAAAATGAAGTTTTTTCGTATTCAAGATTTTTTGATGCTGACATCTATTTATTTAATATAATCCTCTTATATTATTTTTCAATTTGACAATTTATTAAATAAAGTTTTTCCAATTATTGATGGCGATTTAGCGACAGTAATGCCCGATTCTTCCATTTTCTTAATCTTATCTTCAGCACCACCTTTTCCTCCTGAGATGATAGCCCCTGCATGACCCATTCTACGTCCTGGAGGAGCAGTATTCCAGCAATAAAACCAACAATTGGTTTTTTAATTTTGTGATTTTTAACAAACTCTGCGGCTTCTTCTTCTGCTGTGCCTCCAATTTCCCCTATCATTAAAATAGATTCTGTTTCTTCATCATTTAAAAATAAATCCAAACAATCAATAAAGTTTGTTCCATTAATTGGATCACCACCAATACCAATACAAGTTGATTGTCCTAAGCCATTCTCAGTCGTTTGTGCAACCGCTTCATAAGTTAGAGTTCCAGATCTAGATACAATACCAACTGATCCTCTTTTATGTATATTTCCTGGCATAATTCCAATTTTACATTCATCTGGAGTAATTATTCCTGGGCAATTTGGTCCGATCAATCTACTTTTTGAACCATTTAATTTTTGTCTAACTTTAAGCATATCCTGAACTGGGATGCCTTCTGTAATACAAACAATTAATTCTACTGAGGCTTCTATAGCTTCAATAATGGCTGCCGCTGCAAATTTAGCAGGCACATAAATCATTGTTGCATCTGCACCAACACTTTTTTTTGCCTCCATAACACTATTGAAGACAGGTCGATCTAAATGTTTTTGACCACCTTTTTTGGGAGTTACTCCACCTACTAAATTGGTCCCATATTTTATTGCTTGTTCAGAATGAAAAGTACCATGAGCACCAGTGAAACCTTGGCAGATTACTTTTGTATTTTTATTCACTAAAACAGACATATTATTTTATTGCCTCTACAATTTTTTTTGCAGCATCATCTAAATTTTCAGCAGATATTAGTTTTAATCCTGAGCTGTCTAATATTTCTTTTCCTTCTTTGAAATTTGTTCCTGCAAGTCTTACAACCAATGGAACGCTAATATTTATTTCTTTAGCCGCATCAACAACTCCTTGAGCAAGAACATCACATCTCATTATTCCACCAAAAATATTTACTAAAATTCCTTTAACATTTTTATCTGATAGAATTATCTTTAGAGCAGCAGATACTTTCTCTTTTGACGCTCCACCACCAACATCTAAAAAATTAGCTGGTTCTTTTCCATATAATTTAATTATATCCATAGTTGCCATAGCTAATCCTGCACCATTAACCATGCAACCAATGCTTCCATCTAACTTAATGTAAGCTAAATCATGTTTGCTTGCCTCTATTTCTGTTGGATCTTCTTCATTTAAATCTCTTAGTTCAACAATTTCTGGATGTCTAAATAAAGCGTTAGAGTCAAAATTTACTTTTGCATCTAAACAAATTATTTTTTCTTCTTTAGTTAAAATTAGTGGATTAACTTCAACCATATTTGCATCAGTGCTTATAAACATTTGATAAATTGATTTTATTAGCGAAATTGCTTGTATTTTTGAGCTATCACTTAAGCTAAAGATTTTAACTATCTCCTCACAATCTTTGTCCGAAATTTCATTATTTATATCAACTTTAGTTGTGATTATTTTTTCTGGCGTACTACTCGCTACTTCTTCAATATCCATTCCACCCTGATCACTAGATATAAAGGCTATTTTTGAACTAGCTCTGTCTACTAAACAAGATAAATAAAACTCTTTGTCTATGTTTGATGACTCTTCAACATACAATCTCTTTACTTCTCTTCCCTCAGGACCTGTTTGATGAGTAACTAAAGTTTTTCCCATCATCTCTTTTGCTGCCTCATTCAATTCTTCAATAGTGTCTAAAATTTTTACTCCTCCAGCTTTTCCTCTTCCACCTGCATGGATTTGAGCTTTTAGAACATATTTTTTTGTATTTAATGATTTTGCTTTCTCTACTAATTCATCAACAGAAAGTGCAAAGACACCCTCTGGTACAGTTGCACCATATTTCTTTAAGATTTGTTTTGCCTGATGTTCGTGAATGTTCATTATTACTTAGAAAGATCAGGATCTATTTTAGATGCTGCTTCCCAAAGGGCTTTAACTGCGTCTATAGAATGCATAAATTCTTTTTTTTCTTTATCATCTAAATCAACTTGCTCAATTTTTTCCACTCCATCTTTTCCAATAGTTACTGGAACACCCGCATAAACATTGTTTATGCCATATTCTCCATTTAATTGAACAGCACACGGTAGTAATTTTTTTTCATCTTTTAAGTATGCTTCTGCCATCTGAACTCCTGATGCTGCAGGTGCATAAAATGCNGATCCTTTTTCAAGATATTTCACAATTTCAGCTCCACCATCTCTAGTTCTTTGATTTATTTCCTCTAATCTTTCTTGAGAAATTTTTCCCTCTTTTACTAAATCAAGTAAGGGTTTTCCTGAAACTTTCGTAAATCTAGGCATTGGCACCATAGTATCTCCATGTCCACCCATTACCATTGCATCTATTTCTTTTACCGGAACATTTAACTCTTCAGATAAAAATAATTTAAATCTTGAGCTATCTAAAATTCCAGCCATTCCAACAACTTTATTTGCTGGTAAGCCAGAAAATTTTTGGAATGCCATAACCATAACATCCAAAGGATTGGTAATACATATAACAAAAGCATTAGGGGCATTTTTTTTAATGCCTTCTGCTACCTGTTTAATAATTTTTAAATTAATGCCAAGTAAATCATCTCTACTCATGCCTGGTTTTCTTGGAACTCCTGCTGTTATTATAATTACATCTGAATCTTTAATATCTTCATAATTATCTGTTCCTGAAAATCTTACATTAAAACCATCTACTGATGACGATTGAGCAATATCAAGTGCCTTTCCTTTAGCAATACCACTTGCAACATCAAATAATACCACTTCATTTGACACCTCTTTGGTCCCAATTAAGTGAGCTAAAGTACCCCCAATTTGACCTGCACCTATTAAAGAAATTTTTTTTTTCATGAATGAGCATACCTTTTATTGATAATTTGTAATTATTCAACTCAATTTTGTGTTTTGTCTACTTATCTTCAATAAGTTTAGAACAGATTGCCATATCTCCAGAGATATAAGAACCCTTAAAATGTGATTTATTCTCTTCCCAATTTTTTTTCCCATCAGCTATGTAATTATTGAATAACAGTTTCCTATTCTCTTCTGCTTTTTTTTGGGCTTTTTCTAATTTTTCTTCTTCTTCAATAACTGTCAATTCTACTGACTTAAACAAAAGATTATTTGAGATTTCAATAAAATTTTTAGAACTTACAGCATCTGTTTTTAAAATTATTCCTGATGCATAGGCATAAATAGCGCTACATCTATTTAATAAATAAATTTGCGTTTTGCCATCTTCAATATTTTTTTTTTCTAAATAATCTTTCAAAGGTATATTGGTATCTGCTTCGGCAAAACTTATTAAAAATAAGTATATGATTAAAAAAAAAATTTTCTTCATTATTTAATATATTTAAAGTTTTTATGGACCATAAGCTGCTTTTGGGAGCCATGTAACAATTTGTGGAAAATTAAAAACAATTGCAACTGCTATTGCTTGCAAAACAACAAAAGGGATTATTCCTCTATAAATATTTTGTATTGTAATTCCTTGAGGTGCAACACCTTTCATATAAAATAAAGCGAAGCCAACTGGTGGAGTTATAAAGGAAGTTTGTAAAACAACTGCAAACATAACTATAAACCATACCATATCAACGCCTAGATCTACCATTACAGGTGCTAAAAAAGGTAATAGAATTAATGTAATCTCTATCCAATCTAAAAAGAAGCCTAGTATAAAGGCAATGCACAACACAACTATAACAACTCCATTTGGACCATAAGGCAATCCTTGTAATGCTCCTTCAATCAATTCATCTCCACCTAATCCTCTTAAAACTAAAGCAAACATTGTTGCTCCCACAAATAATGCAAATATATATGATGTTGTATGGGTAGTTTTTCTAATAACACTTTTTAAATCCTTAAAAGAGAGTCTTCCTCTTATTAAGGCTAAAATTGATGCACCTAACGCACCTACTCCTGATGCCTCTGTCGGGGTTGCTATACCCATAAAAATGCTTCCTAGGACTGCTATTATTAGTAAAGCTGGTGGTATAATTGACTTAAATACTCTTAAAATAATTTCTAATGTAACTGGCTCTGCATTTTTTGGAGCTGGAGCAACTTTTGGTTTTAGATAAGCATAAGTAATAATAAAAATTGTATACAACAAACCTAATAACAGTCCTGGAAATACTGCTCCCATAAACAAATCTCCAACAGAAATCCTTACTTGGTCTCCCATGATTACAAGCATAATACTTGGTGGTATCAAAATTCCCAATGTACCTGTTGCACAAACAACTCCACATGCTAAGTCTGGGCTATAATTATTTTTTAGCATTAATGGAACTCCTAAAATAGTTAACAAGACAACAGAAGCTCCAATAATCCCAGTTGAAGCTGCTAATAACACACCTATAAATACAATTGCTATTGCTAGGCCACCTCTCATACGACCAAACAATTTTGAAAGATCTGTCATAAGATCCTCAGCGATTCCAGATTTATCCATCATTATTCCCATAAAAATAAACATAGGCAAAGCAACTAATACCCAGTTTGCCATCACCCCATAAAGTCTATAAACAACCATTGAAGAAAACTTTAAATCAACTCCAAAAAATGTATCCAAATAAGTATCAGACAACATTGAAACTAAAGTAAATAATACTGCCAAACCACCCATTGTCCAGGCAACAGGAAAACCAATAAAAATTAATGTTATGAAGCTCAAAAAGAGCAATATTGACATGTAGTATTCTGAAATTAATTCCATTTATTTTATTTTTTCAAACCCTGATCGAATAGTTGTTAGAACCCTAATTATTCTTGATAAGCCAGCCAATAATAACAAGAAAAAACTAAATACTAAAAAACCTTTTACAATCCACCTTGCAGGTAGTCCATTTGCTGACGTAGATCTTTCACTTACTTCCCATGATAATTCAAAAAATGGAACTGAATAAATAAGCACTAAAATTATAAATGGAAAGAATAAAAGAAGAATACCAAAAAATTCAAACCATAATCTTTTTTTATAAGTCATCTTATCAGTCAAAACATCGACTCTAACATGGGTATCAACTACATAAGTAGACGATAAGCCTACTAGCCAACCAACTGCATAAAAGTGCCATTGTATCTCTTCTAACTCAATCATACCACTCTTAAATACATATCTAAGAACGACGTTTAGAATAATTACAGCAACTAAAGCAACCCATATCCAATTAAATATTTCACCAACACCAGTTACAAAACCATCTATTTTTTTTGTAATAGGCAAGTGTTTCAGTTGGAGTTTTTTATCTAAGCTGTTTTCTAATTTTGTAAAATTATTTGCCATAAAAATCTGTTAATCTTAAAAACAAAAGCAGCCGGTAAAACCGACTGCTTTTAAACTTTATTATAAACTTTTAAAATATTAAATACTAAAAGTTTCTTGGTAAATAACCCCATTTTTGCCAAACATCATACTCTTTCATGAATGCTTGTTGAGATTCCCAAACCTTTTTAAAGTCAGCATCTTTAGCAGATTCTTGTGCCATAACTTTTGCACTAACCTTTTGTAGTTCTCTCAATACACTATCAGGCAATCTAGCAGCTGTTACACCTTTAGAAGGAAAAGTTCCAATTTGTTTTCCTTGTAAATATTCTCCAGTTGTGATTGCTCTCATAGCTGCTGCTGTACAAGCCATTTCAAATAATGCTTGGTCAGCTGCACCCATTTTTTTCCATAAGTCTAAATTAACCATGAAGTGAGTAGACGTTGAAACTTGGTGCCAACCTGGAAATAGGTTGAACTTAGTAATTTTGTGAAAACCAAGAACTTCATCGATTGCAGGCATTGAATATTCTGTTGCATCTAGTGTTCCTTTTTCTAGAGCAGCAAAAATTTCACCACCAGCCATTAATGTTGCAGATGCTCCTATTTCATTTAAAACCATTCCTCCTAAACC
>JGI20151J14362_10002046_pt1 | contig 14418 bp, 15 predicted proteins | sample COG_01_FD_14362 | JGI IMG/M metagenome (IMG submission 14362)
CAGTAGTGCTCTCGCTCTCGTCCTCGCGATTCGAAGCGTTTTGAGAGGGAGGAGAACGCGTGGACGACCGCATCGATGTGAACGCGCGATGATGACTCGAACGACGACGAGAAGAGTGACGAACGCGTTTAGATACGAAACGCGCCACTCTTAACGCGACGTTTACGACGACGACGATGTCATCTCAAACGCGCCTAAAAGAGTGTTGTTGTTCTCGTTGCACTTCGAGAGAAACCTTTTCTCGTCGTCGCGGCAAAAAAGTGGCTTTTGTTTCGCGTTCGTCTTCGTCGTCGTCTTCGTCTTCCTCGTCCGGGACTTTGGACGAACTGATTTCCATGGCGTCGAGCGATGACCGCGGAATAGGCTCGACGCGACGCCCGGAGATTGAATCCATCATCGACAGACTCCTCCTCGAAGAAGAAGAAGAGAAAAACACGAAGAACAACAATTTTAGTGTGTCCGCGCGATGGAAGCTTCTCTGGACGAGCGAACGGGAGACTTTGTTTTTGTTGGAAACGTTTCAAAACTCGCTCGCGTATCAAACGATAGACGAAAAGGAGAAGACGCTGCGAAACGCGGTGGAATTTTCGGGTGGGAACGCGTTCGTAGTGGAGAGCGAGATTGAAATTTTGGACGAGAGGAAGGTGAATTTTACGTTTCTTTCGGCTGGGTTGAAGTTTTCGAACGGGTTTACGCTCCCGGTGCCGCCGGTGGGGAAAGGGTGGTTCGAGAATATATACGTCGGCGAGAGATATCGCGTGGCGAGGGATTCGAGAGGCGATACTTTGATCGTCGAGCGGTGTTGAACGAGCGATAAGTATACGTGCTAAATCTATCTTCTACGCGTTGTATTTTTAATGCGCTATGTACTATTATTATTATCTAGTAGTTTTTACCGGTCTAGACTATGTTGTCTGTCGTCACCACCGCTTCGTCTTCAAACTCTTCCTCTTCTTTGCATCGCTTGAATCTTTTCAACATTAAACTCGACGTGACTACGGAAACGGAACTCAACGCCATCGCCAAGCCAGCGACTTCTGGAGGCAACCGAACTTTCACGAATGGGTACAATAGACCCGCAGCTATGGGTATCCCGAGCGCGTTGTATCCTAACGAAAAGAACAAGTTCATTTCGATGCGCCGAAACGTGGCGCGCGATAAATCAAGCGCGTGGACGACGTCGAAAATGTCAGATTTTACCAAAACGATACCAGCCGCTTCCATGGCGATGTCCGTGCCAGCACCGACGGCGATGCCTATATTCGCGCGCGTCATCGCTGGTGCATCATTCACGCCATCACCGACAAACGCGACGACGTTCTTTCCATTTTTCGTCCTCCTCCTCGAACTACTACTACTACTACCACCACTCGAAGAGATCGGTTTTCGTTCTCTCGCTTGCAACTCTTTGACGCAGTTGACTTTATCTCGCGGCAAACACTGTGAAAAAATGTAATCGATGCTCCCGATTTGACGCGCAATCGTCTCGCAGACGGCTTTGTTGTCGCCAGATACCATGGCGATTTCAACGTTTCGTTGTTTCAACGCTCGCAACGCTTTTTGCGCCTCTGGTCTCGGCTTATCTGCCAACGCGATGAAACCGAGGAAAACGCCGTCCAACTCGACGCACACGACCGTGCATCCTTTTTCTTCGCAGGATCTTATTATTTCGGAGAATGACGACGACGACGAAATTGCCTTGCTACCGTCGTCGTCGTCGTCGAGAATGAAATCAGAATTACCGACGCGCAATTTCTTTTCTTGTTGTCTTCCCTCCGATCGCAACATGCACTCCAATCCTCGTCCAGGTACGGCGGCGAAGTTTGACACGGACAAATCGGAGACATCGAGTTGGCGGTCTTCCTCGACGTACAAAACGATGGCTTTCCCGAGCGGATGTTCTGAACTCTTCTCCGCCACGGCGGCTATTTTCAACAGCTGCGCTTCATCGATACCTACGTTTGTTCCAGGCGCACAGAAAACTTCAACTACGCTCGGTTTACCGAGCGTTAACGTCCCGGTCTTATCGAAACACACGACGGTCACGTCGTGCGCGATTTCCAGCGGTTCGCCACCTTTAATCAAAATACCAAGTTTTGCGCCAACACCGGTGCCAACCATGACCGCCGTTGGTGTCGCTAAACCTAAAGCGCACGGACACGCGATGACCAATACCGTGACGAAAAATACGAAACAAAATACAAACTCGCCTTCGTCCTCCGTCCATGATTTTGGCACCGACGTGGTCGCTTTCACGGCGATGAGCCAAAAGATGAAGGATAAAAACGCCAGCGCGACGACAGACGGGACGAAGACGGCAGAAATTTTATCCGCTCTGGCTTGTATCGGCGCTTTACTCGTTTGCGCGTCTTCTACCAAACGCACGATTTTGTTTAACGCGCGTTCCGCACCGACGTTCGTGGCGGCGACGAATACGGTTCCAAACGTATTTGTCGTTCCAGCAATGACAAAGGAGTTTTTCGTTTTTGGCACCGGTAAGGATTCACCGGTTATCGCGGATTCGTCCGCGGCGGTTTCACCGCTCAAAACGACGCCATCCACGGGAAACGCCGAACCAGGGACAACTTTCACGACGTCGTCGCGTTGTAACAAGTTTGAATCTATCTCTCGCTCGGAAACAATCTGCATTGCTTCGATGTTGTTGTTGATGACTTCGCATATGATTGCCGTGTTTGGCGCCAAGGACACGAGCTTTTGTATCGCCTCGGACGCCTTTCCCTTCGCGCGCGCCTCCAGCCATTTACCCAAGAGTACAAATGAGATTAAAACCGTGGACGTTTCGAAAAATATCGCGTCTTCCTTCCCGTGTTTATTCTCGTCGTCGTGTGACTTTGAAAAAACATTTTTCAAGACGACGTAGACTGAATAAAAGTACGCGGCGGACGTGCCCATGGCGATGAGCGTATCCATGGTGGCTGTTTTGTGTTTCATCGCCGAAAACGCGCGCGCGTAGAATTGGTACCCGAGAACAAATTGCGCCGGTGTCGCTAATATCCACGATATGATCCACATCAGCGAAACTCGCTGATTACCGTCCACTTTTTGCATGAAGAACGCTTTCGTCTCGTCAATCGGATCAAACACAATCATCATCAAAAGCAACGGCAACGCCAGCGGGACGGAGAGTAAGAACTGCTTCTTGTACTTTCGTTCGATGAGTTTCGATTTCCGTCCTTTTTTTTCATCGCTTTCGTTTTCGTTCCATATTTCGCACCCGTACCCGAGACTTTGAATGGCGTATAAAATATCCCTCGCGCCGACGGACGTCCCTGGTTTCATTTCAACCACCACTTTCTCCAACAGTTCCGACGCGGACACGGAAACCACATCGTTCGGGAACCGTTTCAAAATTGCATTCTCAATCCTAGGCGGACACGATTGACACACCATGCCGGAAACGTTAAACTTCATCGCGTCCGGTTTCGACACCGCGCAGTCGAAACCGAAATCTGAAATTTCATTCGCGATATCGTCTGGTTTCAACTTCGAGTCATTCGCAATTACCACTGTTGCACTTTCGCTCAATAAGTTCACCGAAAACGAAATCATAGAGTCGTCCTGGATACTTTTAATCGCGTTTTCCACCCCTGACACGCACGACGCGCACGTCATGCCTTCCACGTTGAAGTGATACGTTTTTGATTTTATCGTCTGCTTTTCGGTAAACGAGGAGGCCGAATTACTACTCTTTATTAATCTTCCCTTTTCCTCTTCTTCTTCTTCGTCGTCGTCTAAGAATACTCCTGGATTCGTTGTTGTTTTCATTGTCTTATTATTCTCGTTGCTTTCGACGCATCCATACCCGGCCAACTCCAACGCTCGAATAATATTTTTAGTCTCCGTCTTAGAGGAGGAGGAGGAGGCACCTTTTTTCTCATCATCATCAGACAACAACAACTTTAAACTCACACAAACGTTCCTCTCTGTCGTCTTCACCGATTTCACGCGAACATCGACCACGTTCTCGACGTTCTTCTTGATCGCCTCGGTCACCCACATCGCGCATCGGTCGCAGGACATCCCGGAGACGTCGAATTCGAGAAGTTGGATGATTTCATCTTTCTCGTCCATCATTTCTTATTATTGCAAATTGTTATACTCCCAGACAGAGAAGAAAAAAAGAACAATAAGAACAAACGCGCTCTTCTCAACACGAGGAGTAGCGCGACGACGTGCGCTCTCTCTCGTCTTCGTATCGAGATATATAGATATATAATAAGTACGCTTTTCTGTTACGCTCTTTTAAGGGGGGGCCCAAAATCGACAGACATTTTCTCTTTTTGCTTGAAACCCTAAATTTGTTGTTTAAGGTTTATTGTTAGTTTTTATGCGAAATAGGGTTGTACACGGACATCGGTTGGGAAATTCCCGCGTAGGTTCAAATCCTGCCGACNGCGTTTTAATCTCTAAGAAAAGCNGTCGTGTCCGAGTGGTTAAGGTACTAACCGCGACAAGTAAAGTCAGTAACAATTACTAAAACGAATATCCGTAGGAGACCGACTAGAAGTATACTTTCTTTTTTTTTTGCACAGCTCCTTTCTTCTCGTCTCTGCGTTTTCTTTTTTTTCCCTTTTCCTTCCTTTTTGCACCACATTCGTCGTTTTTATCCAATCGCGCGTCTCTTTTTTTGTGGCAAGATGATGTCAAAAATTTTCGAAAAAAGAAAAAAAAAGAGAAAAATTCGCTTTTCGTTACTTTTACACGCACAAACTTCACATTCATCATCACAAAAAGAAGGTACGTCGTTTATAATAATAATAATAATACGAGAGCGTTAGTATTCGTTCGTTCCCACACTCCAATTCGCATTCGCGTTATTGATTCGCGTGGTGTCTCTCTTTCTCTCTCTTTTACTCTTGCAATTGGTGTCATTTATACCGCTTATAAAAAAAGGGAACAACTTTCTCATCGCGAAAAAATCAACACACCACGCGCTAAAATCATCGCGACGACGGCTCCGAACGCGAGCGTCGCGCGCACCTTTTGACGCGCAAAACGAACGCGCGTGAAAATGGTGCTTCCGTTTTTCCCGTTTTTTTTTAGATGTGGACGTCGAGATGTGCACATCAAAGCGTCTTTTCGTGAAGCGTCGCCGTCGAAGAGGAGAAAAAATTAGACAGATTCATAACTTTCGTTGAGAGCCGTCAGTTTTGGGTGTGTGTGGTGGCTTTTTAAGATATATACTGACTAATCATTATTACTATTATTATTATTAAAAACACAATAAACAGATATAACATAATAAATAATAATGTCTCAAAAGATTGAAAACTTTCTCTTCACGTCCGAGTCCGTCAACGAGGGTCACCCGGACAAACTCGCCGATCAAGTCTCCGACGGCGTCTTGGACGCCATCTTGGCCCAAGATCCGGATGCCAAAGTCGCTTGCGAAACGGCGACCAAGACGAACATGGTGATGGTTTTCGGTGAAATCACCACCACCGCCAAGGTTGACTACGAAGCGGTCGTGAGACAAGTCTGCAAGGACATCGGCTTCAACTCCGAAGAAGACGGGTTGAACGGGAACACGTGCGAAGTTTTGGTTCGATTGCACGAGCAATCGCCGGATATCGGCCAAGGCGTCCACGGTATGGGGACCAAGGCGTTGGAAGACATCGGCGCCGGTGACCAAGGCATCATGTTTGGTTACGCCACCGACGAGCACGAATCTTTGATGCCGTTGACTTTGGTCTTAGCGCACAGATTGGGCCACAGATTGACCGTCGTGAGAAAGGACGGCACCTGCCCGTGGGTCTTGCCGGACGGTAAGACGCAAGTCACCATCGAATACAAGAACGACAACGGCGCCATGATCCCGCTTCGCGTCCACACCGTGTTGATCTCCACGCAGCACAAGGAAGGCGTCACGAACGAGAAGATTGCGGAAGACTTGATGAACGAAGTCATCAAGAAGGTCATCCCGGAAAAGTACTTGGACGACAAGACCATCTACCACTTGAACCCATCTGGACGATTCGTCATCGGCGGTCCGGATGGCGACGCCGGTTTGACTGGCAGAAAAATCATCATCGACACCTACGGGGGCTGGGGTGCGCACGGTGGCGGTGCCTTCTCTGGTAAGGATCCGACCAAAGTTGATCGCTCCGGAGCGTACATTGCCAGACAAGCGGCCAAGTCTGTCGTCGCCGCCGGCCTCGCGAAAAGGTGCTTGATGCAAATCTCCTACGCCATCGGCGTCGCCAAGCCGTTGTCCGTCCACATCGACACCTACGGCACCGGCTCAATCTCCGACGCTGAAATCTTGAAGAAGGTCGAAGCCGCGTTCGACTTCAGACCGGGGATGATTGGCAAGAACTTGGACTTGAAGAGAGGCGGCAACAAGAGATACCAAACCACCGCGGCGTACGGTCACTTTGGCAGAGACGAGGACCTCAACATCTTCACCTGGGAAAAGGTTGTTCCGCTCTAATACTAAGTGATTGATTTATTATATTACATTTTATTTAGAGAGAGAGAGAGAGTAAAGGGTAAAGAGAGAGATAATTAGAAAACACACATCATCGTATAAAGTCACTATCGTATCATCGTTGAAAAGAAGACAAACAAGAAGAATCTTTTTTTGGTTTCGTCTTCAAAGTTTTCGTTGCTTTTCCCTTTCCTTTATGCGCGGCGAATACAATGTTGTTTGCAACACGGAAGACATCTATTATTTCTCGAAATGATACTCTAAATCGCAAAACGACTAAGAAGAGGAAGAAGAAGAAGACGTCGTCTGATGCTACTAATACTACTACGAATGATTTCCATTCTGAAAACGCAAACGTGAACTCTTCCCGAACGTCCACGGCGAAACTCATCGAAACCGTCGCGTCGAGCATATTATCGTTCAACTTGAAAAAGCAAACCAGCGTGACTGTATCGGTGAATTCAGACGATTTCGAAGCGTTGACGAGAGGAAAAGTGCGCGAAGTGCAAATTAAAGGCACCGACTGGTCGAGCAAAAAGAATTTAACGTGCAAGAGTCTCGATATTTCCGTGGGCGAAGTCGAAGTCGATTACGGGAAGATTGTCACGACTGGACGGATAGAGATAAAAAAACCCGGAGGACGAGGACGGGCAAAACTATTCATGAGTTTCGAGGACTTTCGGAACTTTTTGAAGCATCCTTTAACGAACGAGGCGTTGAATGAAGTGCGGATGACGTTCGAAGACGAAGCGCCGAAGCGAGACGAGGCGTCCGAAAGGCTCGTGTTGAAGGCGATATTTGACGAGGAACGAAACGCGGTGAGAACGTTTCAAATGCAGCCGTTGGAGGACGAGCGCGTTGATGTATGCGACGTGAGTAGTGGTACGAGTAGTAGCAATAGTAGTAGTAATAGTAGTAGTAGTAGTAGCGAGCAAGCGGAGAGAGTGAAGCGATTTTTCGAAACGCTCGAGCTCGATTTGATGGGCACGAAGTTGAGATATCAAAACATGCGAGTTCTGGAAAACGGCGTCGCGTTGGACTTGTACGTTTTAGTCGAAAAGTTTCCACCTCCCGTGATAGATTTTTAGTTCTTCTAGATTACTACTTTTAACAACAACACTATGTACTACTAATTCGCTAGAAATACCTCCTCCTCACAACGACCCTCCTTCCCGAATCAATCGGCGTCGTTAAACTCGTCTTCGAAATCCCAATCGCGTTTACGCCGGGGAAAAAGCCTCCTCGGTCGCCGCCAACCGTCACCGCGTACGGAACCTTCGCTTCAATCAACCCCACGGGTACGATTCCCACGTGCTCCACCTCCTCTCGCTCGCTCGCTATAAAACAGTGTCCTTTCGGTACCAACGCGTCTTTCATTTCCTCTCCTCCCGTCTTCGCGTTCGTCTCTTTCCACGCCACGAGGTCATTTTCCAACGCCACCACTCTTTGCAGCTCCATCGTGTGCCTTCGAATTGGTCTGCTTTTTGCTTCGTTTTCTTTCCCTTCCACCACTCTTTGCAGCTCCATCGTGTGCTTCCGAATTGGTCTGCTTTTTGCTTCCTTTTCTTTCCCTTCCTTAGAAGAAGATAAAGAAGAATACATCGAACCAGGTCTCGGCACGTGCACCGCGTCGCCTCGTTCCACGTCCCAGTATCGGTAGGACATTTTATCCAGCATCGCGTACAGACGTCTTCGTTGTTCTCGTTCGTCGGAACATTCGATGCCTTTGAGACCGGACTTTTCTGCGTCGATTTCCCGAACGGAAACCACCGCATCGTTCGCGCACCACACGACTGGAATCCACGGAAGCGACCGCCACACTTTTCGCCACATTAGTAGTAATATTCGGTGGTGTTTCACCGAGCGTTGCGGTGCTTCATCATCTGTTTTTACGCGTACGTTTACTCCTCATAAATTTTCATCACGTGCGACGGAATTGTAACGAGAAATCCAATACCAAAACCGATGATACCATGAGCACTGCGACCACCAAAAGCGATCGAGAAGTCCTCCTTCTCGTCCTCGGTACCGTCGTCGTCGTAAAAGTCGTGCATTCGTCGTCCAAATACTCTGCCTCCTCCTTTTCTCTCTTTCCCTCCTTCGAGTGTGCGATGCGAAGCACAACGAGTGGGTCGCCCCGGACGGAGATGTCGTCGTCGTCACCGAAGAAGAAGAAGAAGAAGAAAACGCTTCGTTTAAGAACGCGAAGGAAAAGAGTCGTCACGACGATCCCTCGACGCTTTCGCAACTCTTCGACTGGGCGATCGAGAATTCCGACCGAGACAAGCTGAGAGCGATGGCAAAGGCGATGAAAACGAGAGAAGAAGAAGAAGAAGAAGAATGAGACTGGTGATGAAGGAAACGAGAGAAGGAATTGGCGCTCGGAGGAACTTCTCGAAAAAGCGAAAAACGTGCGCGCAATGCTGGATCAAATGGCCATGCACCCGTCCGAGGTGGAGATTTTGAAAGAAATCACGGAGAAGTTCACGGATGGAAGCGTAGACGTCCGCGAAAGAGTGCGCGCGTTGGAACGTTTGGACGAAATGGTGGCGCAAATCGACCTGGCGTTTGATTTTCACACGATACTCGGATTGAAGCCACTGTTGATGGTGGTGGAGAACGAGAGCGAGGTGAACGAGGTGAGAGCGCAGGCGTGTCAAGTGTTCGCGACGTTGACGAGTAACTACGAGAAGATTCAGGAAATCGCGGCGGATGAGTTTAACGCGGTGTCGGTGCTTTTGAACGCGACTTCGTTGGCGTTTGAGAAGAAGGACGAAACGGTCGCGAAGAAGTGTTTGTTTGCGTTGACGTCGTTGACGAGGAACGTGAAACGATTGAGGAGCGAATACTTGTTCAACGGCGACGACGTGATGCGAGGGAAGTTGAGCCACGCGAAGTATTTATTCAAGAGCTCGCTGATGGCGCCGAAATCAGTCATCGGCGACGCCGTGTGGACGAGGACGGCGAATTTTTTAAGCGACATCGTGATTAACGCGAAACACAGAGATTATAACAACGACGAAGAGACGCAGTTGATGGCGAATTTGTTTAAAGACGATTGGACGGCGATAGAGAAGGCGGCGATACAGGTGAAATTACGCTTTAACTCGCCAAACGCGAGCGAACGAGAGGCGAGCGCGAACTTGGCGTTGGCGATGATCGATAGCAAAGACGACGCGTTTAGAAACGCGTTCAAGTCGATTGATTTTGAAATAGATTTGATATCGTACGATGGGAAATACCCAAACGATTCAAACGAGTTCAAACATCTGGTGAGAGATATTCAACGCGCGTTTAAGAAAAATACCCACGAAGAGTTATAACTTTCGGAGAAGAAGCGCGAGAGGATGTTGTTCTTTTTTAGATAGTATAGTAAGAGTAGCTTTGATGATGAATTATCGCAAAAACGCGCCCACAATTTAAAGACGATCTCTCGGACCCTTCACCGCTTCCTTTTGCGGGCCAATCGTGATCGGTAACTTCGCGTCCTTGGAACCCTTACCGCCAAAGACCAAGCACGCCGCGCCGCCGCTCAACGCCAAGAAGGAGTACATCGCTTCTCTTCGGCCTAAACCTTGCGCCGCGTTTTCGAAAAACTTAGCCTGTTGGTCCGGGTATCTCGCCGTGGACTCCACGCCGTACACGTCCCAGGAGCCAGTCGTGGATTCGACGTCGCCGAGGTCAAAGTACACGGATTCGTCCCCGTATTTCGCGGAGATTTTTTTAGTAGAGGCTTTTGATCTGTTGGTTTTGAATAGGAACGAGAGGTGTGTACTAATGGTCAGGCACAGACACCAAAACGGACGGAAAGAGATGGGCGAGCGCATCTTCGCGAACGACGACGACACCGAGAGGCAGTTGCTCTTTCCACTCTCTGACAACAAAGACGACGAGAGGGCGACTCGTCGTCTCGCCTCTATCTCTCCTTTTCCCACAAAACGACGAGTCTTTGTGGTCCCCAAAGGAAAAGAAGAAGGGAGGAAAAAAAAAATGGATTCACATTTGCGCGCGCGCGAATAACGTATTCAGAGCAAGAGAAAACGAAACGCACCGTCGCGTCGCGTTTTTCGCCGAGACAACTCTCGCGCCGGTAAAGGTTGAGCTTTGCAATGCAAACATAATTTCGCAAATAAGTGTGTTTATGACGTTTTCGTCTCCTTTTTTTTGTTGATGGTGTTTCCGCGCAATTTGTACCAAACCGTATCTTTGATCTCTGAGTGAAAAAGGAGCTTTTTGAGGCGAGAAGGAAAAAAAAAAATTGCAGCCTCAAAACGACGTTTGTTGACACGAGACGAAATTTATGTGCTTGCATTCACATGTTTTGAGATTTCACAGGGCGAGCAAGGGCGACGAATGAAGAAAACCAAAGAATGAAGATGTGAGCAGAGAGGAAAAGAAGTCGTTTTGCTTTTGAAAGAGAGCAACCGCGTTGTTGGGATTCTTAGTAGTAGTATTCTTATTCTTATTATATTAAATTCTCAAAGCTCTGGCGATACTTCCAGCTAAACTCATCACTCGGAACGGCGATTGGCCGTTGACGGCGTCCACGGTCAACGGACACGAGTCGGTGATGAAGAAGTGTTCGAAGCGTTCGCTCGCGTCTGAAGGTTCGGTGAATTTTTTCCAGCTGGAGTTCGGGAAGACGCCGTGGGTGACGTACGCGGAGACTTTGGTCGCGCCTTTTGCTTTGAGTAATCGCATGCATTCGATTAAGGTACCACCGGATTGGACGAGGTCGTCGACGATGACGACGTGTTTGTTGAGTGGGTTGCCTTCTTTGAGCGTGACGATGCGTTTGTCGCCTTCGCGGACTTTGGTGCAGACGACTTCGGTGAACTCGTCCTCGAAGAAGCCGTGGAAACGTTTACAGGCGCCCTCGTCTGGGTACGCTATGGCGATTTCTTCCTTTCCGGCGTCTCCTCTTTTCAATTCTGCGAGTTGTTCGAGCAACAAAGGGATCCCGGACTCGAATAACGGCGACACGCCGTCGCCAAAGTAAAAGCGTTCTTGCAACGCGTGAATGTCGAATATAATCGTCGAGGTTGGTCCACCTCTCGAACTCGGAATGTTGGACAACATCCGCGCCAACGTCACCGCAGTCGGCACCTCCCCTTCTTTATCCACGCGCTCGAACGTCCCTGTCGGGAAAAACGGTAAAATCAGCGTAAAACTCGCCACGAACATTTTCGGCAGCGAATACACGACCGAAATCTGTTCGAATATGGTCGCCGCGTCGTGGAAAGAGGCTAAAAAAGCAACGTGTCTGCCTCGGATATCGTCCGCGTTATCGATAAATATGTTCGGGTACCCGTCTGGAAATCTTCGCCATTTGATCGTGCCCAGTTCCACGGCATCTGTTTTGCGTTTGCGTCGTTTACGAGAGAAGAGGTGTTAGTTACACACAACAACAAACAAACTTTTTTAACGAGAGAAAAGAAAAACAAAACCTCCCGCGCTTTTGCGGGGCGCGACACAACAACAACAACAACAAAGAAGACTCTCATTTACCTGGATCGTTCGCTCGAACTTCTCTCGCCATCTTTTCCATCTCTGGGCAGTAAAAAACGATTTTCTTCATCGTTCCTCGTTCGGCTTGGCTGGACATTCGTTGTTGCTGTTGATGCGTCATCTTTTGATGATTTCTTTCCCCAACAATACAAAATGAAACAAGCTCTTTTTTTTTTAATACGTGCGTGCGCGTGTCGTGTGTCGCACTACTCTCCGGTCCAAGTTCTCAATCCTCTCTTCTTTTTCTTCTTCAGTTCTTCTGCTACAACCGACGAGAGAAAGGAGTCACGCGCACTCGCAACACCAACTCAACACGAGAGATATTTCTTGCAAAAGTCTGCAAAACAAATGAAGAAATGTGTCACAGGAATGAATTTTTTTTAAACCAAAAAATTCAAAAATTTTCTCTCTTTTTCTGCTTTACTTCATTTTGAATTTCACGCGCTTAAGTAAGTATTATAAGCGAGTAAAAACAGCATGAACGCGACGACCACCACCACTGATGATGTACCTTTACCACCACCATTTGCGCCTCCTCCGTTGCAGAGCATAGAAAATACGACTACTAATGATACTAATAATACTACTATTACTAATTCGAATAAAAATGCGTACGAAATCGAGAGAGACTTGAAAGTGTCCATGAATTTAGCGCGCTTGAAAGCGCTCGGAATCGACGTCGCGAGAGAGAAGTTAGACTGGAAAACGCGAAGAAGAAGACAAAGACGAAGAAGCACAACAACGCGAGTAAAAAGAGAACGGAATTTTCTTCTCCTTCTGAGCCGAGAGTGACGAGGAGACAACGAATGATGCAAAACGAAACGAGCGAGGAACGAGCGCAGAGAGAAGCGGCGGAAAAAGTGCAACGAGACGAACTGTTTGACGGAGATGGAAAGCGGAAGAGAGCGAGCAAAACGACACACACGAAATCTCGAGGGATGGAATTTCCAAACGTCCGTGAGGAGTTCCCGAACTCTCTGGGCATGTTTGGACCGTTCGCGATGAAAACGCCAAAAACGAACGGACCGGTCACGGTCGTAGAGGTTGGCGAAGTAGTAAGCGGAGGGCGGCGACGGTTCGCGAGCGAGTTTTGGTCGCGGTCGGGATGTTTGTATCACCACCCGTATTTAATCGGGTATAAAGCGGAGAAAGTATTTCAAGGACGAGTGTATGTGATGGAAATCGTAGACGGTGACGATAGGCCGATGTTTCGAGTGACGGATAAGGAAGCTCCCGGGAAGACGTTCGTCGGAGAAACGCCGACGGCGCCGTGGTACGATTTGCTCATCAGTAAACGGTTAGGGACAAGGATTAGCGGGCCGCAGTTTTTCGGGTTTTCGGAGAGGACGACGATGGCCGCGATTGGGTTTCAACTGGAAAAAAGTGGAGAGAAGGAAATGTTGAAACAGTGCTATTCGAAAGGATACGCGATGGACGACGGCGAGGTTGAAGAAGAAGAAGAAAATTAGAGAGAGAGAAAGGAAACACGAGGAGTAGCGCACGCAACACACACACACACACAACGGAACTGAAAACTATCTACCAAATACCAATAATTACTACACGTCTACACGCAAATCTAACATCCTAATAAATCCTAATAAATCCTCCCGCAATACCGACTCCGCGGATACTTCTCTTTCAACTCCGGCCACATGACGAACACCACATCCGCCAACCTTAACCCGTAACACAATCTCCCACTCAAGCTCATCCGTCTCGTCCTCGCCACGCTTTCCACGTACATCACTTTACACGCGCTGTTATACCCGAACACTTTCCCGAGAAAACACGCCAAGATTACCGGGACGCACGTCCCGGGTCCGTTCGTTAATATCGCGTCTGGTTTCGTCTTCCAGTACACTCTCCAAGAGTGCCAAAACGCCAACAACGTTGTAAAAACGCTCGTGAAATAGCTCTGTCCAACCTCTCTCGCTCTCGGGACGAAATGATTCCTGTACTCGCCATTCGTTCCTCCTTGCACTTCTTCCCGCTCGAATCGCTCGATTTTCGCCACGCTCGTCGTATCCGAAACCGCGAAGATATACTCTCGTTTGGGAAACACATTGGAAAAATCATCTCTCTTCTTTGTCTTCTTCTCGTCTGACAAAAACGACCGCAAAATATGCACCATCTCCGCGGTGTGCCCGCCAGAACCGATCACGACCAGAAGTTTTGCGCCGTCTGACTCTCTCTTTAGTTTTTGAGACGATGGTGACGACAAAGCGACGCGTACCGTTCGGAGGAAAAGGACGACGATGATGATGAGAAAAAAACCAAAGTTTTGCGTCATTTTTTGTGACGAGATACACAAATACTAATGAGCAATCGATGACGATGAGAACGGCTGAACGATCGATCGCAGAACCTCTCCTGGCATCGTTTCTGGTCTCCTTGGTCTCCTTGGTCGCGTGCGCGATCGCGCCGATTTTAACCCGCCTCTCCTCTCTCGCTTCTGTATC
>JGI20151J14362_10002048_pt1 | contig 14400 bp, 18 predicted proteins | sample COG_01_FD_14362 | JGI IMG/M metagenome (IMG submission 14362)
AATAAATGAATAAATGAATAATGAATAATATTTGTACGATTCGCATTATTTATATAAAATTGAATACAAAGCAGCAAAAACAGAACAGTATAAGACATACAGCTATATCCAAATGGTGAATCTATCTGTTTCATCCTCGTTCACGTTAACGCGCAACCTTTATGTGCGGGACGAGGTCGAAGCGTCGCTGCTCACTGCCCTCCTCAAACGACACGACAAACACGAATCCTACTTTTGGGCTTACGAATTGCACTACTCGGGGTTCGATTTGTTTGCGGTGTTATGGCGGATTTATTACGATGTATATTTCGAGTTGAACCCGCATTTGGAGGGATACCTCTCAAAAAAACAAAATACGTGGGAAACTAAGAAAGACGCGGGGGTGTTTGCGGCCTGCGCAAAGAACATGAGCCGCTCCAAGCCGACGAGCACGGTATTCTTGTTGCGGCAGCACGCCGCTAGTGTTCCTGATGCTAGAGCACGCGGGCGGTGCTACCCGGGACGCGCGCCTTCCTGGTGCGCGAAGCATCCCAAAAAATATCGCTCCTGGCTTCGTGCCATTTCCAAGAAGGATTATCCCAACATCGCCTGCCATACGTATTATTTGGCGCGCGAACACGACGGGGCACCGGATGAGATGTTTGGCGTGCTCCTTGCGTATTTTGATGGGATGTTCGAAGTGGTTCCGGGGACATTTGATGAAGCGCGAAAAAAACGTGCATATTCTGATGACGCCCACTACTTGCTTTCCATCATTGTCAGTCTCCTTGCCGATCGCACGAAGATGCCGGAGAAGGAAAGTGCCACCACGATGACCATTGCGGCGAGCGAAGAGGAGTTGGAGGAAGTTCGCGCGTTGGAATCCTCGGGCGCGGAAGGTGGGTGCCCGGCGCATCGAATGCTCGGGGTGCGACGGCTTTACGGAATTGCGCCGACGATTGGTGGGTTTTCGCTTGCGCGATACTGCGAGGAGGTTAGTGCGTTAGGTGAGTTGTATAATGTGAACAGCGTATGGGAGCGCTTTGCTTACAAGACGCCCTATTGGGATTACCGTTTCAAAATCTATGGGGGCAAATATGACGCGGAGAGTAAGCGCGTGTGCTTCCCGACGGACGATGCGCGCGAGGACTTTTATGATAGATATGGATTGGAACCCGATGAGCAATCGTGCGCGGTTCGCGACCGAAGTTTGGGCCCAATCCGCACGTGTTTCTGGAAATCTTGGTATGATTCGGTGTTTGGAGGGTACGATGTGCCGCGTGTTGTCGATTTCGACGAGACGTTTCATTTCACCTTGTGATATTTCGCGCGGGTTGTGGGTTTTCTCTATTGTTGTTGTTTGTTGTTGTTTGTTGTTGTTTGTTGTTGTTTGTTGCTGTTTGTTGTTGTTTGTTGTTGTTGTATTTTTATTTCGTTAAAATGAAATAAAAATTGAAAGAGTATATCTGTCTATATTACTATTAAACCATGGTTAAAAACACAGGCGGTAATAAATCCAAGCGTCAGGGTCGCAAATATGTAAATGCGCCGCAGCAGCGAAGTGTCCGATACATCAAGGAAGAAGGCGAAGTATATGCCATTGTCACCAAGTTGTTTGGAGGCAGCAACTGCGAGGTGATGTGTATGGACGGAAAGGTGCGGCTTTGCGTCATTCGGAACAAGTTTAGAGGCAGAGACAAGCGCGACAACACCATTTCTCCAAACGTATGGGTTCTTGTTGGAATACGCGATTGGGAAGCGCGTATTGGGAAGCCACAAAAGTGCGACCTGTTGGAGGTTTATTCTGACGGGGACAGAGAGAAAATAAAATCAAGTGGGGGTGCCGATATTTCGCGATTGATTGCGGCGGTGGAGGAACCTTCGCAAGATGGTGCGAAATGTCACATTGACTTTGTGGATAATAATGCGCTCGAATACGAGGCAGAGATTGAAAACGAAATCAAGGAAGACGCTGGAGGCAAAGAACACGCTGGAGGCAATGACGATGACGGCAGCGGTTGTTCGGATGACGACATTATCGATATCGATGAAATATAATGTGGGTTCTTGTGATTTGAGGTGGTTTGAGGTGGTTTGATGAGTTATATATTATTTTTTTATGCGTCTAGCAAACTTGCTATTATTGCTGTTTGCAAATCGTTATCATCTCTTTCACCTACAAAGTATTCCATTCCTTGACGCGGACCAAATGGGTGCGCGTCTGTTATTCTAGAGAGTGAATTATAAAGCATCATTCTTTCTGCAACGAAGGATGTCTCGTGGTCTGCGTGGTCTGCGTGGTCTGCGTGGCCTGCGTGGTCTGCGTTGGTCTTTTCGATATGCTTCAGTTTCATCCTACAAACGGGGCACTCTGCCTTTTCTTCTTTGAGCCAATGCTCAATCGCGTCGGTTTCAAAGTAGTGGTTGCACGGCAATTCGGTAACCTCGTCGCCGCTCTCAAATGGTGTTTGTGTGATGGGACACATGTCTTGCTTGTGAATCGCGGGGTCATAGATTACTCTTTTCAAACTTGCTTCTCCATCTTTGGAGAGAACATTCTTGTATCTCGGTTTCGATGTCATAAAAGAGCGGTTCAGTGCGTTGCGAATACCCGATGGGTAGGTTCGATTTTGGACTGGGAGTATAATGTTCGGCATTGAAAGTGGTCGGTATAACATATTCGTCCTTGTTATACTCGTGTTGGTCGTGTTACTCGTGTTGTAATCCGATGTTAAAAAATCTATTACGCTGTCGATTCCTATCTCTGGTCTCCAATCTTCTTCTTCTTGCTCTTGCTGTTGCTCTTGCTCTTGCTGTTGCTCTTGCTCTTGCTGTTGCTCTTGCTCTTGCTCTTGCGGTGTTGGTGCGGGTGTCGGTGCCAATGGCCGAAGCGAACTGATGATGTTCATTATGCTTTCGGCAAGATCATCCTCATAATCGTCAGTAATCATAGGCGGTTAATAATAGCAGATATATATATTTATTTATCTTTACAAATAAATATATTTGCGCAACACAAATCAAAACGAGTGACAGATCAGTGGGTCGTTCCAAACCCATTCATATCGCGAATGATATAATATCTCATTCATATGTTTTCGAGGCGTGGACATGGACATAGTTTTGTTTCCTTTTCCTCCTCGTATACGGTGTCGCTCGTTTGAAATGTAATTTTTCCGGCACCGCATGCGATCATTGTAGTTGCTTTCACCGTGCGTCCGCAATTCACCGTGCGCGGTGGCATACTTGAATGCCATTTCTTGTCTCTCCAATGTTGTTCGACTGACATTCGTCTCAAAGTCGATGGATGCCCAGTCTTGCGAACACTGATTGATTTGCGGTGTGTGGAGTCCGCGATTGATGAAGGCGACCGTCTTGCGATAGTGCGTAAGGCACTTTTTCATTGCGCTCGGCGAGACGTTTCGCGCGTTCAGCGTTCGACCGCACCATTTGGGATGACAATACATTGCGAAGTATTTTGCTTGCCATCCGAACTTTCTGCTCTTCTCGCGCGGCACCCATTTGCCCGCCAGGGTAGGGGCGGGTGCTCGTGGTGACCGCAAGCGTTCTGCGTCTCGTTTCAGTTGGTCGCATGCCATGGCGACGATATATTTGAAGATGGGTTTCTGCGATGCTCTCTCTTCGCCGTGCGCGTCGCGAAGGTAGTTCAAAATGTATTTAAGGTCTTTCCAACTTCCGTGCCCATTCAGACATACACAGGATTCGATAATGTTGTGCAGTATTACGCGCATCGTCTCGGTCTTTTGTCTGGAGACGCAGGGTTCCTTTGCGTCGATTATTTGGTCGAACCGCACGACCAGCGTGTAGAAGAGCGCGTATTCGCCCCATCCGTCCACGATATCTCGCACGTGTAGCATGATGGACACGAGCGCTGCGCGTTCACCAAAAGAATCGTGTTTGTTGCCGTAAAATGCGTCAAGAAGCATGCTATCAAAGCTGTAAGTGTGTAGGTCGTCTCTGTCATGCCTCGGCGTGCTGACGAACTCTGTCAATGTGCGTATGAATTCATGTTCTTGGTCTTGGTCTAGCATATTATGTTATATAGACTATAGATTGCGTGTATCTTTAAGTTTCTTCCATTCTCGCTTGGTCTTGCGCAGTCTATCGTTAAATATGATTCGTTTTGTTTCGTTCCCCTTCTTGCGTTTGGAGTGATCCCGACTAAACACGAAGAACACCGCGTTGGTGTGCTGAAACACGTTAACATTGTCCTCAAAGTGGATGTCGTCGATGTGCCGTTCGATGTGTAAGAAAGACGGGTCGTGTGCGCGGGTATCAGTATATACTACACCTTGTACCTCTTCGGGTTCGAGATTGATACTGTATCGCAAGAGAGAAATAAGTTTGTATTTTGTTTTGTTGAGATATTGGCGGCTTCGCACCATGTTTGCCACGTCGCGTTTCTGGAAGACTGCGCCTTCGTCGAGAGGTTGGACTGTCTTGTGAACCGACTCAACAGTTTTGCCTCCTACATACAGGAAGAACACTTCAATATCCGTATTGCGGGATTTGTGGAATTCGTGGAATTCGTGGAGTTCGTGGAATTCGTGCGTTTCATTTGGGTCTCCTTCTTGTCCGGAGTAACTGAATGCCATTTTATTGTCGCAACATATTCATTTCGCCGCACAAACTTATCTCTCACAATCTGCTTAAATTAATGGTTACAAATTACAAAGAGAGAAAAGTAATGGAAGACATATGTAATGGAAGACATATGTAATGGAAGACATATGTAAACTTCCCTATTTGGAAGCCGAAATACGACTCATTCTTGATGGACTTTCCGTCCGGACGTGCGAGACCGAGTTCTTTGGCGCCTTCAGCGAACAAGGATGTAAGGGGCACGTCCTTGCGATGGCGTGGTTCCAGCAGAAGGGGCACCGTGAATTTTGTCGGGCGTTGCCGGAAATATGCGAAGCAATAAAAAAATATTGGTTCGAAGAGTTTGGTGAATCTCTGCCCGATGATTTATTGTCTCCTTACGAGTTGGCGCAAACATATGTGTATTGTAAAGCAAAAAATATTGTTAATGATTTGCACTAGCATTGTGTAACTAGCAGTAGCTTTGCTTTGGTGATTTTTTGGTATCGTTTCGATTCAGTGGTCGTCGTAATCATCATCCATCCCTTCGCTGTTTTCGTCTTCGTCGCTCATCTCGCTTCCTTTTTCGCTTTCGAGGTCATCGTCTGAGAGCGGATCATCGATGTGTTTCATTCCCCAGTAAGGCGAGGACTGGTCTAGATAGTCGTTGGCAATGTCGCGGTCGGATTGCCAGCGATTGACCAGTCGGTTGAGTTCGTTTGATTGCGAGGCGGTCAGCCCCCAGTTGGTCTCTTGCTCTTGGGTTTGCGCGCTCGTTGTTGTTGGGTCGCCGTATTCACGCTCAATGGTTCCTTGTCCGTTTGCGGGACGGTGTAGCCGGACCCATCCTGGGGCAACCGCGTTAGGACAATTCGCATTCGCATTTGCTTCCTCTTCCTTTGTTGCGCTGGCATAATTCATACTCATCATGCTGTCTATGGTGTCGGACTTGGAGACGACCGCACCGAGTTCGGGGAATTCAAAAGTGCTTTGCGTATCAAAATGTTTGGTAGATCTGCGCTTTGAATTGTTGTCTTTCTTGCCTTGCATTCGGCGGTTCGGGGCAACGTATTTCTTTTGTACGTTCATCGTGATATCCTATGTTGCGATGCTTTCGATATTAATATATATATATTTATATTTATATATTAATTCCTTTTTTGCTGGCAAGTGCTTCCTGTTAGAGAACTTTGTCTCTTGGGTATGTGTTTATTTCCGTTTCAATTTTTTATCAAATTTATATTTTTGGTATTTCTTGGTATTTCTTGGTATTTCTTGGTATTTCTTGGTATTTCTTGGTATTTCTTGGTATTTAGTCATCTGGTTTTGTTGTTGAATATGAAAAAAACAGTAAAATAGAAAAATAGAAAAATAGAAAAATAAAAAAATAAAAAAATAAAAAAATAAAAAATTGATTAGGATACCTAGTATTTACGTGAACATAAACAGAATAATATGAACGGTATTAAGGATTGTGTCAAGAGTTTCCCGTCGGTTTGCATTCCTCGAACCTTCACGAATACAACATGGCGTGAGGTGCGCGATATATTCGAAGGCATTGTGGGACGCGGATGTGTCGATCGTATCGACATGGTGAATAAAATAAATCGTCGTGGCGAGTCGTATCAATGCGTGTTCATTCACCTGCTTGAGTGGCCGGACAATGAATGTGCTGCGAAGGTGCGCGAACGCCTTATTGAGGGACACGATATTAAACTAGTATACGATGACCCGTGGTTTTGGAAGTGCAGCGTGAGCAGACTGCCGAAGCCAGTTGCCCGTAGTTATGTGCCGCGCGACAACAAAGCGCGCGCTCGTATCAATACGCGGGCCCGTGATTTGAAAGATGCGGAACGAAGACCTCATCATTTGTCGAGCGTGGTTGTGGATTGTTACTAACTATTGTTGTCGTTCGTCTACTTTATTTTTTGGTTTATAATATAATATAATATAATATAAAATGTCGATTGTTGCCATGAAACGAAAGTCGCGGAAAATGAACCGTCCAATATCGGGCGGAGGCAATGGGTTTTCTCTCCACGGTGCCCACTCCACAACCACAATGAGCACCTCGGGATTGATGGCTTCGAAGGTAAAGCGGAAGCCGATCTACGTCGCCAAGTATAACGGGGACGGAGATGCGCCGTATGAATCGCAAGGGACGTATATTTACGATCTTGCGAAGGCAGTAGAAAATCGTGCTGATGCTATGAAAATGACCGACGCGGGAACGGCAACGTGCGCGGACAACGACTGTAACCAAGGCAAGGTTCCGACGCTTACAAAGAGCGAGCATGTCCACGGAGCCATCCCATCGAGCCAGCGCATTCGCACTCTGGGTAATCCTGCACATTGTAATAACTGCTGATTATAAAAAAATATAGTTTATTATAGGATAGTTTATATTTTTTTTTGCGTATTTCATTTTATATGTATTTTGTATTTTGTAATCAAGAATTTTTGAAAAGCGTTTTCAGTTCCTCGTTGGGATATTTGTAGGTAATGTCTGGTTGGTCTTCCGAGCCATCTTTGATTACGTTATACTCGCCCGAGTGCGTATTGAGGTAATAAATATTGAAGTTGTCATCTAGATTGAACTGGTTTGTTCGGGTGGAGAAGTTGACGCTGATGCTGCCTTCGTCTCCGCTGATGATTCGGTGGAAGATGCCTGCCGGCCACACCACCATTGCCGACCCGTCGTAATAGAGCTTGTCGTTTTTGTAGATTTTGTCGGGGGTCACAATAAACGATGCCTTCTCCTTTCGCTTTGGACAGTAGATATCGATATACCGGGTTCCCTGTAGTACCAGCAGATTGTCGTCTTGTCCGGGATGCATATACCACGGGCGGTTGCACGGCGGCAGCGAGTCTTCGACGGGTCCCGGAGAAATGCTGTTTGCTGAGTGAATTACCTTGTCGATTCCGTCGATTTTGGGAATGTCCGAGGGGACCATCTCATCGAAAATAACACCGGCCGTTCGTCGCAGCATTCTCAGGGGGATAAGGCGGTACATGCTTATGAATGTATATTATGGGTAAAATTTAAACCATTTATTTTATTTGTTTGTTGTTTGTTTGTTGTTTGTTGTTTGTTTGTTGTTTGTTGTTTGTTGTTTGTTGTTTGTATAATGAAAAAAATTGATATAAATGATGTTTGCTTGATTAACAGTAATAATGGCTTCTCCAGTGGTGCATTTCCGCTTGAAACTTTGGGTGCCGCCCGATCTTCCAGAGTTGAAGGAGTTTTACGTCCAATCAGTAACCAACCATAATAGTGCGATTCAGCCCGTTATTTCTGGAGGAAACCAGACGTTTGATGCGGGGTTCGATTTGATTTGTCCTGGTATGGTTTCTGCGGTGGCGCAGCAGACGACCAAAATCAACCATCGGATTCGTTGCAGCATGGTGCGTGTTGACGCTAGGGGGGAATATCCGGTCGGCTACTATTTGTATCCGCGGTCGAGCACCGGGACCAAGACACCGCTCCGCCTTGCGAACTCGGTCGGCATTATCGACTCGGGCTATCGGGGAGATATTATTGCGGCGGTGGACAATTGGAAGTCGGACGATTATGTCGTGGACCAGGGGCACCGCATTGTTCAGCTGTGTCCGCCCGACTTGAGTTATCCGGTGCGCGTGGTTCTGGTCGACGATTTGGAGGAGCTTGGTGACACTGACCGCGGTGATGGTGGGTTTGGTTCAACTGGTGTGTAAAATATAGTGTTGGTTTTATTCATTTTATCAATAATCAAAAATATTGTTAAAATGTTGAGTTGGGTTGTGTGCTAATTTTATTTTTTTGGTCCTTCGTAGAAACCGGTCCTTGTGAACGATTTCTTTGTCGCTAGCACAGGCAGTTTAACTTGGATTGATTTGTTCGGTCCGGTGTAGAAACCACAAAACGAGTATTTTGTCTGTGCTGGTGCTGGTGCTGGTGCTGGTCTGATTAACAGTTCGGTTTTATTCGGTCCGGTGTAGAACCCACTGCTAATGTATTTTATGTTTGATGCCATGGGTTGTGATGCTGGTGCGATTTTCTTGGGTCCGGTGTAGAACCCACTGCTAATATATTTTGTATGTGCTGGCACGGAGGATGGCACGGAGGATGGCACTGGTGTTGACGCTGACATCATTTTCTTGGGTCCGGTGTAGAACCCACTGTTAAAAATTGTATGCACCGGTCTGGTTGCAACTCCTGTTCCTGGTGCGATTTTCTTGGGTCCGGCATAGAAGCCACTGTTAAAATTTGTATGCATCGGTCTGGCTGCAAGTGCAAGTCCTGTTCCTGTTCCTGGTCCTGGTCCTGGTCCTGGTAATGGCACTGATACTGGCGTCATTTTCTTGGGACCAGCGTAAAAGCCACTGTTCGTATATTTTGCGTTTCCCGATGCGGGACGAAAAAAATAATTCGATTGGAGACCGGAAACATTTTTGATGAATGACGCATTAAAGAAGGTTACCATTATGATAAACGCTCTTGTCATATTCATCGCGATATTATATATTAGGATATCCTCTTTATAATCTTTATTTATATATTTTCTGTGCTTCTTGCTCTGCTTCTTGCTGTGCTTCTTGCTGTGCTTCTTGCTCTGCTTCTTGCTCTGCTTCTTGCTCTGCTTCTTGCTCTGCTCACACAATATATGTGTATTTTACTTCTGCTCCTCCGTGGTAGTGCTGGTTGGTTTTGTATTGCTTCCAAATGGCTGCGAATTCATCGCGGATTTTTCCTCTTGCGACGCCTCGGGTAAGCGACACTTCGGGTTGGTGGAGGAGGTCGGGCATCCTCCAATAGATCCAATTCGTCGCAATAATGTGGGCGTAATAGGAGAGGAATAATGGCGCGTTTTCCCGTTTGTCGCGTTTGACAAACTTTGTTTTGTTGTAGAAATCTTTGGTTGCCATGATGGCGTTATAGTGGGTCGGTTTCTTGTAAGAGCTGTGAAAGAAACTCATCACGATGCCCCACACGTCTTCGGGTAGTTCGTATTCGTATTCGTATTCGTATGTCGTCGTAGAAGACATAATGCGTTGTTTTCCGGCTATGGGATAAGATATGAGATAAGAGATATGAATTAACATAAATCAATTTTATTGGTCTTCGTGGTATGAGAGCTCAATGCCGTCAAAGTCGCTCTTCTCTTTCGCGCGTCTCCATGATATATAAATCATTATTTTTCGTTTAAATACAAATGATAAATGTTTCATCAACAAAGTCCCAATGTGTGGGATAATCGGTGTGCTTCTTGCGAAACCGTGCGATTCTGTTTCGGTTAATCACCACATCTTATCTGGTCTCGATATGCTCCGCAATCGCGGTTACGATTCGTGTGGTGCGGGACTTTTGACGGATGATGGTGCGATGATTATTGAGAAGTTCGGTTCTACCACGAGCAGCAATGCGCATTCACTACTCGCCGACGCGCTTCAGACGCTTTCTGATGTTGATGTTCGCGTCGGCGTCGGACACAACCGCTGGGCGACCCACGGACCCAAGACGGACATCAACGCGCACCCGCACAGCTCCAGCGATGGGCGGTTTATGGTCGTTCACAATGGGATTATCGAAAACTGTCTCGAACTGAAGCGTTGGTTGGTCGAAGAGCACGGCTATGTCTTTGTCTCGCAGACGGATACTGAGGTGATTGTGGCGCTTATTTCTGTGCGTTATGCTGGTGCTGGTGCTGGTGCTGGTGCTGGTGCTGGTGCTGATGCTGATGCTGGTGCTGATGCTGGTGCTTCGACGAGCGAGTGCATTCGGTGGACGTTGGATCAACTGGTCGGGACTTACGGTATTGTTGTGGTGAACCGCGATGAACCGGGTTGCCTTTATTGCGTTCGCAGGGGGTCGCCGCTTCTGGTGGGCGTCACAGACGACCTTTGTATCGTCACTTCGGAACAGAGTGGCTTTCATAATCAAGTCAATACATACATAACCTTGGAGAACGATGATATATGTGTGATTTCTAATGGTGGGCTAGGTGGGATATGTGTGAAGACGGCGCGCGCATACGAAGAGCGGGTCGTTTCGTGTGACCAGCGGCTCGCGTCCCCGTCGCCGTATGAGCATTGGACGATTCGCGAGATACACGAGCAGCCCGTTACCGTGTTGAACGGGCTGAACCATGGTGGACGCATCTTGAACGATGTATCGGTGAAACTCGGCGGGTTGGAGCAGCACGCGGAGTTGCTGCGCGGGGTCGACCATCTGGTTCTCCTCGGATGCGGCTCGTCGTACAACGCCGCGGCCTACTGCGCGCGCTTGTTCAAGACGCTCTGTAGATTTGTTTCGGTGCAGGTCTTCGACGGCGCTGAGTTGGCACGATGCGACATTCCGAAGGGGGGCACCACGGCGTTCGTTTTGGTCTCGCAGTCGGGGGAGACGAAAGACTTGCACCGATGTCTCGATGTTGCGAAGGAGAATAAGGCGATCACCATTGGCGTCGTGAATGTCGTCGACTCGCTTATTGCGCGCGAGGTGGACTGCGGCGTGTATTGCAACAGCGGCGTGGAGGTCGGCGTGGCGTCGACCAAATCGTTCACGTCGCAGGTAGTTTGCTTGTCGCTCATTGCCGTTTGGTTTTCGCAGATTCATGGCGAGAACCCGTCCGCGCGCATGGGGGTCATCCAAAGTCTGCGGAATTTGTCGAATGATTACGCGGAGACGCTCGACATGGTTGGTGCGCGCGTAGAGTCGTTCGTCGCGTCGTTCGCCCGGTTCGACCACGTATTCCTTCTCGGAAAGGGGCGCGATGCGTCGGTGGCGCATGAGGCGGCGCTCAAGATAAAGGAGATTACCTACACGCATGCCGAAGGGCAATCGTCAGGAGCGTTGAAGCACGGTCCGTTCGCGCTGCTGGACGAGCACTTTCTGGTGGTGCTGCTTAACTGCGACGAAGAGTATGCGCGCAAGACCGAGAACTGCCACCAGGAGATTCGAACGCGCGGGGCGCCCGTGTTGATGGTGTCCGATTGTCCTCTGGCGTGCGGGATGGCGGACGAGACGACCCGCATCATCGTCAAGAAGAACGCGTATTTTGGGGGGTTGTTGGCGCTGATACCGCTACAACTGTTGTCGTATTACGTTGCGGTGGCAAAGGGCATCGACCCTGATACTCCCAAGAACCTCGCCAAGGTGGTGACGGTGGAGTAGGAGAAGTATTGCATCGTGCTAGTGTTCGCGCGCATCGTACCAGCGGGCAACGCACCTCATTGCCTCCGCGCACATATTGCCAACGGCGGTTCGCAAGATGGCCACTTGTTTTCTGGACTCGATTTCCCAATTGATTCGACGATTAATTCCGTAGTAAAAATCTCTATCGGAGAGAATATGTTCTATGATTATGTCTTCTATTTGCTCGTATGGAATGCTCTGTTTGCCTTTGCTTTCTATTTTGGGGGCGAACTCGTCGCGGCAAAAGGGGCACGTGTGATTGATGCGCGCGTGCTTTGCGAAACATTCCGGGCACATCTTGTGTGCGCATTTGAGGGTCACGCATCCGCGGTCTTTCATACTTTCCATGCATAAATCGCATTCGGCTTCGCATGCCATGTTGTGTATAGATAATCGCGATGTTTAAATGCTCTGTTGGACGAAATAATATCGGGATGTTTTAGTGAAAGAAAGGATTTAAAGAAATTTGTATATGTATACTTGTCTGCGGACACAGGTAGGTAGATGGACAACGAGATGGGCAACGAGATGGGCGACGAGATGGACAACGAGATGGGCAACGAGATGGACAACGAGATGGACAACGAGATGGGCGACGAGATAGATGGACAACTTACAGCGTTTATAATTTTAATACTAATATAGTTGTCAGCATCAGACATTTGAGAAATGATGAATATGCCCGGGCATTTCAGACTGCGCACACAACTGCAGACGTGAAGACGCAGCTATTGCTTAGTGATTGCGATTTATCTGTTTTCAAATACTAGGTTTGATAGTTGTCTTAGGGGCGACGATGAGCATAAAGATGGAGGGCGACGATGAGCATAAAGATGGAGGACTGTGGATAGAGGGTTGTGTATAGAGGGTTGTGTATAGAGGGTTGTGTATAGAGGGTTGTGTATATAGAGGATAGAGGGTAGAGGCGGTTATAAAAAATATAGAGAATAGTGGACGACATGGTAATAACATTTCTTCTGACGAACGGCCGGTAAGACTACCGGAGCCGGCGGCAACGAAGGATGCTGTGCGTCTTGCGCTCGGTTAGCTCAGTTGGTTAGAGCGCCTGACTGTTAATCGGGAGGCCATTGGTTCGACCCCAATACTGAGCGTTTTGCATAAATATCTCTTGTTATTTGTTCGGAAGAATAGATAGTAAGTCGCAAGAGATATTTAAAGATATTAAAGTTAAAACAGTGTTCGTTTATTATTATGGATACGGATACTTATATTGATACGTATGTTGATACGGACGTTGATACGGACGTTGATACGGACGTTGATACGGATGTTGATACGGACGTTGATACGGACGTTGATACGGACGTTTGTGCTCGGGATATGACAGACAACGTATTTGAAGAATGGGGATGGTCCTTGTCGCGCGATGATGAACACGCGGTGGCGTATGCTATGGAGCGGGACCCCTACAACGATTTTTCGATTGTGCGGCGCGATCGTGGTTACGGGTTTACGGTTTCGGTGCCGTTGCCGAGATTGTCTGTGCAATACATCACTACGATGGACGACTTCTCTGATGCGTGTGCGTTTCTGAGAGTCCATCTCGAATACTTTATGGAAACCCATATTTGATTGGGTTATGGCGTGTTTGGCGTGTATGAGATTTGTCTTGACGTATATTAAAGCATGGATACGGATAAACTTGGGCCTGATAAACTTGGGCCTGATAAACTTGGGTCTGATAAACTTGGGCCTGATAAACTTGGGTCTGATAAACTTGCGACTTTGAACGAAGAGTTGGTCTTTGCACCCCCGCATAGCGATGTTTCGTTTGCTGGCGTTGAAGAAAAAAATGATGCGGTTCTTGATATTGTCTTGGAGGGTTCCGAAAATGGGTTTGTGGAGCATCACTCGTCGGTAACGGTTCGGGTAGAGTCGTCGGAGTCCGATGAGGTTGGTCCTGCTGATGCTTTGCGTGTTGTCTCTGATATTGTGGTCGATGCCGGGAAAGAGGCGCTTGAGGAACTTTATCGAGTTCTTATTGTGGATGTTAAGGGGAAAGTGCGAGAGATTGATTTGGGTACAATTCGACCGTCCACACTTCCGGTGCTTATTGGGATTGTTATGGAGGCGATTGAGCGCACCATCATCAAAGGGAACGCCCAGAAGGTATTTGCGATGCGGATTGTTTCGGAACTCATTGACGAGTTGCCCGAGGGTCCCGAGAAGGTGTTCATGAAGGCGACGGGGGCGGGCGGCGGCGTCGAGGCGACCATCGAGTTGGTGGTGGCGGCGTCGAGGGGCGACCTCAACGTGAACCAGGTGGCGGATGTGGCACTTAAGACGTGCGCTGCTCCGTGTTTCGATTACATTATGTCGAAGTTCCGGACGTGCAAGGTGCCGAGATTCAAGGTGCCGAGATGCAAGGTGCCGAGATTCAAGGTGCCGAGATGCAAGGTGCCGAGATGCAGCAGGGATAAGAAATCGGAGTAGTTGGGTAGGTATGATAAATGAAATGATGATAAATGATTTCATTTATGAAAGGTCGGTGGTGCTTATTTGCGCGCGTTCCACAGGTGGGAGGCGAATAGGTCGTCTAGTTTCGGAGGGTTGTGGTCCTTGTCGGCTCGGAATTGCGCGAGGTCGATATCGCGGTCTTCCAGAAACGTCCGGTCGATGATCTC
>JGI20151J14362_10002050_pt1 | contig 14388 bp, 6 predicted proteins | sample COG_01_FD_14362 | JGI IMG/M metagenome (IMG submission 14362)
GTCGGTGCTAGGTCGCTCTCCGCGCGGACGAGCGCGGCGAGGAACCAGTGCAGCCGCGCGGAGGTGCTCTCCCTCTCCTCGTTGGACACGGGCGCCGACGGTAGGACGGAACCAAGGAGGTTCTCCAATTTGTTGACGGCGGACTGCGCCGTTTGCATCGGAGCCTCGCGGATGTACGAGACCATGAGGCGGAACGCGACGCGCTGTAACGTCGCCCTTTGGCCAGGTCGTTGCGCCGCGAGTTTCTTCCGCGGGAGGTCCTCGGTGGACCCAAAGTCGTCGTTTCCGTCGAGCACCGTAGAATTTTGCCTCGAGTGTCCCGGCGTTTTGCCTCCGGTGGACGCCACCGTGGGCGCCAAAGCCTCGAGCGCGGCCCACGCCCCCTCGCACATGCGCAACGCCTCGCCTTCCAACTTTGTCTCCGTCGAACAGAGCTCGGTGACGAGCGGGAGGAGCGACCAGAGGTTATCGCCGCAAGGAGCCGCAGCGAGCGCGCCGGTCCAACTGCCCGAGACGACATCCCCGGCGTCCTCTGAAGGCGGCGGCGGCAGGGTACGCTCGACGAGCCCCTCAAACAGATCCGCCAGGAGCGTACGCAGGCACGCCGGCGCGTCGAGCTGGTTCCTATCCCCCGCGGCGGCCACCACGGCCGCGGTGGTCTCGACCACACCACACCCGCCTTCCGTCCTCAGCACCGCGTGGGTGTGCAACGCCCGGAAAAGCCGGAGCGCCAACGATCGCTCCTCGTCGTTTACGCTCCCGGTGAGCACCGGCATGAGCCAACGCTGCCACCCAGCCTGCCCCAGCACCGCGTGCGCGTTCCCGGCGGCACCCTCCACCAGCGAGAGGATCAATTCCAACACCCCCGCGCGCATCTCGCTCTCCTCGCACGTCTCCAAGAGTCGAAGGAGGAGACCCGCCGCGGACGCGTGCACGATGCCGGGTACGCCCGAGGTGGAAGACCCGGGTTCGGGCTCGAGCGTCATCCCCTTCGACAGCTGCACCGTGCTCGAAGACGCACTCGACACCGACCCGAAGAATCGACCAGCCGCGTACTTAGCCGCGGCTTTCGCCGACGCGACGGATACGCCGCCGAAGGATCCGCTCGATTTTGAGGTCGACTTGGAACCCTTGGCGAAACCGTCGGGCGCGGCGAGCGCGGGGACGGGCTGGCCGCCGAGCATGAGCTCGAATAGCGCGGCGCGTATGTCGTGGGTCAGCGGGAAGCGAACGAGCGCCTCCCCGACGGCGGACATCAGCCCGGGCGGCGCCATCTGCGACTTGACGTCGGAGTCGTCGGCGCCGGCGGCGGCGGCGACGTCCCTCGACCGGGGCATCAGCGCGGTGAGCAGGCGAATGGACACAGCCCTGGTCTGCGCGTGCGTGCGCGTGAGCGGCGCGAGGACCACCGCGCCGCCGCAGCACTCGTTCACGATCGCGCCGGCGAGCCAGGTCCCGAGCGGTGACCCGGGCTGGAGCATGTCCACGAAAGCCTCCAGGATGTCAGCCGCCGCCGCGCCCGCCGCGTCCGATTCCCCCGCGTCTTCAACCGCGGAAAACGCCGATTGAACCGTCTCGTAGTACACCGCGGGGACGGCACCCACGAGCAGCTCACCCATCACGGCGAGTAGCGCCCTGCGACGCGAGCGCGCCGCCGCGGGGGTTATCCCTGAATGCGACTTGAACTCAGCCACGGCGTCGACGATGGTGTTCGGGGGTATGAGCGACCTCAGCGCGGCGGGATCGCGCTTTGAGAGCTTCAGCAGGAACCGCGAGTGCGCCGCGAGCGCTTCTTCAGGTACGTTCACCCCGGCCCACATGCGAAGGTCCAGGAGAAGGCGAACGGCGCCTTGTTCCGTGTCTCCCCCTGGTCCTTGCCACGCGTGCCTTCCCACGCCCCTCACGAGCCGTTCCATCGACGGCAGCAACGGGGGAGAGAGCCTGCGGCCACCGTCGCGGCGGAGCAGGTGCGCGATGAGCGCGAACCCCCCGCTGACTTGCAGTGCCTCCTGGTTCAGCCGCGAGCCTTCGAGCATCGCCGCGAGTAGGTCGATGGCGTCTCGAAGTTCCGCGGCGGCGGATGCGACGTCGACGTCGTCCGTAGATCCGCTTCTCTCCGGCGCCAGCAAAGGGAAGAGGACGTGAACGCCGCCGAGGCAGTGTATGATGTCCCTGGCGCTGTGCGTGGCGCATACCCGCGCGGACCCGACCAGGTCCGCAGCCTTGACCCTGTCCCCGGGCCCCTGCCCACCGACACCCTCTTTCAAAACCCCGACGAGCCCCTTCTCCTTGACGTCCTTGATGAGGTTCCCGAGCGACCCGCCCTGATCCGCCACGGTTGAGTAACAGTCGCGTCCGTACGCGGCAGCCGCGTTGAGCGACAGCACCAGCCTCGGCGCCAAACTCTCGCGAATCTCCCTAGCCTCCGACGGGCTCATGCCCACCCCGGCGAGCGCCAGGCCGGACGCCGTGTCCGCGGGCGAGAACGACCCGAGGTAATCGGGCCCGAGCGAGTTCACCGCGGCGACGGCTGAGTGCCCGAGGACGTCGTCGAAGAATCTTACGCACCCAAACTGTCCGGCGAAGGGCGCCGCTCCGACGGCTGCAGCCGCAGCGGCGCCTTTCGCGACCGCGTGGTGACTCGTCGCCGCCGCCGCCGCCATCGCCGCGGCGTCGAATTCGTTGAACGCGCCAAAGGACGAAGCCGTCAGGGGCTCGGTCACCTTCGGGAACCTGAGCTTGGCGGTTGACTTTTGCTCCCCGTTGACAAACAGCTTGACGGACGCGGTGGACAGAGGCGGGCGACCGGGGGAATGCGCGATGACGAGGAACATCCATCGCTTCTCCTCGATGTGCGCGGGTAGGCGCGCGTTCTCAGCTTTGGCGACGCCGCTCTGACCCGCCGAGAACGTGCTCACGTCGACTCCGTCAGGGCTGAGCTCCGCGGCGACGCCCAGCCCAGACGCGGTCCTCAACGCGAAGAGCGCCATTCGTTTCGTGCGGCTGGAGGAACTCGAGGGAAAGGACTCGACGCGCATCCACGCCGCGAACGTGTACCCGGCGCGTCCGCTCGGCCACGCGAGCGGGTGGCCGAGTACCAGCGACCCCGGCCCGTTTTCAACCTCGCCGCCGCCGCCGCCGCCGCCCAGGAGCGTGTGATGGCCTCCCCCGCCGTCCCCGGTGCCCGTGAAGTCGAAGTACGCCGCGGTCCGTCGCGGCGTGCGGCGGAGCGCAGCGAACTCAGCAGCAGGCGCCGGCCCTTGGGTCCGACGGTGGGATCCGCGAGCATCCGGAAAACCGAGCGGAAATTTCGAGCCGACAGCGAGTGCGAAGCGCACGATCCGATGCACCCCGCGATCCGCGCGGAGACGCTCTCGTCCGACCCCGACGTCAACGCGTCACCGCCCGTCGTCTCCGTCGACTGGATTGTACGCGGCACCTCGGCGTCCTCGTCATCCCGCGCCGCCGCCGCGAACCATTCGAGGAGTTCGCCGAGTAGGTCCGCCTGGTCCGCGGCGGCCCGCGACGCCACCGAATCCGCGAGTAATCGCGCAAACACGTCCAGGATCCACACCCGCAACGACGCCTGATCCGCGCCCACCTCTGTTCCACCCACGACGCCTGCGGTCCACCCGCCTCGTCCCCGCAGCAACGACGTGATGACGGGTAAAACTCCCGGGTTGCGAATGACCGTCCCGGACCCGGGATCCCCGCCATCCTCGGGGAAATCGGCATCCACCGCCAGCTGTAAGACCCTAGCCAGCAGCGTCCTCGAGGCGGGTACGTCGCCCCACGCCGTGCGCAACGCCGCGTTGAGGGTTTCGTAACCCACGGTTCGCCCGAACGCCGCGGCGGCTTCCTCGGACTCCGACAAAAGACTTCTCAGCGTGGACAGCACGTCCAACACGACGAGCTCTCGCACCCCCGCGTCGCCGTATTTCCCGTTGAGCAAACTGATCACTTGCACGTACGCCTCGCCGTTAGCCTCATTGGACGCCAAATACGTTCGCAGCGTGGCGCCTCCCGGCCCGACGAGCGCCGCGCGGAGACCCGCGAGAATGGCGACTAACGCCGTCTGGTCCCCCGCCGGGCCGGCGGCTGCTTCCCTCGCGCGGGGCAGGCTCTGGAGGTACCGGCGTAAAAGCGCGCTCCACGCGTCTTTCGCGTTGGACGCCGTACCTGATCCGGTGGACACGAGCGCCGTGAGGCACCGTATCGCCAGCCCCTGGGTCCCGGGGGACCACAAGAGTTCAAACATTAAATCCGCGAGGGGACCCGATTTGAGCGCTCCGGCGCCGAGAGCGGGACCGCCTCGCTCCAGCACGGTCGCCAGGAGCTCCAAAACCCCCCGCGTCGCCCGTGCCTCCATGCCGTTTCCATCCACCGCGCTGCCCCATTCGTCCGCCTGGCGTTTCGCCGCACCCGCCAGCTTCGCCGGCCCGTCGGCTCTGAGCAGCGCTACCGAGGTTGCCCGAGGCGCCGCCGCCAACAACCTTCCGAGCGCCGGGGCGAGCACGAGCACCGCGCCGGGCTGCAACGAACGAGCGTCGATGGCGTGAAGCATCGCGCTAACCTCCGGCTCGTTCCCTCCCTGCCCTCCGTCTCCCCCGGTGACGTGCCCGCCGGTTTCACCCGCCGCCGTCGCCCCCGCCAGCCAAGCCGCGACTCCCCCCGGGGACACACCCGCGGGGGACCGGGAATCGTGCGAGAGGAGCTGGGTCCACGCACCCTCCCCGCGCGCGACGTCGATCGCGGCGCGAGGGTACGAGGACACGAGCGCGTGAACGAAGTGCGCCGCGTGTCGCCGCAGGAGTCCCCCGGCCCACGCCGCGACGTCTGCGGGATTCACGGCGGCGGAGGAGGAGGAGCCCCGAGGCGGGGAGGTCGCCGCTGGGGAGACTGACGACCCGGACATCGACGCCGCGACTCCAGCCGGACTGAACGCACCACCACCCCGTGATCCGATCGCTCCGAACGGATCGTCGGCGTCGTCGTCTCCACCGAACGGATTCCCCGTAGCGGCGGTGAACCCAGCGGGCTCGGGCTCGGGCTCGGTCGGCGCCGCGAGCGGGGCATCGGGGGGCGTCGGGGACGCCTCGGGGGTCACCACGAGCGCCGGTTCTGGATCGCGTGAGGTGGTACCCGAGGGTCCAGCGCGTGCGGGCGCCGGTTCGGCGGTGATATCCAACCTGGAAGCCTCCACGACGGCGGCGGCGACGCTCTGGGCCAGTCGCTCGCGAGCTCCCGGGCTCGGCCTCGACCCTGAAGAACCTGAATCTCCGCCCGGACCGCCCGATTCTTTGCCTTCACCCGCGATGAACGCCCACAGGACGTCGAAGACGCGACGGAGCTGCGTCCCGGGCGGTCGCGTGTGAACGTCTTTGGCGGCGACTGCGAAGAAGGCGTCGGCGTCCCCCTCGGCGACGAGATCTCCGGCCCACTCGCCTTCCCCTTCCCCGAGCGACGCCGCGGACGCCACCGCCGCGCGACGCAGCATCGCGCACAGCCTCGGCCCGAACGCACCCGCGGCGACGGCGTGTTTCACGTTCTGGCCGTTACGTTTGACCGCGCGTCTCACGACGTCGAGCGCCGTCGTTCCGAGCTCGAGCGACTCGGCGCTTATCCGCCGCCCGTCCCCTCCGGCGAGGTCCGACGCGGTCACCTCGAACAGCCTCACGTCTGTCCCGTCCGCCCCGATCGCGGCACCGATGGCGACATCGCCCATGCCCTCGATGAGCATCTCGAGTCCCCCCGCGCCCCGCAGCGAGTGCTGCGCCGCCGCGGATCCCGCGAGCGCCGCACCGAGGGTTCGCAGCAGCAACCCCTCCAGCGATCTCGCCGCGCCTTCCGACCCGGTGGGCGCCGAGCGCAACAGCCTCTGGATCCGGATCATCTCCACGAGCGCGGTGAGCCCGCCGCACTCCAGCAAGGGCTTGACCGCCGGGGACTCCGTGCCCAGGGAGTGCGGTTGCCCGAGGTTAGTCGCCGACGACGGGGTGTTTGTCCCCGGAGATGCATCCATCCCGCATCCTCCCGCGAGTGATCCGAATCGAAGGTCCGCGTCGAGAAAGTTGCTCAGCACCGACGCGCCGTGTGCGCAGAGCAGCTCGAGGGTCCCCAGCTGCGTCGCCACCTCCGCGGCGGTGCCCATGCTGGACCCGCCGCGACCCCCGGGTTGTCGCATCCCCGCGAGGTTGCCCAGGACGTTCAGGCGCTGCATGGCGAGCTTGAGGAGCGCGGTGAGGGCATCGAGGAGCCCGAGGCGGATGAGCCACGCGCGATTGTGGGCGGATCTCGTGGCGACGACGCACGCGTGGAGCGAGGCGAGTCCCGCGGCGCGTTGCAGGGCGTCCGGTCCGTCGGTGCGGATCTGCGCGCCCGACGCCCCGAGCGCCAACGCCGCCTCCAGCTTGGCGTGGACGCGGCGCAGGGACGTGACGAGGCCGCGCAGCACGGCGGTCGGGTGCCCGANNGCGCATCCGACGAGGCTCCCGCCGCCCCCTGGCGCGTTCGACCCGTCCGAGGGTGGGGGAAACCACCCGTCGAAGCAGGAGTTGAACCCGTCGAGGAACGATTCCAGGGCGTCGTCTTGCTGCGTCGACGACTCGGGGGCGCCCTCGAACACGGTCCACAGGAACTGGACGTGCGACTCGTTCGAATCCCGATCGTCGAAGCGAACGTCCGGCAGCGACGTCGGATCGGCGCCGTCCGCGCCGAGCCCCAACCCGCCCCCGCCCGCACCGCCCGAGTTTCCCGCTCTCGAGGAATCGCGTGCCGACGAGGACGCCTGTCCGGCGCCGCTCACGCCCGCGCGGGCCTGCGCCGCGGCCGACTCCGCCGCGGCCGAGAGCTTGGACAGGCCCTTCTTGAAGAAATCCATGGCGCGCCGGTGACCGTCGAGCCCTCTCGACGACTCCCGGCAGCGCCTCTACTCTATGGCTGGCACACAGCACTCGGGGCTAACATCGTGTTGGAAGCGACTTCGAAGCGACGGGGAAAAATGAGTCAGACGTCTTCAACTCTTCTCACAAGACTCTACGCGGCTAACACACACGGGCGACAACCTCCCCACTCACACCCCCATCACACCATTTACGCACCCTCCGCGGACTTGATGAAGGGATCGATGGGCTTACCGAGCGCGTACACGATGAAGCCAATCTCCCGTAGCTTGTCGTGGTCGAGGATGAGTCGGCCGTCAAAGACAAACGCCGGCTTCGTCATGCCGTCGTAAATCTCCCGCCAGTCGTACGACTTGAACTCGTCCCACTCAGTCATGACGGTGACGGCGTGGGCACCGTCGAGGGCCTCCTTGGCGGTCTTGTAGCAGGTGATGTTCTTCATGTCCTCCGCACCCATGTCGTACCTGATCTGGTCCTCCTTGACCTGGGGATCGTAGATTGCGAGCTGCGCGCCATCCTCGATGAGTCCCTTGCCCACGTCGATGGCCGGGGTCTCGCGGGTGTCGCCGGTGTCCTTCTTGAACGCGAAGCCCAGCATCGCGATCTTCTTGTTACGGATGGTGTTGAACATGGCGGACACCACGCGACGCACGAAGCGGCTCTTCTGGTAGTCGTTCATGCCAACCACGCTGTACCAGTAATCCGCAACCTCCTTCAGGCCGTGGCACTCGCAGATGTACGCGAGGTTCAGGATATCCTTCTGGAAGCAGGACCCGCCGAAGCCCACGGAGGCGTTCAGGAACTTGGGCCCGATGCGGCTGTCCGTGCCGATGGAGTGCGCCACCTGCGTGACGTCGGCGCCCGTGGCTTCGCACAGAGCGGACATGGCGTTGATGGAGGAGATGCGCTGGGCGAGAAAGGCGTTGGCGGCGAGTTTGGAGAGCTCCGCGGACCAGAGGTTGGCGGTGATGATCTGCTCCTTGGGGACCCAGTTGGCGTACACCTCCGCGAGGGCGTCGACGGCAGCCTGGCCATCCTCGTTCTCGATCTTACCTCCGATGAGGACGCGGTCGGGCTTGGTTAGGTCGGCGATGGCGGTCCCTTCGGCGAGGAACTCGGGGTTGGAGAGGATGTCGAACTGGACGTTGGAGTCGCTGCAGTTGCGCTTGAGGACCTTCTCGATGGCCTCCGCGGTGCGCACGGGCACGGTGGACTTCTCGACGATGATCTTGTTGTCTTTGGACTCGGCGGCGATGGTGCGCGCGGCGGATTCCCAGTAGGTGAGGTCAGCCGCCTTGCCGCTGCCGAGGCCGGTCTTCTTGGTGGGGGTATTGACGGACACGAAGATCATCTGCGAGTCGCGAATGGCGCCCGCGACGTCGGTGGAGAAGAAGAGGTTCTTGCCCCTGCACGATTTGACCACCTCGTCGAGGCCGGGTTCGTAGATTGGGAGCTCGTCGCTGTTCCAAGCGTCGATCCTGGGCTGGCTGATGTCCACCACGGTCACCTTGATGTGGGGGCACTTCAGGGCGATCATGGCCATGGTCGGGCCACCGACATAGCCGGCGCCGATGCAGCAGACTGGTGGTGGGAGGGAAAGGGTGGGGGAAACGGTCAGCGGTCGGGTCGGAGCGACGGGGGCGGAAGCCACTTTCGCGGGGCCGCGGATGGGGACATCGGTTCGGAGGTGACAGCGACGGCGAGGCGGTGGGACCACTCAGGGCGTCGCGCCTCGCGGGTGCGATTGGGTCGGTGTGAGCACTCACTTGTGGTGATCTTAACCATCGCTTCTCGATCAAATCTGCGTGGGAAAGGGGCGAACTGCGGTGAGCGGTCGTGTCGGGTCGGGGTCAGAAAGTGGCACTAATCCGTTGCTGGAGTTGAGAGAGTCGCCGACGTTTCGCGACGGGGACGCCGTCGACGGCGCCGGGGCGACGATCGAAAGAAAGGGAGACGACGGACGCGTCTTGGATGACGTCGTGGGCCACGAAGGGGAATGAGGACGGGCGCGGGGACCCACCAAGCGCTCGCTGCGCTGCGATCTGGTGGTTGAACGTTGCTGGGCACGTCCCCTCACGCTTTGCGGGCTTTGTGTGGCTCTGGAGGCAATGGATGGCCCACAGAGCTCGACGAAAAAATTGGAAGATATTGTACGGTATTCTAGTAAGAGTTCTGTCGTATTTGCCGTTAACAAGCCGATTAAATTTCACGCATGATTAAAAGAAGCCGCCGGTGTCCCACAGCACGCCCCTGGTACCCACCCCGAGGGTCAGGATGAGCGCGGGCACGCCCACGAAGATGGCGATTCCCACCGTGAGCTCGTTCCAGGTCCCGCCCCCGATGTACTCGTCCCCGGCCCAGTTGTCGGAGTAGAGGTCCTCGCGCTCGCGTTTCTTCTGGGGAGGCGCGGGGGCCACCCCGAGGTCCGCCTTGGCCGCGACCCTCTTCCGTTGCTCCATCCGTTCCTTCTCGTCGTCATCCGGCGGCCTCACCGCGTCCACCGCGTCCTTGGTCACGCTCACTTCGCTCTCCACGATCACCGTGCACTCGTACGCGCGCGTGCTACGAATGGCGTCGGTGACGTACGCCAGACGCTCCGAGCCGTCGATGAACCACAGCTCGCCGTCGTTCACCGGGTCGGACACCGCCACGAGCCGCTGCCCTGGGGTCACGCCGGCATCCTCCGCGGCGCTGCCGATGGCGACGCCCGTGACGAAGATCACGGGGCCCTCGCGGTCGTCCAGGATCACCTTGTCGAACTGGAGCGTCCGCCTCGCCTCCTCCGTGCTGACGACCAGGTCGATGGTGCCGTTCTCCACGTCGGCGCCCGCCGGGACGGCGTTGGCGGTGGGTGCGCGGCGAGGCGGGACGCGGTTGGGCCGGACGTGACGGGAGGGAAGGGCGCGTGGGCCGGCGTTGACGCGGATCGATCCGCATCGGACCGCGGAGGACGCAGCNGANNNNATGACGNGCCGNGCGGATGATATGATATTTCTGAAGTCTTCTGGCTGTCANGGCGATTGCCGTCTCGGGCCGGATTCGGTGTTGCCACGGGGCAGGCGGTCGTGGATAGTTTGGGAACTTTCACCGTTGCGCCGCCGGGTGGTGAAACCTGAGTTAACAGACCCTGGAAACACCCGTATAAACGTCCCCGTATAAATGACTCAAGAACTCGACGGTCTACTCCTCCCGAACCAGAAAAACAGCAACGCGAACAGTTCAAAGTGGATAAAGAAGAGCCCAGTTTGAACCGTCGTCCGCGGCACTGTTGTCCACGCGTGGGCACTCTCAAGGGAACGTAAGGTCCTGAAAACCCACCGCGACTCTAGATCCGAGGCGCATCGACCCGGATGGCGGCCATATCGACCACCGGGCCCGCCGCCGTGGCCCGCCCGGCGCGATCTCTCTCGCTCACGACCCTACGGAACACCCATGTGAAGGCCCCAGGCGGGCGCGCTCGGACCGTGAAAGTCGCCGCGCACGTTCGCATCCAGTTCGAGCTGGAGGGCGCCTCCCCCGACGTCAGGGTCATCGGTAACCACCCCGCGCTCGGCAACTGGAATCCCGCCAACGGACTCCGCAACGGCGACTGCATCACCCTCGAGGACCCCGGCGCCCTCGCCCTGGAGTACAAGTGGCACAACGGGACCGAGTACGAGACGGGCGGCAACCGCATGGTCTCCCTCCCCGACGCCGCCGATCGCGACGTCACCCTCGCGCTCGCCGTCGTCGATCGCCTCCGCGCGCTCCCCGACGTCGTCTACCAGCCGCCCATCGCGCGCGAGGTTCCAACCGCCCCGGCGCCCGCCCCCGCCCCCGTCGTCGAGCCCATGTACAAGGACCAGCCCACGCAGTACGCCGGGCAGTCCGGCTACGAAGGCTACCAGGCCCCGGCTAACATCACCTACCACGAGCACCACGATCCGTACTACGAAGATCACGGCCACGACGACGTCATCGACCACTCCTACGGNCAGAGCCAGGCNGANACGTACCGGACTCCAGTGTACCAGGCGATGGAAACCTACGAGGCTCCCGCCGCATCCTATGAGACCCCCCCCGCCGCATCCTACGAGAACCAAGGCGCTCCATCCTACGACGACGGCGCCAGGCGCATGGAGATCACGCCGGTGTCCGCGTCAGGACCCGAGCAGGGCGATCGCAAGCCGGACGGCTCCGGTCCCCCGCGCTGGTTCCGCGAAGGCGTGGTGTACTCGATCCAGACGCTCGGCTTTTGCGGCTGCGAGGGCCCGCCCGGGCAGTTCTCCGAGGGCACGCGTCTGTTGAAGCTCATAAACGAGGGATGGGTCGAGCACTTCGCGCGGCTCGGTTGCACGGTGCTCTACCTCGGTCCGCTCATGCGCGCGTCGCACGATCTGGGCCACGGGTACGACACCGCGGATTACTTCCAACTGGACCCGAGGCTGGGAACCGTGGAGACCCTGCGGACCGTGGTGGACGCGTGCCACGGTCTGGGGATTCGGGTGATCGTCGACGGCGTGTTCAACCACACCGGCCGCGATCACTTCGCGGCGCAGGACGTGGTGCGGAACGGGAGGCAGTCGCAGTACTGGGACTGGTACAGGGGCGCGCGGGAGCTCCCCGGCGGCGGCGGCGAGATCCCGGGTTGGGAAGGCCACGCGGGTCTGCCCCAGCTGAACCACCAAAACCCGGATGTCCGCGCGCACATCATGGACTGCGGCAGGTTCTGGATGTCGCCCGAGGGGGCGAACATCGACGGGTGGAGGCTCGACGTCGCGCACGAGGTGGCGCCGGACTTTTGGCGGGAGTTCAACCAAGCGTGCCGCGGCGCCAAGCCCGACTGCGCGTTGCTCGGCGAGCTCATGCACGGCGACTACAACACCCACGTGGGCCCTGGGTTGTTGGACAGCGGCACCAACTACCAGCTGTCCAAGGCGCTGTGGTCCTCGCTCAACGACCACAACTACTGGGAGCTGGCGCACTCGTACGGCCGCGACAAGGACATGTACGGGAACCTCACCATGCTCAACTTTTTGGGCAACCACGACCAGATGAGGATCCACAGCCGCCTCAACGACCCCAACGCGCACTACCCGCTCGCCGTCGCGTCCATGATCCTCGGCCGCGGCGTACCCTGCCTCTACTACGGGGACGAGCTCGGCGAGCAGGGCAAGCCGGGCGGGCCCGAGGGTGACCTCGCCATGCGCCGCGAGATCGACCTCCGCGCCGCGTTGAACGACCAAAGCGCCAAAAACTTTGCCAAAATCACCGCGGACCTCGTCGCGCTGCGTCGGTCGCACGAGGCGCTTCGCGACGCGGACGCCGACCAAGTTCCCCTGGCGCACACCAACGAGACGATGTCGTTCGCGCGCGTCGCCCACTCCGGCGCCGCCGCGGTCGTCGCGTTCAACAACTCGGACCAATCGCAGCGGATGACGCTGCCGGTGGGTGAGAAAATCGGGGCGCACGACGGCGTCGAGTTTGAGGAGCCGCTCGCGGACGGTCAGCGGCTGCACGTGTCCGGGGGACAGCTCCACGTCGAGCTGCCCCCCAACGGGCTCCGGGTGTTCCTCCGCGCGTGAGCATCCGGAAGTCTTATACAGGGAGTCTTTGGAGTCTTGAACTTCAATACTTGCAATACTTGCACATACAACTTATACTCGGGCGGTTCGCCACAGCACAGACGGGATTTATAATAATCTAAAACGCTCGCGTCGACGACCGACTCGTCGTCACCTCGCCAACAGCGCGGCGTCCACGCTGCCTGGATCGATACCGCCGAGCCTGCCCTTAGCCTTACCGCCCTTGTTCTTGCCCCACGCCGCCGCTATCACCGCCGCCATCTCCTTCTCCTCCGCGGTCATGGCGCCTTTTCGCCGCCACGTGCTCCGCGCCCGGATCACCTCCGTCTCTCGCCCGTCCTCTCCGAGCTTCACCAGCTGATGAATCACCCGCGCGTTGTCCTCCTCGATCACCACACCCTCCGCCGAGCCCTCCCGCGCGGTCACCGCGGCCACCACGTCGCCGTAGCCGCACTCGCTCTTGAACTCGATGTCGAGCTCGCACAGCTGGTAATCGCCCCACATCTCAACCGGGACGGATTCCAAGATCCACTCGGTGTACACCACGTTGTTGACGTGACCGTTCATGTCCAGATCCAAACGGTCGCCGGTGAACGCCTTGGGTTGCGACAACGGTAAGGCGGAGGCTTTGATGTCCGGGAGCTTGGGCATGACGTAGTCCTCGCCCATGATGTAGTTGTCGAGCAGCGCGTGGAAGTTTGTCACATCCTCGGTGGTTTTCTTGGGAATTCGAACCATCCTGCGCTTGGCGACGTCGAAGGCGACCCACCTGCTGGTCGCCGCGCCGACCGCCCTGCACGTCCCTTCCGGTCCATCGCACAAGACGAGCTCGAAGTCCCGTCGCGCCGACACGCTCCGCTCCACCTCCACCCAGGTCTTCACCTCCACCTCGTCCCCCCACCGCGGGTACTCGTGCACCTCTATGTGCATCTGGGTGCACACGAAAGCCTGGTTGTTGCGTCGCATCTCCGCCGGGGAGGACTGACCTTTACCCCACATGGCCTGAATGTGATTGCACGCGCACTCCTGCATCATGGACGCCACCGTCCTCATCGTGCACGCCTTGTCCGGGCCCACCTCGTCGAAGCGGACGGGGAATATCTCGCTGAACACGCGCCCATCCTCGATGAGCGCGCGGACGTGCACGGGCGGGTGAGTGTCCACGCCCTGCTGCCGCTGGTCGTAGAACACCGCGGACGGGACGTGGGAGGGCATTTCGGGAACGTCCCGGAGCGACGGGTTGGGGGGGCGGCCGGTTCCCGTCGCCCTTCCCGGCCGCGTCGACGGTTGCCGGGTCCAGCTCGTTGAAGCATGGTGGGCCCGCCGATTGAAGTTGAAATTATCTCCAACCCGGTGGTTATTCGCGCGTGCGGTGGTCCCGTGAGGGGACCCGCGCGCGTGCACGGCGGAGGAATTCATCTCGCCTTTCTGGACGAACGTCGCGAGTGACCGTGCGACGGACGCACGTGCCGCAACCGCGCCGGTGAGTTCTGGCGGACGCGAGCCGAAATTCCAAACTGTATTACACGACAAGTGGGCACGGCTGGCCAGATATGGTCCCAGCCGGAATGGATACGCAAACGGGAGGCACAGAATGGTTTGAAAAGTCCCGTATGGAAACACGGTTGGAAACNNGNTTGGAAATGGTGATTTACAGTGAGATCTAACAGTAATTGGGGACCATTTCAGTCACAGCACCGTACGATTCTCGCCGAAAGGACAGCGCTGATGTCAGCGCCGACTTTTCGAGCTGTTTTTCGAGAACAAACGTTTCAAACCGCCCTCCATCGGGCCCGCCATCACACCGAACCCGCCCGTCGACCGAGCCGAGGTTCGCTCCGATGTCCGTCACGACGACCGCAATGTCCGCGGTGATGTGCTCGCCCTCCTCCGCCATCGCGCGCCGCGCGCGGGTGCGCGCC
>JGI20151J14362_10002051_pt1 | contig 14386 bp, 6 predicted proteins | sample COG_01_FD_14362 | JGI IMG/M metagenome (IMG submission 14362)
AATTTAGAAGAAGAAGAAGAAGAAGATTTCTACTCGCCATCTCGCCGTCGGCACACATTTTCGTTCCTCGTACGTACGAAGAACGAAATCGTCGTCGACGAAAGAGAGAGCAATCCGCAGTCCTCCCCATCCTCCGTGACGTGAGTTTTAAAAGAAGGAGATGGACGGCAGCGCAACGGATCCGTCGTCGGCGTCCTACTGGGCTGAGCTCGAACTCGTGCGAAGACGCAACGAGTTGGAGAAAATTGAACAGGACAAACAGCGCTCAAAGCTGTTGAATGAAGAAGTGTTGGCGAAGAGAGGGAGAAATTTACTCGTCTTTCACTGCGGGGGAAGCAAATATTTGAAATTCGGAAGAGCGAGCGAGGAGAGACCTTTCGTCTTTGAACACGTGTGCGCGTACAAATCATCCGCTCGGGCCAGGAAGAAGAAAAAAGTAGAACAAAAAGAAGGAGGAAAAGGGAAGAGAACTTTGAGAGAAGTGTACGTCGGCGAGAACGAAGACGCTTTCCGAGCTTTGCTGGAGAAAGAAGTCGCTTCGACGACGACCACGATCACGACCACGGTGAATGAGAAGAAGAAGAAAAAGAAGAAGAAAAGCCAGAACGATGACTCCGCCGACGACGACGAGGACAACGACGAGGACATCGACGACGCCCTTGGCGTGGTTGAGGTGAAGTGTACGAACGAGGAAGAGAAGAAAGAAGAAACAAAGGACGGTAAAACGCTTCGTTCTCCTCGTCATCGCCTCGTTGATTGGACGTTCGGGAAGGAGGCTTTGGAAATGCACGAGATAAGCAACGACGATTGGGAACTGGTGTTTCCGTTCAGGAAAGGTAAGCTCGTCGCTTCGGAGACTGTTTTAGAAAATTGCTGGCGAGACGCACTGGAGAAGGCTGGGTTTTCCAGCAAATGCATTCGCGAAAAAATGGACGTGTTGCTCATAGCTTCACCACTTTGCTCGCGCAAAGATATTGAAACCATGGCGCGAACGTTGCTTGTCGGTTTGAATTTTCGCTCCATCTGCGTTCATGGCGAATCTACGTGCGCGTACTTTTCGTTGGGTTCGAAGAAACAGAAAGTCACGTGCGTCGTTGACATTGGCGCGCAAAAAATTACCGCAGAGTGTGTGGATAGCTCAGGGTGTCCGATACCAAGCTCACTGGTGGCATTGCCATATGGTTACGAACACATGAGTCTTTGTAACGTCGCGGCGAATCGATCGTGTGGAACATGGATGGAGAAGGCGAACGGGGAAACCAGTGCTTACGAATGGTTTGAAAACGTGCTCACGTTTTCGCGAGATACCATAACCTGCGACAATGACGTTCGTTACGAGGACCGCGTCGTTCGATTCAAACATAGTGGTAAGTTTTACGAAAGTAGCTCGTGTTCGAAGGCTTTACTTTTTGCCTCCGACGCGCTTTTTGAACCGGACCGAATCAAATTTAAAGGGCCGTTCACTGGTGCGGGCGGTATTTGGGACGACGATGAAGTCGTCGTCGAGGAGGATGAAAACGATGGAGGCGGCGACGACGACGATAATAACACAGAGAGAAAAGGAAGCTTAGCTACTTCCATCGGCACGTTTGTTTTACCCTCCGCTCTATCGCGAGAGGAAGACTCGTTAGTAAATAAAAAAATATTGGAGAAAGAAGAAGAAAAAGAAAAAGAAAAAGAAAAAAGAAGAAGCGACGATGGTGCAAAGAAAAAGTCGATGCGCAAAGATAGAACTGACCATGAAATCGTTGGTTTACACGAAGCTATCGTGGCGAGTTGTCTCAGTTGCGAGGTACCGATGCAAAAATGCGAAGCGTTACAGAATATTTTACTCGTCGGCGGCGGCGCCGAAATACCCGAGATTGAAGAGGTCATCGAAGGTAGAACTGCTTCTACATTATCGTTCGTTGTTTCTAGCATGGAGGATGAGGAGCTCGCTACACTTTTGGGCGCGATTACGCCTATCGTGCTCGATCACCGCGCCGGAACGGTGTACTCGGAGGCGACCTGGACGGGCGGATGCATTCTCGGATGTTTAGACGACTCGCGAGGGCACAAGGAGTGGCTCTCTCAGAACGTTTTCCAAAACCGCTTGAAGGTTGGAGATGCATCGAAAATTGAGAGTTGGGTAGGTGGAAACGGCGGATACGAGTTGAACGGGTTATATCGTTACAATTTCTCCGCATACTGATTTGGTTGATAGAGTGTCCTACTATAAAATTGAAACTCCTGGGAAAAAAAACAAGTGCGAAAGCGCCTCTCTCTCTTTTTTTCCACGCACCTAAATATCTTTTTTTTTCAATACGCTAGGACGAAGATTCAATCTCGCGTTCGCGTTCGACGACGCCTACTAAAGCCGCACCGCCAAAGTACAAACTCATGAGAGGAATGGCGAGAAGCATTTGCGTGAAAGGATCCGTAGAGGGCGTGAGCACCGCGGCGGCGACCACGGAACCAACGATGACAAATTTCCACGCCGAGAGCATTTGTTTTGAACTCACGATACCAGTTTGTCCCAACAACAACTGGATGACTGGCACTTGGAAAGAAAGACCGGTTGAAAATAAGAGCACGAGCACAAACTCAAAGTATTGATCGATGGACCATAAACTTTCAACAGCGCCGTCCGCGTACCCGACAAAGAACTTCAACGCCGCCGGAGTCAAGATCAAGTACGCGAAGTAAATGCCAATGTAAAACAAAACTGAGGAACCGAGGACTATAGGCCCGAGAACTTTCCGTTCGTTTTTCGTTAATCCGGGCAAGACGTACGCGATAATCTCGTATAGGACAACCGGCGCGGCTAACAAAATGCCCGTATATCCGGCAACTTTCACCGTGGTGAAGAAATACTCCCCCGGACCGAGTTGCAGAAATCGAACGCCCATATCGCTGACTGGTTTTTCGAGAAATATGACTAAATCTTTCGCGAAGCAAAAGCAGAGTAAAATACCCGCGGCGACTGCTCCGGACGAAATGAGCGCTCTGTCGCGAAGCTCTTCCAAGTGTTCCCAGATAGACATCTCCACGTCGTCTGGAAGTTCCTCTTCGCCTGGATACAGGAACGATCGAACTGTTTCTTTCTGTGCTTGTTCGTCTGGTATGGACAAAGCTACCGATGATAACGGCGATTGCGATTGTGATCGAGATTGAGATGACGATGGGGTTGATGAGGAGGTTGATGAGGTTGATGAGGTTGATGAGGAAGACTCTAATCCGCGAAGAAAATTGGGATCTTCCGTGATGGCAGTTTTAAAAGCACCCGCGCTGCTCGCGTCATTTTCTCCGGTTCCAATATCCGTCGCTGGCCTAAAACTTTCTGTGTCCGACGCTTCTTTTTCATTTTCTCCCTCTTCGCTTTCCCCATTCGCATCGTTCGACGACGACGCGCGAGGAATTTCGAGGCGGATCCGAGAAGCGGCGTTGTTCAATTTTTTCTCATCGCAGAAGTAAGACTTGTACCTCTCGACAGTCTTGGGTCTATTAAAAAAGCTCTTAAAGGTGAACCTGGAGGAAGAAGAAGAGGAAGAAGAGGAGGAAGAAGAAGTGGTCGTCGACGCGTGATGATGATAACGATGACGCTGGGTGGAAGACGACGCCGTGAACGCCGCAGGAGAGAGAGAGGCGGTAGAGAAAACCTTCGGCATCGCGAATGGTATTTTTTTTTTCTTCGTACGCGCGTAGTATGGAGCAGTGACGTAAGCTATGAAAATCATAAAAATCATCATTTTTTATTATTTCTCGTGCACCAAGTGCTCACTCGAACAACAAACAACAACCAAAAGAAAAAGAANAAGAAGAAGAAGAAGAAGAAACAAAATGTCGCTTTGTTGTGGTGCGGCGCATAAACCTACCACCGTCTCTCTCTTCTCTCGCGCATCTCTCGCTGGGGAGCGACAGCCGAGACGGCGTTCTCGTCTTTTTCTAAATTTTCCTCCCCCTCCTCCTCCTCCTCCTTCTTCTCCTCCTCTCCTCCTCAGGGCTTCCCCGCCGTTCTTTAAACAAAGAAATCACGCGAGTAAAAGCGGTTCTGTGATGACGACGACGACGACGACAAGAGCGATGTTGGATTTAAGCACCGCCTCTAGTCGACATCATCATCATCATCATCATTATCATCATCATCGCCGTTCTATGATGCGCGAAGGAAGTGTTGTTGATGACTATAATATGAATAAGAGCAGTAACATTAGGAGGGAGAACTCAAGCAGCGGAAGCAGCGGTAGACGAAGAAGAAGTTCAATCGTGCAAAGGGCGGCTCCAGCGAGCGTCGATGACGCCGGCAACCGTTCAAAGAACGGAAATGAAGAAAATGAAGAAGAAAAAAGAGAAGCTGAGTTGAAAGACGTGTACCAAGGCCCGACGCGTTTAGCTGGAGGTTTGCGAAGGCACACCATACTGGTCTACGTGGCGGATGAAACCGGTATGATCAACCGAGTTGCCGGCGTATTCGCGAGGCGCGGGTATAATATTGATTCTTTATGCGTCGGTTTGAACGAAGACAAGGCGATATTCACGATTATGGTTGTGAGCGACGATAATTCGATCGCAAAGTTAATCAAGCAGCTGAACAAACTCGCCAAGGTGAGAAAGGTTGAAAACGTTACCGATAAAGAGTGCGTTGATCGAGGATTACTTTTAGTGAAAGTGAAATCCGATTCGAGCACTCGCACTGAGTTGTTGGAAGTTATTCGTATCTTTCGCGCTTCCGTGGTTGACGTTTCGAACCACTCGATAACGGCGTGCGTGACTGGAGATCCAGGAAAGAATCGCGCCTTTCAATCCGCATTGTCTAAATTTGGCGTTATTCAAGTCGCTCGAACCGGGAAGTTAGCTCTGAAGAGAGAACCGATGTATTCCGAGTCGCGCTCAAGGAAAATCAAGTTGATGGAAGCGCTGCGCAAGGCAAAACAAGTCATGGACGGTACTTACATTGATTCTACTTCACCTTCCAGTAGTGGCTTCAACTCGGACGATCGCGCGGAATCGTTGATCGCGTCAAAAATCGTCAGGGCAGTCGCAGGATTAGACGGAGACTTGAACGAACGATTTTTCAGTGAATCGTCGTCTAGCGATCTTGGTGTTTACGGTGGCGATCTCGACGACGAAGTCAAAGGTGTTTGGGATGTTCCCGTTTTATCTTCTTCGTATACGGGTGAAATTAACGAGAATCAAGAAGATATCCCAAAGCAACCCATCGGTTCCGGTACCTCAGACAGCGGCTTTACCGCGCACATGCTTTCTATCGTCGTTGATAATAAACCGGGCGTTTTAGACTCAATCACCGGAGTGTTTGCGCGTAGAGGTTACAACATTCAATCTTTAGGCGTCGGTCCGGAAGCTACGTTTGATATTTCTCGTATTTCTACAGTAGTACCAGGCACGCAAGAGGACATCAGAATGCTTCTGAAACAAATTTTAAAAGTTCCGTACGTTATTAGTGCCGATGACATCACGAAAACACCGTACGTCGAGAGAGAGTTGATGCTGATTAAAATCGTTTGTGACCGAAAGCAAAGAGGCGAGTTAGTTGATCTTTGTGCTATTTTTCGCGCAAAAATCGTCGATGTTTCTGAAAATACGGCCACAATCGAAGTCGGTGGACGACAAAAGAAGATTACTTCTATTCAGCGTTTGTTAGAACCGTACGGCATTCTCGAAGTGGCCAGAAGTGGCCGCGTAGCTTTGCCGAGAGACTCGGGTGTGGATTCTAAACTACTCACTGCAATCGAGAACGAAGGAGACTTGCAGTGGTAAATTGGTCGAAGCGAAAACGTACCGTATGTCTTTTCATTTATCATTGTGTGTATATATACCAGTAAGGCATCTAAGATACTGCACATAAAGTCTCGCGAGATCTTTTTGTCTTTTTGGATCATGTGGCCTCTCGCTTTCTTGGTTCTTCGTTTGAGATATAATAACTTTTCTTTGAACCCAGACAACAAAAGCGTGAGAAATAAAAAACGAAATTTTACAAAAAGAGAGAGAGGAAGAGACGAAGAAGAGCGGGTTTTTGAATTAACATGGAACGCGGTCAAGGACAACGCCAACACCAACATCGAGTACCTTCCTCCTTTCTTCCTTCTTTCTTCTCCGCGTCACGTAAGCAAGAACAAGTGAGAAATTCCGAATCCGGCGCTGAACGAGTCCGTTCTGTTGGTGACGGTGATGATCGACCACGAGGAGGAAAAGGAGGAGGAGGAGGAGGAGGAGAGGAACGAAACGCAGCTAGGAAAAATAATCACGAGAAACCTGCGTCTTCTCTTCCATTTCAGAGAAGAGGAAGGATAAACAGAGGGAGAGAGGAAGGAGGAGCGAGACGCATCTTCGACATCGCCGACGCTTCTTCAAATTCAAACGCAACGGATTCTTCAACGACAACTACGAACAAAAAAAAAAACTTTTTCAACGGAAATAATAACAAAAGCAGATCGAATTTTGCACAAGGACAGGGAGAAACGAGCGCAAAAGGAGGGGCAGAGCGCGAAGGCAATCGTAGTATCGGTAGAGACGTGCAAAGTTCTGGAACTACGACAAGGAAAACAAGAAACACGAGGGACTTTGAAATGAATGAAGGCGCTTTCGCGGAAGAGGAAGAGGAAAATAAGAAAAATGGAACTTCTCCTGCTCAGCAACAACAACAACAGCAACAAATAGCTCGACGATTTCTCATCTCTTCGTACGACGTGACGGGAGTATCGAACGATTTGATTGCTTTGGCGAAATCTGTTATGACTATCAAACCGAATTATTCCTACACGGCGAACGAAGTTCAAGAGCAAGTGACTTTGATCAATCAACTAGGGGTGTTCAAAAAAATAGAACCACAGGTCACAGAAACGAGAGATGGGATGGTTATTGATTTTCAGTTAGAGTCGCACCCGGAAATACGATCTATTGTTGTGAGTGGATGCGACTATTTACCAAATACAGTTTTGACCAATGCGTTCAAGGGACAGATGAATAAAGTGTTGAATATGCACAAGTTCCACAGCGGGATGAGGAAAATCAGGGATTGGTATAACGTAAATGCGATACCATCAAATATTTTAGGAGCAGATGTGGATACAGATACGGGAGTTGTGGAGTTGAGAATATCAGAGCCTAAAATTGGAAACGTGAATGTTCGATTTTTGGATGCTGCCGGGAATCCGCAGAAGAAAGGGACGACAAAGCCGAGTATTATTGCGCGATATCTTTCCAACGTAAAACCGGGGAAAGTTTACAGCATTAAGGGCGTGCAGGATGACTTAAGAGCGGTGTATGCAAATTGCCCAGTGGAAGACGTTTCATCGCAACCAATTCCAAGAAATGCAGCAGCCGGGGTTCAACAGCAGCAGCAGCAACAAGCGGAGGGCGAGAATCTGGTGAGCAGAGATACCACGGCAAAGGTTCAGGATTCGATGATTATGGATTTTACTGTAAACATCGTTGAAAAATCTCCGGGAGGATTTTCAGCTGGGGGAGGTATGTCCGCGAAAGGACTCACAGAAGGGAATTTTGGTGGCTTGCTTGCCAACGTGAACTACGTGCAACGGAATTTGTTCGGGAAATGTCAAAAGTTAAATTTAGGCCTCGAAGTCGTACCAAAATCGAACTCGAAGAAAGGAATTGACGCAGATATAAAGCTTTCTTTGTCGGATCCATGGATAGAAGGAGATAAGAGACGAACGGCTCGAACTTTCAATTTGAACACGGCTGCAATTTCAGCGAGCCAAATTTACGGTGCGAGTCAGTTCCAAGACGACAACGATGAAGGAGCTGAAGATCGCCTATCGTCTGCGTTCAACGTGGATGCCAATTCTACGAGAATGAACGTAAATAATAATATCGGAGATATCGGTAGTAGTACTATTAACGACAACAAGGTAGGTGATAACAATAATTCTGTAGGCGAGAAGACTGGTGGGTTTTCAAAAACCATCTCCCAATTAAGTGGCGGGAAGTCCAGGGATGATACGGTCGCAAAAGAAGATAGCACTCGTAATGACGAGAACAACGCTGCTCCATCCAATAACAAAAAAGATAGCTCGAACGAAGTACGTGTCAGAAAACTGATTTCTTCTATTGACTATTCGAGGCCATTGGCAAACGGATGGAACGGCACGTTTATTGCTTCGTGGTGTCGCTCGAGTTTGTGGGATGGGCAAAGAAACTCAATCTTACACGATGCCTACGGTGCGCCTTTAACTTTTTCGGGATCTGGTTGTGATGTTGCGGCGACTTCTCAACTCCGAGTCGTTTATTCGGCACCAGATGGAGATACACAGTTGATGCTATCCGCCGAGCAAGCTTTGCCTTTGAGACCGGATTGGCTCAATTTCACGCGTCTTTTTGCGCGAGCCCAACGCACGTTTCAGTTTCCAATATTCTCCTCATCAAAGGGACGCGAACAAAACTTAGGCTCAATGATGAGTACCGATCGTGAAACTGACGAGATAAAACGAGGTGCTTTTGCCTCCACGCCAATAAAGTTAACCCTCGCTTCGAAAGGAGGCAACGTTATTGGAGATTTACCTCCACACGAAGCGTTTCCTATCGGAGGAACAAATTCAGTCAGAGGCTATAACGAAGGCGCAGTAGGTACGGCTAGAAAGTTTGTCGTTGGTAGCGCTGAATTGGTTGTGCCCACGGGAATCGAGCACATTTCCGCGTCTCTCTTTTTTGACTGTGGAAGTGACTTGAATTCTGGTAGTTCAATTCTTGGTGATCCTGCGGGTACGCGCGGTAAACCAGGAAGTGGGTTTGGGTACGGAGCAGGTTTTCAACTAGCGAGTCCTTTCGGACCCTTGCGCTTAGAGTACGCCAAGAACGATCACGGAATCACACGTGCTCATTTTGGAATAGGCAGAAGTTTTTAATACTAATACAACGCTAAAATGGGGTCATCTCTTTCTAATCACCACAGAACTCTTCAGATCCCATCTTATACGGCGGAGCGTAGCGCGCATTTGGGATCCCTAGGAGCAAAATTTTTGTTGTACTTAACATGCGTTAAACACAAACCTTTTGCAGGTGCCATTGGGGGGGCAAGCTTATTGTTCTTTTCCTCTAAAATTCGCTTGACGTCTTCAACTTCCATGTGCCCTTCGCCGCATCGTTTCAGGGCTCCAACGATTAACCTGACCTGATGATAAAGAAACGACGGCGCTACTATTGTGATGACTATCATTTTACCTCTGGCATTACTCGGCATTTTCTCTTCCTCTACACACACGCTCGTGATTGAGCGAACTGGCGAATTTGCGCTACATTTTGTACCTCTGAAGGTTGAAAAATCATGAATACCGACGAAATATTGTCCAGCTCTTTCCATGGCTGCGACGTCAAGCGCCACCGCTCTCCCGCGCGCCCTCTTCCCCTTCCCACACTTTCCTCTTTTTTTTTCGTTGATTACTAATTTGCCCATTCTTTCGACTACCTTCTCTTCATCTTCCTCGGGAGGACGACGACGTAAAAGAACGTGCCAACATGTATTTTGCTCAAACAGGGACGGTATTTCTGGCGACGCCCATATCTTATACTTGTAGGTCCGCTCAATCGCGTCGTAGCGCGCGTGGAAGCATGGTCGTTCTATGTAATCGCAACCTGTCAATCTCACGGTATCAAGAAATCCAAGCTTTTGGAGGTGATAGTTCACACCTTTCCAAAGTCGTTCAGGATCAATTTTCGTTTCTCTGCTCTCTTTGGTGGAGGCCGTCGTATCGTTTTTTCTGTCGTCCTGGTCGTCCTGCTCAGCGTCATCATCAACATCATCTTGACTCTTGTTCCTATCACTACTGCTACTACTATCACTACTACTATCACTACCACCACTACTTTTATTGATACAAATTTTAGTACTGGTTAGTAATTCTGCGGGTATTTCCAAGTGCGCTGTGTTGTGAAGTGCGTGCACTCCAGCGTCTGTGCGAGAAGAGCCAAATATTCTGTGTACTCTTCCATTCGTGTACAGACAAAGTGCGTTCTCTATCGCGCCTTGGACAGTCAGAGATTTTGGTTGATTATGAGCGCACTGCTTCTGAAATCCAGAGAAAACATTCCCTTTGTATTCGAAAGAGATCAAATAGCGATGAACTTTCCTGGAGAGGTTCTGCATTAACGTCGTGTGATTCCTCGGAGAAAAGGTTTTGAGGAGGAGAAAGAAGAAAGAAGAAAGAAAGTAAAGAAAGTCAAAAATTTAAGGTGATTTGTTTACCGAGACAGATATCCAGATTTACAAACTACTTATGCTAATAACGGAGAAGCTTTAAGGGATCACTATTTTAATCACGTTATTGGAGAAGGTCGAAACGCGAGTTGTGATTTAGCGGGAGGGTACGTGGTACGCACAAGCATAAGCACAAAGCACAAAGCACTTTACATCCTTCTATTTTCTTGCCACGAAAGATTCGAGCGCCTGCAAGTCCTTCTCGACCATCTTCTTTTGTTCCAAAATTTCTTCTTTATGACGACGATTAGCCGATGACGAGCTGTGCGGTTTTTCGTAAAGAGCTCGTTCGGCCAACAATTTCTTCAGCTTTTCGTTGCGCGACTTTCTTCGAATTACGCTCGCAACCTTGGCCAATTTGGTTAATTGTTTTCGCTTCGCGCGCACTTTCTTGACAATCTCGACGGCTTCCATCCATTTTTTCTTTTCTTCCATATTTGCTTTTGCTCGCGACTCACGAAGTTCGCGGACACGCAACTTCAACTTTTTCTTATCGAAAGTTTCCTTCGTGAAACCGAACTCTTCGAGTGCGGCTTCAATGTCCTCAACAAATTCGCGAATTCTTTTCCATCTCTCGCCTAACTTTTCAGCGTGTTCAATTTTGCTTTTTTGTTCTACAAGATGCTGCGTCAGCTCTGCACTGACTTCTTCAATCCTTTCTTGAAGTTCTACGCAGGCATTAAGCTTGAGCTCTGTCACTTTTCGAAGTTTTGATTTTAAAATCTCGTGCACGTCGTCGCGTGCCGGTTTATCGCTCAAAAGTTTTTGCGCAAACTTTCGAATAGATTTGTCTTTGGATCCGAGCGAAGATTCCGACAGGTCTGAATCCGATGAGGTGAATATTGCGTTTGCTTTATTCGGGAAGCTTTTCTTGATTACGAAGGCAAGTTCTTCGACGTTCAAATTGCCATTTGCAAAACAATCCTCATCAAAAGTATCTGCAACATGAGAAGTATCAGCTTTCGTCTTTTCTTCTTGTTTGTGAGAGGCTCGGTGAACTTTGATACCAGTCTTGAGGAGGTCGTGCGCATCTTCAAAGCGCGGCCATTCACCGCGCATGGTGGCAATTCTATATTCGATCAACTTCTTGATGTCGTTCGGTAATGTATCTCCGGTTGCCTCAATGTCGTCAAGAATTTCTTTTTCTTCGCCAAAGGCATCCGCCAAGATGGACATGAAAAACTCAAACAAGACCCATTGAAAGAGCATCGGAATGAGACCGCAGTAGAATACTCTAAAGAATTTGTCAACACTGTTCCCGCTCAATCCTTCTGGACTGAACTCAGTGAACGATGTCGCTCCGATGAGCAACAAAAACAGGAGCTCAAAAGCCATCGGTATCGAAGATACGCTCTCAATAGATGCCCCAAACATTGTGTTACCCAAGACTGAAGCCATGGCGAGTAACGCGAAAAACACAAACAAGAAATGGAAAACGTCCAGGCTTGCACGTTCTAGCGTGTGCGTAATGATCGCCAAACGAGGTTGAAACTTGAGAAGTAACAGAAATCTGATAAACAATAACAAAAGATTTATCCCCGTGATCAAGTTATAGGCCACGCTCAGAGTGGTCATGATGTCAATTTCGTGATACATTTTGATCAGGTTTACGTATCCTCTGTCGTCCTCCGGCAACTCCCATCCATATTTTGGCCTTTTAGGTACTTCATAATTTGTTCCGTTCACGAAAATTCCGCCTATCAAATCATTCCCTGTTTGGTTTTTGAACGGCATCATGAAATGAGCGCTGGGCGCGCTCACGGAATGATAAATGTCGTATCGTTTTGAAGGCGAGAATCTGTACGCGTACAAAGCTTGATAAGCCCACCACGTTACAAAAGCAAGCAGCTGACACACGAGGTTCACGATTTCGAGCACATTTGAGTGACTCTGAACAACTCTGGCTTGAATGTTACGAAGGATTTCAAAATCTTGCGATCGCGAAACTATGACAGAATCTGCCAATAGAGCATACGTAGAGTAAATGACCCAACACACGACGATAACTTCCATCGCGAGAAGAAAAGCACCAGCCTTGCCCTTGTAAACATCCATGGCGAGCGCTTGTGTATCACTCCTAATATCCACACTACCACCTTTCGAATATTCGAAGTGCACTCTTGTGTTTGTAAATCTAACTGTCACTGGATTATATGCTGCAATATTCACGACGATAGATTTTGTCGAAGTATCGATGAAATTACCCTCGCGCATGTACGAAATCATTCGATTCGCTTGATTTTTACTCGTCATGATGTCGATATATACTGCAAAGCCACTCCGCCCTAGTTTTAAATCCGAAGAGCGAACGGTGAATCCGTTCGGAACACCCGAAGGTGGAAGTTCTGAAACGTTATAGTATTTTCCAATGTTATTTTCCAAGTCAACGCCCCCAAACAAAGAAGAAGACCTAGAAAATATGGGGTCGACACCAAACGGTGCAATGCTGTCTTTCTTGAAGTCTCTACACGTTGATGCGATTTGCGGAAATCTTCTTGAACAATTGAATCCCGAAGCGCGCTCACTACGATATTGAGTAATCAGAACACCACCGATCAAAGTATTTTTGCCACGAATTTTCCTATCTGGAACGTAGGAAACCTCCTTTTTGACGTCGTTCTTAACTTTGAAGCTCACATCATAGCCGTAATAGAGCTTTTCAGAACCACCGAGGCTATTGTCTTCATCCACAACCGCGTCTATTTCACCTTCTGCTCCGGAGTACTTCAAATCTCTCAAGAGCCGACGGCCTTTCGATTTCTGTTCTTTGGCGCTCGCGCAACCGCCGTATGTGTAAATGTCTTCTAACGTGCATCCCAGAGGCACGGGAGGCGGAGACGGCGGCGGCGAAGGCGGAGGAGGTGGTGGCGGCGATGCAGGAAAATCGTCTGGTATGTACGTGAATGTCTTCGTTGCGTTAAAAAACACGAGAAGTTCGCCTTTGTCGCGCTTAGGGCACGCGCAAGAATTTGTTTTCTCGCACGAAGCTCCCCCGTCGTTCACGTCCCCTCCCAAATTCATCGCGTTTAATGTCTCAAGAGTGGATTCAAGTGCACTCTTCAACTCCGAAGCTCTTTCTTGAAGCGCAATCAACGCGTCGTTATTTGAAGTTTGCGCGCTAACAGTGGCGTTAAGTAATTGAAACGCTTCGTTCGCATAATTTGTTAATTCTGAGTGCTCCTCTAAGCTCGCCTCCATAGAAGTATCCCAAGCCTTTTCGTTGAATGTCAAGTAACCTTCAAAATCGATATCATTGTCGATATTCGTTTGAACACGTCTGACAGAGGTACTCAGCGCAAAAAGGCGAGCTGAGATGCTTTCAACCGTCGCCTTCACGGCAGTCAGTTTGGAAGCTTCCAAATCGACAGTCTTTGTCACGGCAACTTTCGTCGTCGTCACTTCTGGCGAAACCGGTACGGACTCGACGCCTGCCGCGCTCGAAGCTGCCTCTAGAGATGATCCTAGTGTCCCGCTTGAAGCCGCCGCAGTTAAGGAAGCTTCGATTTCGGATAATGCGCCGTCAATCGCAGAAGCATCACTTTCTTCTTCCAACAAAATGCGGTAGCGTCGACGACGTCTCTTAGCAGTATCAGACGTAGACACCTTCCCCGTCGAAATAGAAATCTCACAGGTGATATAAATTGACCACGTAGTTCTGGAAGATCGCGTAACTTCTGTATCGACAACTGATACATCTGAAGCTTCGAAAGATCCCGCACCAGATGCAACGAGCGTTTGTGCAAGACCGGCTTCAATCGCCGCTCGTGCATCGCTTCCCTCTTCTAAATAGTTGCTGGCGGCAACGTTCGCGGAATCTAAGCTGTAATACGGTCCAACGGTGATTGTAGTATTCATCTTACCCAACTCTACAATCTTTACGATGATCTCCACGCTCGCCGCGTTTGCATTAGAATCAGAAGCAGTGTAAGTGTACGAATACTTTCCAGGTATGCAGGAGCCTCGAGTGACGTCATTTATGCCGCACGCTCCGGTGCTCAAATCAACATTCTGCGAAGATAAAATCGAATTCGATACGTCTCCGTCTTCCACATCAATTGCATACATCAAACAGTTCGAGCGATCCGAGTCCGGCGCGCAGGCGTTCAAAAAGATTGTGTCGTCAGTCTCGCCATATGTGACTTCGTAAGAAACATCTCCGAGAAGATAAATCACGGG
>JGI20151J14362_10002055_pt1 | contig 14364 bp, 3 predicted proteins | sample COG_01_FD_14362 | JGI IMG/M metagenome (IMG submission 14362)
GCATTCACCAGCACATCCCACGCGGTTGACTACACCTGGGATCCGACCAGTGGTGACAGCGTAGTCACCGAGGGCTCTGGCAATTGGGATACCACGACCACTAACTGGACGACCGACGTGGGAGTCACCAATACGAATGCGCCAGCGGGAGCCTTCACCTCGGACCTGATCTTCGGCGGCGGCACCTTGGGCACAGCTGGCACCGTCACCCTTAACGCAACTGGTAATGATTACGGCTCCATCGAGTTTTTAGCTACCAATGCGGGCACTTACACCATCGACTTGAATGGACAAGAAGTGGAGCTTAAACGGTCCGCCAACACATTCCGGATTGGCGAGGATGCCACCATCACAGACATCGCGGGGGGAGGAACATTGACGTTAAATGGTAGTAGGCAATTCAACTTCACCGACAGCAGCAAGACCCTGTCTATCAGTGCCGTGATCGCAGGCGGGGGGGGGACGTATTCAGTGGGCACCGGCGGCACGCTCGACCTCTCAGGGGTCAACACCTTCACTTCAGCTCTCACACTAAACAATCAGTCCCAGCTGGTCATCAGTGGTGCCGGTCAGCTTGGCAGCGGCTCCTACGCCGGCAACATCACGATGAACCAAGGCACGGACTTCACCTACGCCAGCTCCGCCATTCAGACCCTGAGCGGCATCATCAGCGACGACGGAACCGCCAACGGAAATAACGATGTCAACATGACCGGCAGCGGCACATTGACCCTCTCCGGCGCCAACACCTACACGGGTGTCACTAACATCAACGCAGGCACTCTGGTGGCTGATGTGGCGGACGTAGCAGCTACCTCTGGCGCCCTCGGCAACGGCGGTAACATCAGCTTCACTGGCGGCACCCTGCAATACGGCACCGGCATCACCCAGGACTACAGTGCCCGTATCCTCAACAGCACCAGCGCGATCAGTGTGGACACCAATGGCGAGGACGTCACCTGGGGCACCGCACTCAATGGTTCGAACACCGGCGGTCTGACCAAAGACGGTGTAGGCACCCTGGTTATTGACGCTAAAGGAAACAATGCGGGCGTCCTCACGGTCAACGACGGCACCTTGGAAATATCCGCAACTGTGACAGGTAACTCTCTCAGCTATACCAGCTACCAGATCAACAACGGATCCACTCTGTTTTTCAATGAGACAACAGCGAGTAATATCGTATTGGCCCTTGGTAAAGGCGATATCACATTCGGCAGCAGTGTTACCGGCGGCACCCTCCAACTGTTCGGCAATACCATCTTTCGTAATCAAACCATCACGACCACTGGCGGAGCAAAGAACTTCATCACTGGCGATAGGTTCAATTTGCAGAACACCAGAAACATCACCTTCGACACTGCTGTAGGCACGGATGTAGACGGCATCGACCTCGAGGTCTCGGCTACAATTAGCAACGGGGATATCATTAAGGACGGTGTCGGCACTGTGTCCATTACCAATAGCGCAAATAACTTGGGGGTAGTATCTGACACACCCAACACGGTCACCATCAACGCCGGCACGCTTGAGGTCGGGGGTGCGGGTAGGCTGCAGAGTGGTTCTTACGCGGGAGCGATCACCAACGCCGGGATTTTCAAATATAACAGTACGGATGACCAGACCCTCAGCGGCGTGATCAGCGGCGCAGGTGCGCTGACAAAAGACAACACCAGCACCCTGACCCTCTCCGCATTGAATACCTACACTGGTGCGACTACTATCAGCGACGGAACGCTTGAAATCGGCAGCGCCGGCAAGCTTGGCAACGGCAGCTACGCAGGGACGATCGCCAACGACGGCATTCTGAATTACAACAGCTCCGCTACCCAAACGCTCAACGGCATCATCAGCGGCACCGGCGCCATAGTCTTGAACGGCACGGGCCAGCTCAACCTCTCGGCCAATAATTCCTTCACCGGAGGCGTGACGGTCAATAATGGTACACTTAGCCTCGAGAGTGGCGGCATTGGTGAGAATGGCCCCCTGACCGTCAACGGCGGACTAGTGTCAGTAAGTATTCACGATAGTTACGATAATTTATTGGTATCCGAACTCTCCGGCACGGGCGGATTAATTGATGTTTCCAGGAGAAGATTGACTGTCACCCAAGCTACCGATACCACGTATGCAGGAGTTATACAGGACGTGGGTGGTATAATCTCCAATGGAAACGGTACCGCTTTCACCAAAGCCGGTGTCGGCACGCTAACCCTCACTGGGGACAACACCTACTCCAAAGACACCACCGTCAGTGGTGGCACCCTCGAGGTGAGTGGTGCCCTCTACAGCGCAGGGACTGTCACTGATACCTCCCTCACAATCGGCGCCGCTGGCACCCTGGACGTCACTGGCGCGGGCTCGCTCGGATTGGGCGCAGCCTTCGACAAGACTATCGCCAACAGCGGCACCTTCAATTACAACAGTACCACCGACCAGGAGCTGAGTGGCGTCATCAGTGGCGCAGGTGTACTGACAAAGGATAATACCAGCACATTGACGCTGACCGGTGCGAACACCTATAGCGGCGCTACCAACATCAACGCCGGTATCCTGCGGGCTGATGTAGCGGACGTAGCTGCTACCTCCGGAGCTCTCGGCAACGGTGGTGACATCACCTTCACTGGCGGCACCCTCCAATACACCGCCAACAGCGCGGGCAGCGACTACAGTACTCGCATCAAGAGCAGCACCAGCGCGATGACCTTCGATACCAATGGACAGAACGTCACCTTCGCCACCAAATTTGCCAATACCAACACCGGCGGCCTGACCAAGCTCGGAGCGGGAGAGCTGTCAGTGGTATTGGACAGCTCTAGCTATACCGGCCTCACCAAGGTCGATGGGGGAACTCTGGTGCTGGGCAACAACACAGTAAATAATACAAACACTTCAAGCTCGGGCTTTGAAATCAACAACGGCTCAACGCTGCAATTTGAACGGGGGGCTCAGGGGATCCTGATCGGTGGAAAAACTTTCACATTCGACAGCAATGGAGGAGGTGCCTTGGAGGTCAATGGATCAGCACTTCTCTGGCGTGATAACACGATCGTGACCTCCGGAGGTCTCCAAAATACATTTAGCGGCACTGCTGGCGTTAACGTTCAGAACAATCTAAATAATGCGGTCACCCAGGCGAGATTCATGACTTTCGATGTTGCGGATGGTTCGGACGAGGTTGATCTTCTGGTATCAACTAATGTAGCTAATGCGAAATTAATCAAGAATGGCGCAGGTACTGTGGCTCTGACCAGCTCGGCCAACGAGTTGACTCTAGCAACCCAGACAGTCACGATCAATGCTGGCACGCTTGAGATCGGCGGTGCGGGTCGTCTGAATGTGGGTAATTACTCGCAAGCTATTACCAACGACGGCACCTTTAAATACAACAGCAGCGCCGACCAGACCCTCAGTGGCGTGATCAGCGGTAGTGGCGCGCTGACACAGAGCGGCGCCGGCACCTTGACCCTTTCTGGAGCGAACACCTACACGGGCGCCACCACCGTCAGTGCCGGCATCTTATTAATTAACAACACCACTGGCTCCGGTACTGGCACCGGCGCAGTCACTGTCGCCTCTGGTGCGAGCCTCGGTGGTAGCGGTACGATCAGCGGCGCCACAACCATTCAGTCTGGTGGTTTCCTAGCGCCTGGCAACAGCCCTGGCATCTTGACCTTTAGCGACGACCTGACACTGGCCTCGGGTTCGTTTACCAATATGGAAATCACCGGCAGCACACGTGGCACCGACTATGACGGTATTGATGTGGACGGTGCATTGACCTACGGCGGCGGGCTGACCTTGACATCGAATACCTTGATCGGGGTCGGTGAATATAACCTGTTCGACTTTACCAGTGAAAGCGGTGATTTTTCATCAATCACATTGAGCGGAACTGCCTACGCCAATAACACATTTACTCAAGACGGGGATGTTTGGGACGCGATTGTTGATAATCAGACCTATACTTACTCGCAGGTCACCGGCAATTTAGTCGTGGCTACGGCCGCAGTACCGGAGCCAGAAACTTTCGCGCTGTTGGGTGGCTTGTTGGCACTCACGTATGTGCTTGGTCGCCGCCGGCGTCGTTAAGCAGCTTGAACTTGGTGCCCTGCAGCGCTACGCTGCTTTATTTTAATCGTATACTTGTCGACTGGTTTTAGCTCTCGTACGCGAGGCGTTCATCGCTAGTCTATGGCTAATCGGTTGACTTTCTTAGCCCGCATTGGGTTTTAACTTTTTTATTCTGTATGGCTGATCATGTCGGAAGCGGTTGGGTAATGATCCTGGGGCATCCCGTGGAGAAACGCACGGTGAAGCTTATTTCGTTGGTGAGTCTCGTCTGCGTGTGTGGCGCGGCGGGCCTGTATTATATATCTGATCAGTATGCAGATGAAGCCAAAGCACTCGAACTGCTGGCGGCTAACGAGCTGTCGCAGTCAAAGTCAGTCAAAGCGATCGGCCGATTTGGAGAGATACCGATCAGGCATACTACAGCAGTCGATATTGACCTAGCGGCTGAAGAGCTGTCGCAATCTGAGCCAGTCAAAGTGTTCGATCCATTACGAGAGCTACTGATCAAGCATATCGCAGCTGTCGGCTATGCTGACCTGCCAGCTTTTCTGATCCGCGGCGAGTATCATCAGCAAGGGCTTGCGGAACTGCCCTTCATGCTGATGGTTCGTGCTCCGGGGCTGTATCGACAGTCCTTGGAGCTCGGCGTGCGCAAGATCGATTCGGGCTATGCGCAGGGTGCGATCTGGAGTAATGCCCAGCAGATCCTGCCCACCGTCGGCGACTCGCGGCTAGCACGGGAAAATCGGCTCTTTTTGCTGCTGCAATTATCGATTCCCGCCTTGGCCTGGTTGGACCTCAAACAACCGTTGCAGGAGCACTTCGATTTGCTGCCGGCTACGGTGTGGCAACAGCAGCCGGTTGCAGTCATCCGCAATCGCTCGCATGAGGCACCCATCCTCCATTATATTGATCTCGACACTGCACTGGAAGTCGGCCGTAGCGCCACCGTTAGCGCGGCGGACGGCAGCGAGCATCTGCTCGAATTAATTTTTGCCGCGCCTAACCCGGAGCAGCCTATTGCATTTCCAAGTGGCTATGAATGCCGGCTCGACGGCAACAAAGTCAACTCAGTCACATTTAGCAAATACGAGTTTGATAAGTGGTTGCCGGATGTGCTGTTTGAGCCCAAGCAGGACCCCGCGCTGCTCAAGTAGCGCATACCCCGCCAGCTGATCGCTGCGCTACGGCGAATCTCAGCGATGCGTGCCGACATTTCAGCGGGCTGGGCGCTAGAGCGGCGTGGTCCGAGTGGCATACCCTTATCGCGGACTGCGACTGCCCCACAACCCTGCGCTCGCGCGCTCCTACTTGCCTCCCTACGCTCTCGCGCCTTGTCCCTCGCCCTGCTCTCACCCTGCCCTCGCCCTGCTCTCACCCTGTCCCTCGCCCTGCTATCCACCCTGCCTCGCGCCCTCCTTGCTAAACATTGCCCAGCTGTGGCTTAGCTGCCGTGCCCTGCTCTCCCACCGCGCCCTGCCAGTACGCCCTCCAAGCCAAGCAGCAAACCGCGCACAAAAAAGGACCACACTCCCTAAAGTGTGGCCCTTAATTTTAGTGAATTCTATAAATAGAACTCAAAGTTTACAGCTTACTGCCCAGTCACCACGTTCAAGCGAATGAACTGTTCAGTGCCAGCAAGTGGCACCTTGACTGTCACCACATCCGGATCAGCACTGGTATCCTCTTCGATAACCACACTAGCGGTACCGTTGACTGCTTCAGTCCACGAACCACTCAGATCCGCCGCGTATTCAGCCTTGATCGTCACATCATTACCGGTAGCGGTCGAGATATCACTACGGTTATAAGTGAAGATCATATGAGTCGCATCTTGAGACACTGTTGGCACTGCCGTGTCTTGGTTAGCGATTGGTGAACCACCAAGCACGTATTCGAGCAAGTTACTGAGACCATCATTATCATAGTCTGTTAATGGATCAGTCGCTGGAGAGCCAGTGAAGGACGCGTCACTCGCAGTGAAGCCTGCAGCCCAACTCGCTACATCGTTGGTCGCAACTTCTAGAATCGCGACCTCACACACATTCGTTGTAGTGCTAACATTAATTGTGTAATCGACTCCATATGTTTTACCAGGAGCTGTGATGGTGAATCCAGCCGGAGCCTCAACTGGACTGGAAACCCCTGCAGGAAGCGCGGAGATGTTACTAGAAGCGACTAGTGGGAACGTAGCAATGCTGCCCCACCCAGTGAAGTTGGTCAGATCCACTTCAATCGAAGCTTCACTTAGAGATGCGTAGGTACCCGCTTGAAGGTAAGCAACTCCAGTTGCATCAAATACGTACCTGTAAGTAGATACATTAGTTATCGCTACTGAGTTCGTGGCAGTCACCGCTGCGCCACTACCACCTTCGATCACTAGAGTTTTGCCTGTGGCCATACCAAAGCGAGCACCGCTGGTAATGGTACCGCCGTTTCTTAGCGTCGTGTCGTTACCAATGAACAGGCCAGTTTGAACGGCGCCGTCAGTGAGCATATTAAAGCTGCCACCATCAATGATGAGCGCACTACTACCAGTCGACAGACTTCCTCCGCCACTGATCGTGGCGGACACTGCTCCGTTAATTGTTGTAGTACCACCGTCGAGTGTGATCGCAGCGCTCGAGTTGAGAGTCGTGGCGATCGTAAGGTTACCTGCACCTTGTTTCGAGAAAGGTGCTGTGATACTGCCGGCGCCCGTGAAGGTGTAGCCAGCCGTCGAATCCACAAACACCGACAATGGCGTGAGCGCAGTTGAAACGGTCACAGTGCCTGCGCCGGCATCTGTGAAAGAAACTGGGGCGCCATTATTATATGAGCCATCCCAGTTAGTTGCATCGCCGTCGGCCCAGACTCTATCGCCTGCGCCATTCCATACTTGTGAATCTAGGTTCAGCTGCAGCTCATTCCCGCTGACCTCGAGTACATAGTTCGCGATCGGAGCACTCAATACAGGTGTGCCCGTTATCGAAGTAGCTGAAATCAGTGTGTACGATGCCAAGGTCGGTGTACCAACGATCACGATCTGTGATGCTGCGTCGACGCTCAGGGCAGCCTGCAGTGCAAGGGTCGTACCTAAGTCCACCTCAAGCGCTCCAGCAGCAGCAACTGTGATAGCCGATGTATAATCATCCGTATCAATATCCAAGATACCCGCGCTAACGGTGGTGGTACCACTGATAGAGTGTGCCGCACTGGACCGATTATTCAGGGTCAGTGTGCCAACGCCGGCCTTGACTAGATTCATGGCTCCATCAAAGCGACCTGTATAGGTCGTGTCGGTCGCTTGATTCAGCGTCAGCGTACCGGTTCCAGTGCTGTCGGTGATGCTCATGTTGCTACCGTCGTCGGTTACATCCGTGGTTGCGATTGATGCCAGCGTCTGGTCGAAGCCGTTCAAGTCTAACTTTGAGGTCGAAAACTCTGGTGCGGTCCAGCCAAATACCATGGTTGAAGTAGCAGCGATCGCATCACTCACGCCGAGCTTCACGCTGCCGTCGAAGAACACGGTTGCATTCCCCCAGACGTTGCCCGTGGTATTCAGTAGAAAATNATTCGCAGTGCCTTGCCCTGCGGTGCCAGATCCGGCCACTCTAATATTAAAATCTCCAACATCAATTGCTGAGTTAAATACAAAGTTGCCGGCAAAAGTAGAATCACCACTAGATGTGCCTGCGTCAACCACACCGCCTGTGACGGTCAGCGGAGCAGAACCATCTGCGGTATTGATACGGACACCACCATTATTAATCGTGATCTGACCACTCACAGTGTTAGCTCCATCGCTGAGGAGAGCACCTGCTGAATTAGACGGGCCAGTTCCATTCAGGATAAGCGGATCTGCAACCGTAATGCCACCAGAGATCGAAAGCTGCCCAGGACTTTCGACAGTCGTGCCGGCTGCGGCAGTACCGAGCGATGCGACGTCACTGATAGCTAAAGTACCAGCATAGACGTTGGTGGCACCTGTGTAGGTGTTGGCACCGGTCAGCGTCAGTGTGCCGGTGCCGTTCTTATCGAGCCCGCGAGCCGAACCGTCCTCAGAAATGACGCCACTGACCGCCAGGTTGTGGTCGGCGCCGGTGTTGATAGCGCGGTCGCCACCAGTCAACTGCAGATCGAGCGTTATGCTATCATCAATCGTGCCAGCAGCATCGGCCGAAGTAATATCGCCGGTCAAGTTGATGGCATTGCCTGCTAGCGAGAAGCTCTCGCCGGCAACTGTATTATTAAACTGGATGCCGTTGGCAACATAACCAACTAGATCATTGGTTGTGGTGGCCTGTGCGGTTCCAGTAAAAATGACTGCGTTTACACCTGAGGGTGGCAGTTCGTCGCCATCCCAATTCGCCACAGTGCCCCAATTGCCATCAGCACCTCCACCATCCCAGTTCGAAGTCGGGGCGGAGAGTTTTAATACGAGACTAGTTGCATTAGCGCCTGACCCAAAGCCAATGCTCGCAGTCAAGGGACTGAAATCACCAGTGACTGTCATGGTCTCAGGCAACTTTGCGCCTGCATCGGTAGAACGCATCAGGACTATTTCAGTTGCTACTGTGCCAGCATAAGTACCCTTATCGACAGTAACAGTCAACGGATTCGTACCTCCAGTGTTAGTTTCTAAGCTGAGTCTCGTGCCACAGTCGAATACTCTCACTCCTGACTCATCTAAAATAAAGTTAATCGTACTTGGACTCCCCGACCAGGCGTTAACGTAGCCACCAACAGTACTGTCAACGCCAGAACCAGTGAAGGTGGCCGAAGCATCTTGGAAAGCAAATTTATCTGCATTGTGATTAAATGAACCATTTGGGCCGCTTACGTTTAGGTCGCGATCGTATCTGGATCGGTTGTTGGTGCCTGCGGTAGTAGTATAGGTCAGGCTGCCAGTGAGATTAACCGTGCCTTCGTTGAGTATATGCTTTTGCCCATTTGGATCGTAAGCGGTCGTCACGTTCACGGCACCCGATATAGTTAGCGTGCTAGTTGCTGAAAGAAAAATTCTGTCCCAATCAGTGCTGCCGCCGTCAATATTGAGTGTGCCAGCCACAGTCAAATCGCTACCAGCAGCCAGAGTGAGGTTATTCGTTAGGTTAAAGGTGCCGCTCGAGCCCACAGTCACGTTGCCGGCTGTTACTTCGAGTGGGAGTCCATCCGAGCGGGTAAAGGTCGTGTCGATCGTCAGGTTACCTGTACCTTGCTTCGTAAAAGGTGCAGTGACACTACCAAGGCCCGTAAAGGTGTAGTCATTGCTGGAATTGACTAATACGCTGAGGGGCGTGAGCGCAGTTGAAACAGTCACAGTGCCTGCGCCGGCATCAGTGAAGCTCACTGCCTCGCCATTATTATACGAGACATCCCAGTTAGTTGTATCGCCCTCGACCCACACAGCATCGCCAGCGCCAGTCCAGATTGGTGTTTCCTCGGCAATATTTACCACTGACAAAACGATTCCACCACCGGTGGCGGTGATTGTCGCCGTATACACGAGAGGGTCGAAACCAGTGACAACTGTATCTAAAGTGTCTAAAACTGTAATAGTGCCTTGGACGAGAGTAAAATCCGCTGTCCCGCCTGCGTAGTTGGTGCCGTCCGCAGAGATAGTACATCTTTGATCATCAGATGTCCTACCACATTGAAAGGTCCCTGCAGTCATCACAACTGGACTCACGCCAGTTGCGTCGGCAATGAAGTTGATACTACCTTGGTTGGCGGCTCCAGCATAATTCCAACCATCTCCTTGGACCGTGTTGCCAGATCCAATGATGTTCAGAGTAACTCGCGGCCAGGTCGCACCCGTGTTGGTGGTGGTAAATGTACCCCCATTACTAATATTGATGGTACCAGCTTGAGTAATTGTTTGGCTTTGCGAAGCAATCAGACTCAAACTGCCGCCGTTGACATTGTATGTCCCAACTCCAAGCAGTTTACCAGTGACTGCGACGTCTCCAGTAATCTCTAATACATTATTTACGTCGACTTGAACATTCCCAGTAAAAGCGCTGCCTGTGCCAGCCAGCTGCCAACGTCCGTCTGATATGGGTGCACCAGGTATATTCGGCTGAACAGAGGTAACTGATAGATTTAGTGGGTCGCCTCCAGCGCCACTGATGGTACCAGCAACCACGTTGAAATTAGGGGCGCCGCCGGCACTACCGGTAAGCTGTAAAGGTGAGACGTCGGCCGCACTATCGTTGGCTGTAATGTTGCCGATAGTGAGTGGTGCCAATGGGGAGGATAATACGGAGTTACCTTGTTGTAATACCAAATTACGCCCCATGTTGTATGCGACACTACCTGAATACCACACATGATTTATTTGCCCGCCACTGCCAGCCAGAGTCAGGTTAGTGCCAGAGCCTAGATTTTGATCAAATTTTAAACTACCTGTAACTTGGGCAATATCACCATTAAAACTAGAATTATCCCCATCTAGAGCGACATAAGAGGAACTGTTTCTCACCCTCATATTCAAATTGAAGGCACCAGATATATCACCATTGATGATGTAAATCTCGGACGCCGTGTTCTGCCGACCAATATTAACGTTGCTATTACTGTTTAAATTAGCATTAATGGTGTGAGGTGAGCTGGCGGTACCAGCTGCTGAAGCAGCCCAAATTTGAGGAGCACCCCCTCTTAAATTGATGGTAGCATCTGTGTCAACGGCACCTAAAGTAATCGCGCCACTCACCTTACCAAACAAGAGTTGTGTTGCAGTCACCGTGCCAGTGACCGCGATAGTCCCCGAACCAAGGGCAACAGTGTCCGTACCGAAATACAAACTATCGCCATTGACTGTGGTGTAGCTCGCCTCTGCGGTGGCAGCGCCAGTCGCATCTAAGCTCCATTTGTCGACCGTTGGGGCCGCCCACGTGCCTGCTGCGATGCCGAAGCCGGCGGTCGCCTGATCTTCGTCCCAGTAGTATGTCGCTGCCTGTGCGCTAGTCGCACTGAGTAACAATGCGGCAATGCTGAGTAAGGCGGTAGCGCCCGATTTTAATACACTAGCTTTCGAGCTAGAACACGCAATTCGCGATGTTGTGGACGCGCCAGTGCTGGCTATTGGGGTCATTCGAGGTAGCATGATATCTATCAATGGGGTTGGGGTTGAACTATTTCTTAAAATAAATTACGACTGCTGGTATAATGTTAATACCAACAGCATAAATAAATATAATCCCACCTTACCACATATCACTAACTTGAACATCGGGTATTTACCCGATGCCACGCGGTTGCAGCTGCAATTTAGAGCCCCTCGCCACTCAGCCAGTCGCCGCTTTGCTCGCCAATGCCTGCGTTCGATCGACTCGTAAGTCACTGATTGCTATGATTTAGCAATCTTTTTACAGACTTCAATTCGAGGCACTACGAGCAGTCACGACCGGCGCGCGGACCACCGCAGCACTCACAAAAAAACTGCATTTTTTTTAAAAAAACCGCATTGCTGGGCGACACGACCACCATCGACGGTGGCTGGCAACTCACCCGGCGCGCAGCTTGCGTTGGCGCCTGCGCCAGCTGCTAGCGCTGGCCGAGTCGCCCGGCGGCGCAACTACCTGCGAGGTGCGATTGCAGCCTCGGCAGCAGCAGCTAAACGCCATTATTCAACCGGCAGTGCGATCGTTGAGTATAAGTGAGCAACATCATTCGTCATCGTCGGATAACTCACTAGAAAGTTATTCTCGTCGATCAGGTTGATCAGATAGTGGCTGGTGCCCTGCGGCAGTTGCGCCGAGACTTTGCCACCGGGCAATAGTGTGGCCGGCTGGCGGAACCACTCTTCAAAATGATCACCGCCGTTGCAGGTATACAGCAAATTAGCGCGCACGACTTTGGCGCCGTGCTCTTGGTAAGCAAATAGCACGGTATCCCCTGCCCGACTATTGGAGCGCACCGTAGGCACCTGCGTTCGCAACGGCTGCCGTTGACAGTGCGGATTGTTATACGGATAGCTGGCTTTCATTTCCGTAAGGATTTCGGTCAAGCTGGCATTCATTGCCGCGGTTTTTTCTGGCAGCTTAGTGGCCAGATTATGTGCTTCTTCGATATCCGAACGGTTCTGCTGACCATTCTCTGAATCATACAAGCGGTAGAGTTCCAACTCGGGCTGGGCATTATAGTTGCGGACTAATTTATAGTCGCCGATACGCAGAGCGCTCTCCTGCGCCGCACTGTTTGGGAAGTGCCAGAGCATCGTATCGCGCACTGCGCCGTCTGCCGTGCGGATCAATGAAGCATCGGTCGGGTCTTGCAACAGCAGCGTAGAGATATCCAGCCCGTCGAACTGTTTGCCGACCGGCTTGTCCGTGCCGGTCAACGCCAGGATGGTCGGATAGAAATCGAGTCCGTTGACCATGACATCCGACTGCACCCCTTGCGGGACATCAGCTCCGGCAATGATCAACGGCACCCGCGTGCCGCCTTCCATCGCCGAGATCTTACCTCGGTCGAGTGGGTAGTTGTCGGTGATAATTTCGCCGGGATGGCCTTCCATACCGCCATTGTCTGAGCTAAAGATAATATAGGTATTTTCGATCAACTTGTGGCCTGGCCAGCGCGGGTCATCGGTATTTTCAAGATAGTCAAATAGTCTGCCCACATAATAATCGAGCTGCTCCACCATCGCGCAGTAAAAAGGATTGGTCTGCCCTGCCTTGGTCCAACCCTTTTGGTGTGCTGCAGTAATAGTCACTCCCAGCTTGCGCTCATATTTGCGCAACAACTGCTCGCTGTGCATCATGATCGGCGTGTGCACCAGCCAACTGGCGAAATAAAGGAAGAACGGTTGCTCCTTATTTTCCCGCACAAACGTCATGGCATCCTCGGACGTCTGATCGAACGGAAAGCCATTTGCATCCAGCCGATACGGATCGTTGGTGTCGCGGGTGGCAAACCCGGTCAGACGGTTTTTCATACCGCTTTGTACGCCGCGACTGTTGCGCGTGTAGTCGAAGCCCTGATCCTCTGGCTGCGGATAGCCGTGATGACGCATGGCAACGTGCCACTTGCCACTGTGCCCAGTAGCATAGCCATTCGCCTTGAGCGCTTCGGCGATCGTCACCGTCGCCGCCGGCATGCGCACGCTATACCAGGGCGACATGATCGCCCACCCGTCATTATGCGCATGCGGCGGCTTGCCTCCGGAAACGTGCGTCATTTGTGCACGGGCTGGATGATCGCCGCTGAGGATTGCGGCACGCGACGGCGCACAGGTCGGTGCTGGCGAGTAGGCCTGCCAAAAAAGTACCCCACGCTTCGCCAGTGCATCGAGATTCGGCGTCTCCATCGGCGAGGGCTCATCGATGTCATAGCACTTCACATCCTGCCAGCCGAGGTCATCGGTGAGCAGCAGGATAATATTCGGCTTTGCGGGTCGCTCGGTGGCAGCCGCGGTACTTAGGGTCGCGGACAGAATACAGAGCAGTGCGAGCCAAGCGCCGAGCGAGGTAAATTTTAGATGATTCATCTTTTAATTCGATAGCATAAGTAGAGCGATCGCAGCAAACAGTTGGCAAGCTGCAGACGCGGCATACAAGGGATTAATACGACTGCAAACAAGGACGATTTCGCGATTCGGTCAAGCTAGGTCACTTAGCGCATTCTACCTCGGGCTACAGGCTGTCGCTCGACTCAGTGGATATGAGCACTGTCGTGCTGAATCGGTAGCGAGCGGCTCTTTTCCCGCCCATAACCGACAATATCAATTGTATCATCGGACACCTTGATCACCGCGTACGAGTTCGTTTCGGTTTCGACCATGCCCTTGAGCGTGACATAGTGAATGCCGCCTTTTTTACCATAATTACCACGGTGATTGTGGCCGTTAATGTAAGCTTTCACACAGGGGTAGGATTCGAGCAGGGTCATGACTTCATCCGCATTCCATAGATTGTGACCATTTTGAGGATACACCGGAAAGTGGCAGAAAAGTATGACGGCTTGCTGATTTTCCTGCGCCTGCTCCAGCACCGTTTTCAACCAGGCAAGCTGCGGTGCACCAATCGCACCATTCCATTTCGGCGAGCTAATCTTATTTTCAATATAGTATTCGGACGCGTGCTTCGCTTCGGTACTGCCCTCTGGGTAGGCATGAAAACTGACATCGTTGCCATCCAGCACCACATAGCGCCAGCCCTTGACTTCGTAATCATAATACTTGGCAGGCATGCCCAACTTAGCTGGCACATCTTTCTTCAGGTGATCCGCCACCGAAAAGTCGTGATTCCCCAACACGTGAACCTTCGGCATCGTGAGCTGGTCGAAAATTGGATTCAGCACATCGAA
>JGI20151J14362_10002074_pt1 | contig 14277 bp, 14 predicted proteins | sample COG_01_FD_14362 | JGI IMG/M metagenome (IMG submission 14362)
GTTTTAAAGTACCTGAATGGGGAGTGTTTTGTCATACGGCGAGGCTACGAAACAGCCCGCCCCGTCTCAAGCTCGTTTTGTCTGACAGGACCCAAACCAAGTTTAATTTGACAGTCCCTTTAGAAGGGTATTGACTGAAACAATTAATTTGCTGTTTCTATTTTCGGGAGTAGGACGTTTGGACGTAGCATTCGAACAGGTGTGTGGCTTTGGCAATAGTTTGGTAGTCGAGTGCGAGAGAGCCTTTTTGGGATCTCTTGCTGCAAATATTTGTCAGAACCGACCATCGCAGCAGGTCATTTGCGCCGAACTTCGAGAATTAAATCCTTTAAATTATTTTGACAATATGGAACATCCTATTGGAGTAATTGGCGGCCCGCCACGTGAAACGTTTTCCTCTATGGGAGGCAGGAGCGCGACAAAGAACGCACTTAGTAGGAACTAAGTGGATGCGCAGTGCCCGATGACACCAAGACCTTTGCAATTCAAAAGCCTCGTTGAGGTAGGCCATATGATCCGACGAGAGGAAGCAACATCCACTGGCGTCACGCAAAACATGCTAGATCTGATCGCGCGCATGGATGGGCGGCTACACAGCTACATCCACCTCTGCGCAGATCGCGCGCTGGCGCAGGCGGCAACGGCAGATGTAGAGATTGGGGCTGGCATCTATAAAGGACCGCTGCACGGCGTGCCCATTGCCGTCAAGGACCTGTGCTATACGACCTATGCGCCGACCCGCGCGGGGACGATGATATACAAGGATTTCCTGCCAACCTATAATGCGACAGTCGTCGATAGACTCGAAACCGCAGGGGCGGTGATCCTGGGCAAGCTTTCGATGACCGAAGGCGCCTATACCGGGCATCACCCAACCATTCCTAGCCCCGTCAACCCGTGGAACCCTGAATACTGGGTCGGCACTTCGTCAAGCGGTTCTGGTGTCGCGCCGTCAGCCGGTTTGTGCTTTGCGTCATTGGGCAGTGATACTGGGGGATCGATCCGCTATCCTTGTGCCACATGCGGGTTGACTGGGATCAAGCCAACTTGGGGTCGGGTGAGCCGCCATGGCGTCTTTGCACTGGCAAACTCGCTCGATCACATGGGACCGATGGCGCGGTCAGCAGCAGATTGTGCAGCAGTGCTGCAAGTGATTGCCGGATGGGATGCGCAAGATCCGACGTCTTTGGATGTGCCTGTACCGGATTACATGGCAGAGATCGGCAAGAGCGTGCGTGACATGCGCATCGGCATTGATCGCAGTTACGCGCTTGGCGGTGTGGAAAGTCAGGTCGCTGATGCCTTAGAACGTGCTTTGGAGGTCTTTACCCATCTTGGCGCAAGTGTGGTTGAGGTAACGCTACCGGATTATGATGCACTGGTCGATGCCTGGATTGGGATGTGCGCGATTGAAACTGCAGTTGCACACAAGGATACATACCCCGCGCGCGCCGATGAATATGGTCCCGACCTCGCTCAGCTGATTGACGAAGGGCGAGCGATGACGGGTATGCAGGCGGCGGAGGGCCACTATCTGCGCATCGCATTCACGGCGTCCTTTGAAACGTTATTTAGGGACATAGACTGCATGCTTTGCCCGACAATGCCTACGCCAACCCCCAGCCTAGCCGATATGGCTGACTATGGTGCCGATCCGGCTGTTCTGGGTACCATCATGCGGTACACGGCACCTTACAATTTTACTGGCAGCCCGACCGTGACCCTCCCGAATGGGTTTGATAGCGTGGGCATGCCGTTGAGCATGCAGATTGTTGGGCCGAAACTGGGCGAGGCGGCGATCATACGCGCCGCACATGCCTATCAGAGCGCTACAGATTGGCACACCCGCCAACCAAATATGGGCGCTTAAGAAAATAACGGATTGATAACAAAAACTGGGAGAACAGCATGAGATGGACAGACAGGTCAATCATGGGCCGCCACGCGGTCGCCAAGGGGCAAGCCGGTGCCAAACACCGCCTGAACGAAGAAGACCAAGGCAAGTTTCACTATGTCTATGGTCCCTATGCAGAGCCGGTCATGCGCATCGCACCAGGTGATGTGGTAGCGGTTGAAACGCTCGACGCCTTCGGAGGCGCGATCAAGACTGAGGATGATTTGCCGTCTCAGGTATTGAACATGCCTTTCGTCAATCCACAAAACGGGCCCATAGCTGTGGAAGGGGCGGAGAAAGGTGATGTATTGGCCGTGCATATCCACTCGCTTTTGCCGCGGGGGCCACAGCCCGTTGGAACAACTGCGCTGATCCCCAGCTTTGGCGCGCTGGTAGCGGATGGAAATCAAATGCTGAACGCGCCGATCGCCGAACGGGTCAAGAAAATGGAAGTCACGCCGGCGGGCGGCGTCAAATTCTCAGACCGTGTCACACTGCCTTATGAACCTTTTGTTGGCACCATGGGCGTCAGCCCAGAGATTGAAGCGGTCAGCTCGCTGCAACCCGATTATTGGGGCGGAAATATGGATTGTCCTGATGTGGCGCCCGGCGCGATCATCTATTTTCCGGTGCAACGCGAAGGCGCGCATTTCTTCATCGGGGATTGCCATGGCGTCAGGGGGATGGTGAACTATGTGGTGTGGCGGTCGAGATTCCGGCCACAGTGACGTTGCAGATCGACCTCATCAAAGGCTGGTCTATACCCGGCGTACGGATTGAAACCGAAGACTTCATCATGTCCCTCGGCAGTGCACGCCCTATGGAAGACGCCGCCCGCATGGCCTACCGTGACCTGATCCGCTGGTTGGTAGAGGACTATGATTTTGAGGAATCAGAGGCCTATTTTCTTGCTACGCAGGCGGGGAAAATGCGGGTTGGGAATATGGTCGATCCGAAATACACATTGGGCGCGTCTATGCTTAAAAAATACATTGAACAATAGGGGTCATAAAATGGATCTTGGACTAAAAGGACTGAACGTGCTGATCACCGGCGGGACCAAAGGGATTGGCCGCCAGTGCGCTGAGATTTTTGCCGCTGAAGGTGCAAATATCGCCATCTGTGCGCGTGACAGTGCCGGGGTGACCGACACGATTGAGGCGCTCAAAGCCAGAGGAGTCAGCGCCATCGGACGTGGGGTCGATGTGGCAGACAAACATGCGTTGAAATCATGGGTCACAGATTCCGGCTCTGCTTTGGGGGGCATCGACATTGTTGTTGCCAATGTTTCGGCCCTTGCGGTGGCGGATGATGAGACAGCGTGGGAAGCCGGATTTGGCGTTGATATGATGCATTCGGTACGATTGGTGAACGCGGCCATTCCGTTTCTGAAGAAATCCAAGGCCCCATCGATTACGCTCATCTCGTCCGTCTCGGGGCGCGAAATTGACTTTACCGGACCGGCATACGGCGCTTTCAAGGCAGCCTTGGTGCACTACGCGCACGGACAGGCGATGAAGCTGGCACCGATGGGCATCCGCGCCAACACTGTTTCGCCAGGCAACACCTATTTCGAGGGTGGGATCTGGCAGAATATCGAGCAAAACAACAAGGCATTGTTTGACGAAGCGATGGGGATGAACCCGATGGGCCGCATGGCCAGCCCGCAAGAAATTGCTCGGGGCGTCGTGTTTCTGGCCAGCCCGGCGTCAAGCTTTACCACAGGCACTAATCTGGTAATTGACGGGGCGCTGACGAAGGGTGTGCAGCTCTAGACTTACGCGCACCAGATTTCTTTAGCGGTCACCACGGTCACATCGCCGTCCAGCAGATCGCCCGCTGCGGCAAAGAAACCTTGAGAGCCGGCACCGCTGTTGTGCCGGTCCATTGCAGCCTTATCGGTGAACCTCTCAAAGGTTATAAAAACGCAAGTATCGTCAGGGTCTTGCGCGACATGAAAGCCGATGGTGTCGGGTTCGTTGTCGCGGGCAAACACACCGACCTTCAGCAATTCGGCGCTTACTTTATCTTCATAGCCCTTTTGGGCGCGAATGATGGCGGTCAGGGTATGCATGGGTGGTTTCCTCCTAAAATCAGGTGGGCAAGGCAATGCCAAGCTCTGCGCACATAGCCTCCTGCATCTTGAATTTTTGGGGTTTGCCCGTAGCCGTCACCGGCATTTCATCCGCAAATCGGATATGGCGCGGTACTTTGAAGCGGGCAATTTTTTCGCGACACCAGTCTTGCAGTGCGGCTGCTGTCAGANCAGCNTTGGGGCGCAGGATGATCCAAGCGGCCACCTCTTCGCCCAGCCGCGCGTCAGGCAGGCCAAAGACCTGCACCTGTGCAATATCAGGATGTGTCAGCAGCAGGTCTTCAACCTCGGCCGGATAGATATTTTCACCGCCCCGGATCAGCATATCGCCCGCACGTCCGGTGATTTGGCAATAGCCTTCGGCGTCGATGGTCGCGAGATCGCCCGTATGCATCCAGCCGTCATGGATGGCGTGGGCGGTAAATTCAGGATCATTCCAATAACCCTTCATCACCAGATAGCCCCGTGTCAGCAACTGGCCTTGGTGCCCCACCGGGAGGGTTCGCCCCGCATCATCAACGACGCGGCACTCGACATGCGGCTGAATACGGCCCACAGTAGAAACTCGCCGCGCGGGTGGATCGCCGGGATCAGACTGAAACGAGATCGGGCTGGTTTCTGTCATACCATAGCCGATGGTGATGCCGCTGCAATGCATATCCTTCATCACGCGGGCCATCAGCGACGCAGGGCAGAGAGATCCGGCCATCACCCCCGTCCGCAGTCGGCGCAGATCAAAGCGGGCAAACTCTGGATGATCCAGCATCGCGACGAACATGGTGGGCACGCCATGCAGCGCGGTGCAACCTTCAGCTTCGACGGCCTTTAAGGTGGCAAGTGGGTCAAACCCTTCGCTCGGAAAGACCATTTTGACGCCGTAAGATGCCGCCGCAAGGTTGCCCAGCACCATCCCAAAACAATGATATAGCGGCACCGGAATGCACAGCGCATCATCCGGTGTCAGCTGCATGGTACGCGCTGTTGAGATGGCATTGTTGATGATATTGAAGTGACTCAGGGTCGCACCCTTGGGGTGACCTGTAGTGCCGGAAGTGAACTGGATGTTGATCGCGTCACCCGGTTTCAGCGCCGCGCTGATTCCATCAAGGCGGGCCTTGGGCGCGGCATTGCCCCTTGTCATGACCTCGTCAAAAGAAATCGCACCCGCCATAGGGTCGGACCCAATCTGGACGATACGGCGCAATTTGGGCAGCTTTTTACTGTGCAGGTGACCGGCTGAGCGGTGGCAAGTTCGGGCGCAAGATCCCGCAGCTTGCCCAGATAATCTGATTCTCGAAATTGCGCTGCGGTGATCAACGTGCTGACCCCGGCATGGCGCAGGGCGTATTCCAGTTCGAGCGTCTGGTAAGCGGGGTTGATGTTCACCAAGATTGCACCGATCCGCGCCGTGGCAAATTGTGTCAGCACCCATTCCGGTCTATTGGGTGACCAGATGCCCACTCGGTCGCCCTTGTAAACTCCGATCGACAACAGTCCGGCTGCCAACCGGTCCACCCGACGCATAAGGTCTTCATAGGTCCAGCGCTCTCCGGTCTGGCTAAAAACCGTGGCCATGCGGTGCCCATGTCGTTTGCGCACCTCGGCCATGAAGCCTGGTATCGTCGCATGGATCAAAGGGCGTTTGGTGCTTCCTTTTACATGTGAAAGACCGTTGATTGGACGTGTCATAACAGCTCCAGCCTACATCTCGCGCCAGTCGCCCACCTGTTCAAAGGCCGAGGCGGCGCGGTAGATCGTGCTTTCATCATAACGCCGCCCAATGATTTGCAGACCAACGGGCAACCCGTCTGACATGCCGCAAGGCACCGACATCGCTGGATGGCCTGTGACGTCGAATGTTGCGGTGTTAGTGATATTCTCGAACGCACGTTGGCACCATTCTTCCAGCGTGGCGTCGCTGGACGGGATCGGCGGTGCCTTCATCGCGGTTGTTGGCGTCAGCAGCAAGTCGTAAGCGGCAAATACTTTGTTGAACTCATCGCGCAGCTGCCGCGACAAGTTCTGCGCTTTGGCATAATAGCGCCCGCGCGTGTGCTTGAGGTGATATTGGCCAATCAGCATGGAAATCTTGAGCGTATCGCTCAGCTCGTCTGCGCGGGTGCGCCAGTTGGAGTGATACTCCAGCAATGAGGTTGTATAAAGCCCCTCCCAGCCAGTGCCCATGCCATTACCCAGCATCATCTGCTGGGTCAGCCCCTCTAGCGCAATGGGTGTCCAGATCGCGACGCCGTGCAGGTGCCAGGGTACTGAAATTTCGTCCACGGTGGCGCCCAAACTTCGCAGAGTTTCAGCGGCGGCACGCACCTTGTCGTTGACATCTTCCTCAGCACCGGGTTGTTCATAGCCTTCCTTGATCACGCCAATCCGTAGGCCAGAAACGCCACCTCCAACGGCGGCAGTGTAGCGTTCCGTTTTCACGTCATACTGTCGCGGATCAAGGCCGTCGGGCCCTGCGATCACCTCCAGCATCAGCGCATTGTCCATGACATTTTGCGTCATTGGGCCGGTATGGTCGATGGTGTTCTCAATTGGCATGATGCCGGAATAGGGAACAAGACCATGGGTAGGCTTCATCCCGTAGCAGCCACAAAAGGAGGCAGGCATGCGGATTGACCCACCTTGGTCGCCACCGATGGCCATGTCGATCAAACCTCCGCCCACCAAGGCACCCGAACCAGAAGACGATCCGCCGGCAGAATAGCCGTGCTTATGCGGATTATGTACTGGGCCAGCCGCGTTAGTATGCGAGCCGCCAGACAGGCAAAAATATTCACAATGGGCTTTTCCCGCGATGGTGGCACCGGCGTCCAGCAGACGGGTCACAATGGTGGCGTCCAGATCAGGGACATAGCCCTTGAGCGTCGACGCGCCGTTCATCATTGGCACACCGGCAAGGCAGACATTATCCTTAAGCGCAACACCGCGGCCCAGAAGCGGACCACGCGGGGCGCCTTTGATCTCGGTCTTTACGTACCACGCATTCATCGGGTTTTCTTCGACAGTCGGGCGATGCCCCGAGGTGCGGGGATACAGCACTGGGGGCAGATAATCGGGCAGCCCGTCGACAATGTCATAGGCATCCAGCGTGCCTTGCATCACGTTCAGGAACTCTTGCACACGGGCATCTGACATGCTCATCCCCAGCTGAGAGACGACGTCTTTCATCTGGGATAGGGTGGGGCGTTGGACGGTCATGTAAGACATCCTTTCCATAAGGGAGGGCGTATTGGTAGGCCAAGACGGCGCGGTGGGAGAAGGGATCAAAGTGCTGCGCATCTGGGAGGAAGGGGCTTTGGTAGATGCCCCCATCGCAGGGCCAGGCACAGATTTTGCCAAGCCCCCCGAAGCACCCAAACCGGTAAACTCTTCGATCAGGGCGGGATCGGAGGCTTCTGAACCAGAAATCTCACCAGTGATCGTACCTTTCTGGATCAACAGCACGCGTTCGGACAAGGCAGTGATAAAATCAAGGCTCTGCTCTACCAGAACAATAGCGATGCCGCTGCGCTTGTTCAGCGACTGCAACAACTCGATAATCTCATCAATGATAGAGGGTTGGATGCCTTCGGTCGGTTCATCCAGAAAGATGAGGTCTGGTTCGGATATTAAACAACGCGCCAGCGCCAACAGCTGCTGCTCTCCGCCAGATAATGCCCCACCATCGCGGTCCATCAACCGTTCAAGGCGCGGAAAATCAGCGAGCACGCGTTCAATCGCATCCACTTCGTCCATGTCATGGGCGGCCACCCCCATGCGCAGATTGTCCTGTACACTCAGATTTGGAAAGATACCGCGCCCTTGCGGTACATAGCCTAAACCCATGGATGCGCGGCCCGAAGACTTCATTTCGCTTAGGTCTTCGCCGTCAAAGATGACCTGGCCGCCGGTCGCAGGTACAATCCCCATCAGGGTTTTCAGCAGCGTGGTTTTCCCCATGCCGTTGTGCCCCAGCACGCCAAGAATTTCGCCTTCACCGACCTCCAGGTTGATGCCGTGCAGAACCGGCACCTTACCATAACCTGCCATCAGGCCTTTGACTTTAAGCAGAGCACTCATGCGCGGCTCCCCAAATAGACTTCGCGAGCGCGCCTGTCTTTTGATATGGCCTCCATAGTGTCTTCCATCAAAATCTGCCCTTCGTGGAAAACGGTGACCTGTTGCGAAATCATGCGGATAAACTGCATGTCGTGTTCGACCACAATCAAGGCGGCTTGCGTGTTAATCTCTTTGATCAACTCGGCGGTACGCGCAGTTTCTTCATGGGTCATACCCGCGGCGGGTTCGTCCAGCAGAACCAGCCACGGCTCCGCTGCAACAACCATGCCCAGCTCTACCCATTGCCGCTGACCATGGGAAAGCTGGTTCACGATCTTGCGCCGCATATCGCCAAGGTTCATCCGCTCGATCGTTTCCGAGGTCAGGCTGCGAGCGCGCTTGCTGTTTTTCCAGCGGCGGGCAGACATCCAGATGTTTTCATCAACGCTCAACCCGTCAAAAAGGTTGGGAACCTGCGTTTTGATGCCAACGCCAAGGCTGGCAATCTCGTGCGTTTCTGCGAGCGTTGTATCTTGGCCGCGGATGATCACCTCACCTGATGTCGGGGAAAGTTGACCGGTGAGGCACTTGAAAAACGTAGATTTCCTGCGCCATTGGGGCCGATTAGACAGCGCAATTCCTTGTCGTAAAGGGTAAAATCCACCTGATCCACGGCGCGCACGCCGCCGAAATGCATTGCCAGATTTCGGGTCTCGACGATGACCTCGCGCTTGTCGCGTTTGCGGCTCATGTACTGCGCCCCTGCCTGCGCCGACGGCGGCTATTGTGCACGGGCTTGCGGCGTTTGGTGAACCAATCTGTCAAGGTGGGGGCCACACCCTTGGGCACCAGCAGAACAAAGAAGATTAGGATAATACCCAGCACAAGATTGTTGTTAAGTACCGATTGCCCTCCAAGAGCGGAGGTCAGATAGAACAGGCCAAATGTAGCGGCAATCGGTCCGATGAGCGTGCCGCGCCCGCCGACGATCACCCAGATGATCGTGAGGGCCGCGTTGTAGAGGTTGAATACATCCGGAGTGATCCGCCCCACGCCATTGCAGAACAACACCCCCCCAATCGCCGCTATACCGGCTGCGATAGTAAAGATGCCAAGNTTGTATAGGCGCGAGTCGTATCCCAGTAGTTCNCTGCGCAGTTCATTCTCGCGGATAGCCGCGCAGACCCGCCCAAANCGAGTGTTTACCAGCCAGCCACAAAAGACATAGGAAAGGATAAGGGCCGCCATGGCGACATAGAACACNTGTTCCGGAAACAGAAAGGACGAGGTATTCCATGGCAAATTCAGTGGNGGTGAGGTGACCCCGTTAAAGCCGCCAATCAGCGCATTGCCGATCTTGTAATCAGGCCCNGAGGTACGGCGGATCAGAGAGAAAAGAAGATCAGTGTGACCGTTAAAGTGATGACACCCAGATACACATCCGAGACCCGTCCGAAGAAAACAAAATACCCCAGCAGGGCCGCGAAGGCAGCGGCGACCAGGACCGCCACCAGAATGGCCCAGGTCGATCCGCCAAAGTTGATCGCAGCAATGGTGTAGGCGTAAGCGCCAAGCCCGAAAAACGCGACCTGTCCAAAACACAAGATGCCGCCATAGCCCCAAACCAATGCAAGGCTGAGAGCGAGGACCGACAGCGCAATAGCTGTGGTCAGGTTGATGATAGTGAATAACTGCAGCGCGTAGGGTGCTGCAAACATGAATACGATCCCGATCAGTGCAAAGACGAACACAGGCTTCATTGCGCGCAATGTATCGTTACCGTTCATAGAAATTTACGGAAGAACCGCCCCGTGATTCCGCGTGGCAAAAGCCGCAGCAGAATGATCGCTGAGACAAGCAAGGCGACCTCACCAATGGTGGGTCCAGTGATAAACGCAAAGATCCCATTGATCCCTCCCAGGAGGATCGAGCCTGCCGCCGTGCCCGCAAGGATCGACGCTCCGCCCGAGATGACAGTGATGAAAGCCTTGGCAATATACGTGGCCCCGATGGTGGGCAGCACGCCTGTCAAAGGCGCCAGTAACCCACCAGCCAGACCTGTGACAGCGGCACCTAAGCCAAAGGTAATCATATAGATGCGCGCATTGGACACGCCCAGAGCAGCGGACATTTCGGGGTTCTGCATGGTGCCGCGTGCGACCAGCCCCAGCTTGGTCAGTTTCAGTGTGGCCCAGACCGCAATAAAAAGTACTACGGTCACACCGGTCAGGAACAGCTCGTAGCCCGAGGCAGAATAATCGCCGATGCGGATGATCCCGAGCGGCGGGGAAATTGTCGTGCTGGTAGAGGCGCCAAAGATGGACGTGACCAGCCCGATCAACAACAGAGACAGCCCCCATGTAGCCAGCAACGTGTCTACCATGCGGCCATAAAGCCAGCGAATCAGCAGCCGCTCAACGATCACACCGATCAGGCCGACAACCGCTGGCGCAAGGATAAGCATCGCGATCCAGATGTTTACACCTGCGTTGGTAGCAACCACAACGGTATAGCCACCCAGCATCAGAAACTCGCCATGCGCCAGATTGATTACCCGCATCATACCAAAGATAATCGCCAGCCCAAGGCTGATCAGCGCAAGGCTTGCGATGCCATAAACAAGCTGAAAAAGAACTGCGACGACAAGATCCAAGGCGTTCTCCTGCGGGGAAAAAGAAGGTGGAGGGTTGGCCCGGTGTGAACCGGGCCAAAGGCGTTTATTTTATGCCTGCCGCTTCCAGACCGTTTTCAAACAAGAAGGTAGACTGGTTGGGGTTCGCGTTTAGGTCACAAACCAGCTGCGTATCCGCAGGGGGCTGGTTGTCAAAGGATTCCACGATGTTCCATTCCTGATTGGCCAATTCGCCGATGTAGACATTCATGGAACAATGGTTGGTCTGGGAATCGATAGTCACCTTGCCTGAAGGCCCGTCATAGCTGAGGCCAGAACGCAGCGCCTCAATCACCGGTTCGCGGTCGATGGTGCCTGCAGCCTTAACCGCCTCGGCCCACAGCATCGCACCCTCGTAAGACCGGATCGCCAGCTCGTTCATCACCGGACGGTCTGCGCCCAGCTTGGCCTCCAACCGTGCGAGGAAATTTTTATTCGCAGAGTTGTCGACGCCTTCGAAATAGCCGTAGGACGCGATGATGCCATTGCCTTCTTCGGCTGAGATCAGCTTTTGCTCGTTGCCTACACCGAAAGTGGTAGAGGCTATGGGGATTTCCTTTAGCATGCCTGCCGCCGCGTACTGGCGGTAGAACGAAACATGCGCGCCGCCCACAAGGGCGGAGATCACCATGTCAGGCTTGGCTGTCTGGATTTTGTTGATGGTCGGACCAAAATTGGTGACATCCAGCGGGAAGAATTCAACATCCAGCGTTTCGCCGCCATTATCAGCGACGAACTTCTGCATCCACTGGGCGGTGATCTGACCGTAGTTATAGTCAGCCGCAACGATATAAACCTTCTTGCCCCATTTGTTCATGGCATAAGGTACAACCTTGGCCACAGTCTGCGCTGGCGTGGAGCCGGTGCAGAAGTTGTTGTAGTCGCATACGCCACCTTCGTACTGAGTGTTGTAGAAGTAGAGCGTCTTGAACCGCGCCAGCGTGGGCCGGATCGCCTCGCGTGAGGCTGAGGTAATGCCCGCATGGACCGTCGCGGCCTTGTCACCTGCAGCGGCCTGCGTCGCGAATTGGGTGTAGAACTGGATGGTGGACTGCGCGTCATACATCTTCAGCTCGACCTCGCGACCCAACAGGCCACCTGCGGCGTTGATGTCCTCAATGGCCAGCTTGGTGGTCTCGGCCATGGGCGCTCCATAGATGTCGAGGCCCCCTGAAAGGTCGAGGATCGAAGCAAAGTTGATGTTGTCCGATTGTGCGCGGGCGATGGTGGCCGGAGCGGTTAGGGCCAGAGCGGAAGTGCCCATTACAAAATCTCTGCGGGAAAGTGTCATTGATGGTGTCTCCTTTCGGTGAGTGACTAACGCGGACGCAGGTCAGTCTTTTTTATCGGACGAAGCATCATCCGACGTGATTTCCGGGGTATCCCCGGCGGTTTTGCCGTTGAGTGAATTTGAAAGGCCGCGCACGCCGTCGCCGATGTTCATGCCGACCTCCTCGCCCAGCTTTTGAACAGCGGGGAGTTGCAGCGCCATGCTGAGCACGGAATCAACCACCTGATTGACGGTAGACTTGTCGTCACCTCCATCGCCGCCACTAGCGCCATTGAAGCCATTCATCTGGTTGATGCGGATGCTTTCGATCTTTTCGGTGGGTTTCATCATCTTTTCGACCAGCTGCGGTAAGGTGCGCATGCGCTGTTCATCAAGCCTCATCGCCATGAGCTCGGGCGTTTGTGCATTTTCGGCGGCGATGATGGCCGCTCGGCCTTTCGCCTCTGATAACAAGCGATCTCTGTCAGCATTGGCAGTTTCGATCATGGCCTTCGCTTGCGCCTGTGCAGTTGAAGTAATCGTGTCCGCTTCGGATTTCACGCGGGTGTCGTCCACCATTGCTTGCTGTGCTGCACGGATCAGAGCGAGGGATTTGGCTCGTTCAGCAGCGGCAGTTTCGACAATGGTGCGCACACGCTCTTCGGCTTCTGCCTCCTCACCCTTTGCTGCAATAGCTTCGGCTTCGGCCTTAGCCTCTTCACCACGCTTTTCCGCCATCGAGATGGAGTTCTCTGATTGCTTGAGGGAAGATTTTAATCTGAATCAAGCGCTTGCCGACGCAATTCAGTGTCACGCGCAATCTCTGACGAACGGACTTCACGCTCGCGGTCAATGCGTGCGGCCTCGCGGCGTCTCTCCGAGACTGATTGTTCCTCTGCTGTTTCTGCAGCAGAGCGAGAGCGTGCTATTTCGATCTCACGCTGCTGGGTGATCATTGCTTCTTCTTCCTCACGTGTGATCGTCAGCTTGCGCTTTGTCGCATCAAGCTGGCTTTGACGCACAGACACATCGGCGTCTGCCTCGATGACAGCACGTTCTTTTTTGTTCACGGCGATGATTTCGGCCAACCGCCGCATCCCCAGCGCGTTGAAAGCGTTATTTTCGTCTAACGTATGAAACGGCGTCTGGTCGATCCGCGTAAGCGACATGGATTCCAGCATTAGACCGCTTTGTGCTAGGGTGTTGCTTAGAATATCGCTGACTTCCTTGACATAAGCGGCCCGATTGTCCTGCAATTCGTCCATAGTATAGCGCGCCGCGACCGACAGCATAGCGTCGACCAGCTTACCTTCAAGGATTTCCTCCAGATCGGCCGCGCGAAATGATTTACCGGCGAGGGCCTGGGCGGCCGTGGCCACACCTTCGGTACTGTCCCGCACCCGAACATAGAATTCAGAGGCCACATCAACCCTCAGTCGATTTTTTGTGATCATCGATTTCGAGCCTGCGCGTTCAATGTCAAGCTTTGAGGTGCGCATGTTTACTTCAGCGACCTTGTGCAGAAAGGGCAAGGCAAGACAGCCTCCATCTAGCACAACTTTCTGTCCACCCTGACCGGTACGGACAACGCTAATTTCCCGCGATGCCTTACGGTAATACCGGTTTAGAAAAAGAACCGAAATTACTGCCGTAATAACAAGCAAAACACCAACGATAAACCAAGTCATGTAAAGGCCTCTTAATTAATTTTTATCTCCTACGCCCCGAAAGAACAGAGTTGGGTCCGGCACACCGCGCAGCTTGTTCTTAAACTCATAATGAGTAGAAGGGTCGGAAAAATTTCTGTCAAGCTTTTATTTATATATTCAATTGTTGTGCCAATGGTTGAAGATGTCAGCACCTGTTTTTTCTGCGTTACTAGGTTTTGTGCGCATATCTCTTTCGCCTAAAACAGCCTAAATTACTTGTAATAAATTAAATTTGTAGATACCCGACCAGATTGTTTAAGCAGCATTTCACTTTGAGCCGGAGTGGCGCGAAAACGCATAACGCAGTTTGTTGAACTTATTGGAACACTCGGACCGGACACAAAATCTGATGCCCCGGCGAGGTTTATATCAATTGCGGCTTTCATTTTTACAGCTTTCTTCGCCCAATGGGCAGGGGGGTGGCAAAAAGACAGCCCCTTACTGGATGCAACAGGCTTGGTATGTCAGCGTCAGGAATGATGCGATAGCGTTTGACGCGCAACGTTGGATCCGGCACCAGGATCGCGGACCATATAACCTCGATATATATCGGGATGGGCAGGATAGGCGAAAATTTCTTCT
>JGI20151J14362_10002075_pt1 | contig 14268 bp, 7 predicted proteins | sample COG_01_FD_14362 | JGI IMG/M metagenome (IMG submission 14362)
TCCGCGCGCCAGTTGTTCGAGCACACCGTCGCTCTCGGGAAAAAGAAGAAAGGTCAACTGAAGACACTTCGGGAGGAAGAAGAGAGGAAGCGAGAGGCAAACTTCGTCGCGGAAACGCAACGGTTGATGAGTATTATTCGAGAAATGCGCGGAGGAGAATCGTCGTCGACGGAGGAGGAGAAGTTGAGGGAAAAAGAATGCGCGGAGAAAGAAGAGAGACGCGCTCGTCTGGCGCGGAAGAAAGCGGCGAAAGAGTTGGAACAGGCGATATCGTCCTACGATCGAGAGGTTGGCGAAGCGAGAAAGGAAAGAAGAGCAAAAAACAAAGCGGAAGAGGCGATTGAAAAAGCACTGAAAGAAGTGGAGAGAGAGTTAGAGGAGGTGAAATTGGAAAACGATCGCGAGGAAGGAGAGGAGAAGGCACGGAATGATGCCGTTGCGGATGGATTGAATCGCGCGCGAGCGGCGAGGGTGATTCAGAAGGCGTTTCGATCGAAAAAGAATAAAAAGAAAAGGTCAAAGAAGGGCACGAAGAAGAAGAAGGCGACGACGACGAAGAAGAAGACATGATCAACGCCTTGATGATTATAATGTAATTTAGATTTATATATATAGTAGTAATAACAATCTCGTTCGTTCTCGTTTTGATACTTAACCAACGGAGAGTATAAGAGTAATATAGAGAAGAAAAAGAATTTTTACTTTACTTTGTCAAAGCCCCTGGCGGTTGCGGCGTATCTTTCGATTGGTAGTGCAAATACACCGCCACCGACACCACGCTCGTCCCCAACACAAACGGCAACGTCAACTGAAACCCAAATAACGGAATAGACACTAGCGTTGTCAAAATCATCGCCACCGAGGTTGAATACACCTTGACGATATTATCCGCGTACTTCATCACCAACGACACCGCGATACCGCTCAACGAATGATTTAAAATCATCGTACACACGATCGCATTGTATCCGTAAAAATACCCCCGTCCAAACACCGCGTCGTAATCGTACAAAAAGATCGCCACCATGTTAAAGATGACCCCAAACAAGTACAAATACACGTTCTGCGCGTTTACGTTTCTCTTCGGTTGCTTCTTCATGATCAACTCCGTATACACCCCCGCCGCTCCGGACAAAATAGCCATCACAATCGCCATCATCAAACCCATAAACGGCGTTGACAACACCTGATCGCTACCACTCGTCAACTGCGCGATCGTGCACCCCAAAGCCAACAAAATCAACGCCGACCACTGCACGCCGCTCAAGATCTTCTTCAAGAAGATTCTATACAAAATCCCAGTCGATATGATGTTCAAGTTCTTCAAAATCTGATACGACGGAGCGTCCACGTACAAAAACACGTAATACTGCAACAGATTCTTCACTAAATACAACGCCGCCGGAATCGGATACACCCACAACTCGGACCAACTCGTGCTGATTCGGTTGTCCTCGTTCACGCCAACCGTTCTCCAAATCTTCACCAAAGCCAACAAAGACATCAACATCTTCGTCGTTTCTACCGTGCAATTCGCACTCGTCACCGCGTAATCGTACTTCACCCCGTTCGCCTTCGACGCCGCGATTAACAAACCTTGCGATGACGTCAAAACCGTCAACGCTAACGTGACGACCGATTTGCGGCCCCAATCTTCCATGCCTGCGCCAGCACTTGAAGACGATAAGTTGGAACCAGAGTCAGAGTTGACGAGCTTTTCGCGCAACTCTTGCGATTTATCCTCCTGTCGTTGATCGTCGTAAAAAGAAAAGAGAAAGAAAGAAAAAGGAGAAAGAGTGTCGTCGTCGTCAGCGAGCGTTCGGTTGAGATGTATGCGTGCCCCTGATGAGCGCCCAAAAGGATGAGAGATTTCTCGTCATCCTTCTTTATCTCCACAACGGAGAAAGAAGTAAAAACATCTCAAAAGCAGCAGCGGTTCTTTAGAGAAAGAGAGAGACAGAGAGACAGAGAAACAAAGCGGGAAGAGNAGACTTCGCTCGTCGTCGTTTCGCGCGTCATCATCATCATCATCATCAGAAAGAGAGAGAGAGAGAGAGAGAGAGATTCGTACCTTGTCACCCATGTTTGGTGTTTTATTGTGGGGGCAAGAAACCAAATTTTGTGTGGTGTTTTCGATGATGAAGAGGACAAGAAAGGGGAAGAAAAAAAGGAGAGCTTTGGCGAAAGCGCCGCTCAGTCGTTCGGCGGTTGACGATGATATTTTCGGTAAAATCGATGGATGTTATATAAATACAGGATGCGCGAGCTCTCTCTTTCTCTGTGACTCGCGCGTTCTCTTTCTTTCTTTCTCTCTCTCAAAAGGGAAAGAAAGAAACTATTACGCCGGCGTAACTATGTAACAATTGAGGATTTTTAAACCTCTTTCGTCGGCGGAGCTGTGCGGCGCTTTCTGCGCGTGTTGGCTCATGTAATTCATCGCCCATAACTTGTCTCTTTCCTCCGGGGATTTATATTCGTTTTGGCACAAGTTGCCGTATAAATACGCGTCGATCATGTCACTTCCATGCGCCGCTAAGAATTCTTGCATTTTATCGACGAAGCGTTCGCTGACGATGTATGTTTGCAAACCAGCTTCGGAACCTTCGATAGGCCAGTGGCGGAAGGCTAACATCTCGCGATCGGAGGGGTCAAACAAGTTCTTCGCCTCGAACGTCGAGTGCATGGCGCACAAACTCCCATCTACACCACAGAATTTGTCCATGCCTTTGTGCAACAAAACGAAATCAGCGTCTTCGGGTAAGTTTTGCGCGACGCTGGTCATCGCCCAGAGCGGGATATTCGAGTACTCTTGCATCTTCATCAACCCGTCGGATTCCATGATCCACGCTTTGTCCATTCCTAAATCTTTCATGTTCTGCCACGCCTTCATGTGTGCGAACAAACACCCGATGTGGTGCGACAATCCGACCCTTTCCTGAGTCAAAGCGCCGGTTTCCTCCTCTCTTAAATCAATCGCGTCAATCCACGGCACTCCAACTAAACTCTCTGGCGATCTTCTCTCGTCCCAATATCGGTCTTTACTCATGGCTAACTTATTCGAGTCCGCAAAATTCCTCGCGTTAATACTCCTTATGTTCGACACCGCGTGCTCCGCCTCGTCGATATATTTCGGCCACGTCAACGGGTCCACCCCCCACGTCTGCTCGGCTCTCGGAAATACCGCTTTAATCGCGTGAAAACCTCTGTAATCGTCTTTGTTTTGGTGTCTGGTTATGATCATTAAGTTAACATCCAACGGCCATTGCGGGATCCCATCCGGGAACATTCCCGACAACGCGTCGTGGTAATATTCGCCAATCACGGAAACGCTCGGTACTGGAGAGATGCCGAATTTGTACAACAAAGAGGTGGTGGCAGAGTTGAACCCGGCGATGTATGCGAACGGCATGGCGAACAAAGCCGCGCACGCCAACGATATCGCGTACACCGTTCTCACGTTGTTCGAGAATATCCATCCCCTCCCTGTTTCGTGTGCTCCTCCTCCTCCTAAGAGCACGTCGGTTTCCGCGAACGAGACTGATTTTCTCCCCGTGGTGGTGGCATTCGTTTTATACTTCTCCGCGATGGCGGACTTTCCTCCTCCCGATGAGAGGACATCATCTGGCGGCGCGTTTGGTTTTCCCAACACATTTTTGCTGCTCGTGTTCTTAGCGGTCGAAGAACTGCTGTTCTTCGTCACGATCGGTCTCATTTCTCTCTCTGCAACCCCGAGATATTTGCCAAAGCGCGTTGATGATGATTTGCCGCGGATTCGACTTTTCGACCACCACACGGGAGTTTAGGGTTACATAACAACACCCTAAATACACACCGGGAGAAAAAGAGAGAGGAGAGAGAGAGAGAGAGAGAAAGCGCGAGAAGACGAGCGAGACGAAAAGAGCGACGACGTCTTCTTCTGAAAAGCTGTGCGCGCACGCGTGGCGAGGGAGTCTGTGCTTCATCGCTGCGGCGTTTTGCACAGCGCTCGTTCAAATGCTCGTCGTCTAAAAGGAAAGCGTAACTCGCCGTCGATTTCGTTCATACGTTACCGAGTGAGATGAAGAAGTTTTCCTCGTTCAAGAAGAAGAAGAAGGAAGAAGAAGAAGACAAAGAACGTTTGGACGACGATTCAGAATCACCGCGCGTGGTTGTTTCCGGGACGGAGGAGGATTCGTCTTCTTCTTCTTTTCGGACGAGGACCGTGAGTTCGAGGAGGAGTCAAAAGGAGAAGAAGAACAGTTGAAGAAAAAGAGGAAAAGAGAGAAGAAGAAGTCAAAGAAGAAGAAAGAAAAGAGAAAGAAACTCAAATCGGATGCGGAGAAAATAGCCGAGATGGAGGAGAAGTACGGTCGAGATATGGCGAAAGACGAGAGAGCGTTCGACGATCGATCGTACGTGAGGAATTTTGGCGAGGACGACCGGAAAACATTTGGCGTTGAAGGAGGAGCGATGACGTTCTTCTCCGATACGCGACCGGATAGCGGGAATTTGGCGTTTGGAAAGCCAGCGGCGAATGAAAAGGTGAAGTTTAAGCGGGAAGAGGATTGGAATGGAGGTGAAGCGCTTGGACCAAAAGCGACGACGACGACGACGACGACGACGCTGGAAAAGTTGGAGAAGGAAAACGGCAAAGACGGAGAAGAAGGAGGGGGAGGAGAAGAGGAAATATTCATCCCATTGCTTCGCGATGACTACGTCGACGTCAATACTAACTACAACATCTCGCACGGGAATAGAAATACCGATGATGAGGATAAAAAGAGGATGATGCAAAAGCTCACGCAGACGGTGTTTGGCGCAACGAAAGGCACGATCGAGGACATCTATAAGCTCAACGATAAAGCTTTGCTAGAGTCCGTAGACGTTCTTCTCAAAAGCACCACCAACGAAAGCGAACAGCTTCGCGAGTTGACCAAAATACACAACGCGTTGACCCGAAGAGAACCGCGAAACGTGAAGAGATGGATTGCGTTTATCAATCACCAGGATAACTTTTTGGCGAGGAGTAAAAAACGTTCCGAACGCGAACGCATCAAGGAGAAAACGATTGCCATTTGCGAGCGGGCGTTAGAGTGGAATCCGAACGACGCGAGATTGCACGCGTGCCTGTTGAAGTGTTCGCAAGAGTGCGAATCGAAAGACCAAACGAAAGAGAGGTGGGTTTTAACGCTGAGAAAGTTACCGACGTCGGTCGTTTTGTGGTACGACTACGTCGAGTTTGTGAAACACGCGACGTCGTTCGCAGAGTTCAATTGCGAAGATGTCGTGCAAGCGTACGAAGACGCGTTACGAACGTTGACAAAAGAATTCCGGAAACTGAGCTCTCAGCGAAATACATCGAGCAGTTGCCGTCGCCAAATTTTGAGCAGGGATATCGGGAACATGTTCTTGGAACTCGTACAATTTGAAGCGAAATCGGGAAGGGCGAGGAAAGCGTTCCGAAGAGTTCAAGCGCATCTTGAATTTCGCGGGTTTGGAATGCCGCAAAAGCACATTGGAGATAACTCGAGACTTCTTCGCGAGTTTGAGAAGTTTTGGAAAAGCAAGAAACCTCGTTTATTGGATAGCGTTAACGACGACGGGGAGATTAAGAGTTGGTGGATGGATGAAAAAAATGGGTCCACCGCGAACGACGATTCTTGGGAGAAAACACGTGTTCAGGAAGAAGAAGAAGAAGAGGAAGAAGGAAAATCCTCGCCACCAGAATCTTCGAAAGTGAAAGCGCGAGAACCGAGCGTAAAAAAAGAAGTAGAAGTAGATCTTGGAAATAAAGAATCTGATGGCGACGACTCCTCCGACGATGATATCGACGAGGACGCTTTAGCGGCTGAGTTTGCAGCCGAGTTTGATTCTGCCGTGAACGCAGCCGTGGACGAAAACACGCTTCGCGAATGGTCTCGAGCGGAAAGTGCAAAAATGCGAAGCTATCGAAAAGACGTTAATAACGACGACAACGATGATGAGGAAGATTTCGGATCGATTACTGCGGGCTTGTGTAATATGTTTTGCGATAGCAATCTTGCCGACATAAACACGCAGTTTATCGAGCAGTGTTTCGCTCTCTTCGGATTGCACTCTCTCTTTGGCGCGTTGATTGGTAATCCAGACGCCGCAATCGCTCGTCTCTTTCGAAACGAAAACGCTTCTGAAGACGATCAAAGACGAGAAGATGGCCTATTTCCATTCGTTCCACGAGAAGAGGTACTCCGAAGTGTGCGCGTTTTGGCCACGTCTTCGTCATTAGCCTGTATGGCACCTTTCGCGTACGCCGCGGTGAAACTCGAACGAGAATTGAACGGACCAGAGGTTGCGCTCGCGTGGGTAAAATCATTGCTGAGCGGACCAGAGTACCGCAATAATTTACACCTTTACACTGAATGTGCCTATTTGACTCGATGTACGAAGATGAAACAAGGAGATAAGAAGAAGAAGAAGAAGAAGAAATTCGTCGACCCGGCTCAGAAAATCGTTGAGACGACGATTCAAAACGCTTCGCGCATTCAGGATGGAGATACTCGTGAAACCGTTCGCGGCTTATGTCGACTCGTAAAAGAAAGCGCGCTTTACCTTTTGCGATACGATTCACCCAAAAATACAAACATTGCGCGATACATACTCGCTTTAGCGCGTGCGCATGTCATGTCTTCCAAAGGCGGTAGTTTTGATGAAAGTGTTCCCGCAAATGCGAGCGCAGAGAACTTGCGCTCGCTCGCGCAAGAGGCTATTAAAGTTCTCATGGAAGAAAGTAGTTCCACGCAACTCGAGGATAGTCTCAAGACATATCATCGCGAAGTGCTGGAATTCAAATCCGATATGCGCGTGTGTGCGATTCTTCTGCGCCTTTTTTGTGCGTCATCTTCGGCGGAGCAAGCAAGGATTGACATTTTTCGAGATTTACGCAACCTTTCTAATTTTGCCTTGGAGAAGACGTGTTCGGATTTGTTACGCGACGTTATCCCGTATTTGTCGGAATCCGGAGAACTTGCAATAACAGTGACGGATGGATATAAAGAAATCGTAAACGCTCTGTTTCATGACGTGCCGTCATCGCAATTGGCAGTGAGTTCTATGTTCAAAGCGGAGACGTTCGAGTCAAAGTTGAAGCTGAAACTCGCGCTTGGACTCGCTCGAGAACTGTGTTTCTCCCGTGCGCGCGAAGAATCTAGAAACGACGACGCGACGCAGGATGGTACCACTGATAGTAGCAGAAGCACGCTCGTAATAACGACATTGCTTCCGACGCCTCCTTTCTTGACGCAAATTTGGCTCGCGCAAGTCAAGGCGTGCGGCGACGACGACAAGGCGAGGCGGAAAATTTTTGAAAGAGCCATCCGCTCGCACGAATCCGTCGAGCGGTGCCCGCTACTGTGGCAGACGTATTTTAATTCTGAGGTTCACAACACAGAGTACGCGAGAAGCGTATTTCTGCGAGGTATTCGTTCGATTCCATACGACAAAAAGTTCTGGCTTGATGGGATCGCGTGGAACGAAGGCTTTTCTCCGAGCGAAAGGGCGAATTGGATTGATATGTTGAAAAAGAAAGGCGTGGTCGCGGAAACGGACTTATACGAAGCGAAATTGATCGCGGCGACAAAACAACATTAGCAACTAGCGCATTTTAGTGATCTGCACAGCATTTTAAATCAAGACAATACTAAATACTTGAAGCAACTTGCAAAACAAAAATACTATTCTAAATCTAAAACCGTCGGGATATTATGTTTTTACGTATCCAAGGCAACCGTTCGGCGGCGGTGGCTTTTCGCCGTGCAGCTCATCTCCATGAATACCTCCATCGCCGTTTTCACGAAAAACGGAAATCCACCGAAAATCAAGACGTGTCCACACCACCACCTTAAATTCGGATAATTAGGCTGTTTGGCTAATTTTTGCGCGAACGTATCCTCCGGCATAAAAATCTCTCCAAACGACCACAACGTCATGGATACAGCCCAGGACGTCATGGCTAGCTCATCGATGACGTGCGCAAATCGTCTCATAAACGTCTTCTGTTTTTGCTTGTACGAAGCGTAGTTGCTAAAACACGAAAATATCCCCCACCCTTGCAACGCTTTAAAGAAAAGCGGGAACAACTGAAACATGATCGTCCCGTCCGCTATCACCCATGCAACTTTTGGAATCCATCTATACTCTTCTCTCAACATCTCCTCATCCGCCAAGTACCACGCAAAGTCCTTCGCCGCCCAAAATGTAATCCCCATGTTCCCTATAGGCTTTAAAACCGTATTCATTTCGAAGCAATTAATCCCTCGCGAGCGATAATAAAGAAATATCCCGGGTTCAATCACCACCGTCATCGCCAATAAAGTCAAAATGACCCCGGCATTATACGGCATCATAAACGTCGCGTCTACCCTAGTCCTTCTCTTCTCCTCCGTGAGTTCCTGAAACAACCACACCGTGTTCGCTAAAATCCAAAAACACAACGCCATCGTCCTCGCCAAGTCAATCGCGTATCTCTCCCATTCGCCTTGAAACGAAAAGAACGCTTTGGCGTATCCAACCACCACGAATGGGGCTATGCATACCGCCAACGAGTTATTTTCCGTCCACAAAATATCCGTGATGAGCCACATGGCGGTGGAAAAGTTGTCCCAGAAAATCGCCGGGTGTTGGTCGTCGAACGATTGGAAGAATAACATTCCCGTCGTCGTCGTCGAGTTCGCTTCTTTCGAGCTTTGAAGCAGTTTGGGGGTGTTTTTATTCTCGCGCACTTCATCTCTCGAAGCCGCTCCGTACTCGGCAGAAGACGATGTTAACAACGGTTCCTCTCCGTCTGGTGTTTTCATTCTCGCGCGTGTCTTCTTCTTCCGCGATGAGTCGGTCGCCCTTCCCCTCCCACGGACAAGTCGGAGAGCAAAACCCGCTCGTCGGGTTGCTGTTGTAAAGAGCTCCCCGCGGACCAAAAAGTGCTGCTTTTGAGGGGAAATTAATTGGAAAACTTCTTAAATCGAGTGCACACTTACCCGGCACTGTGTTGTTGTTCTTGTTGTTGTTTGTGGCACCAGAATAAGAGGAAACGAACGAGCGTGAGAGAGAGTCTTTGACTCTTTCACTCTTTTAATAAGCTGTTTCCTTTCCTCGCACAAAACGAGAGCTTTGAGGGTGACCGAGCACAGAAGTTGGACTGGAAATGGACGACGCTCTCGGGGGGGAGAATTCGCTCTCGCTCCTCTCTTTGCGTCGCGCTGGAGTGCGTTTCGACGACCGCGTGACTTCCTTCGCGGACTTGATACAACAACAACAACAACAACAACAACAAGGTGCGAAGAACGACGATTTAGACGACGATGGGCCTTCTTCTACTTCGACTTCTCTCGTCAGTTTGTGTCGGGAATGCTTCCTCCAATTTGGCCACGAGAAACTGGCGAAACGATTACCGAACGCGTTAGGACGCGCGTCGGATCCGAGCGGGAGGTTTCGAGTGGCGACGAGTTACGCCAGAGCTTTAAACGGGCTGGTTTTTAATAAGAATGCGAATAGTGGGAGCAGCACTCGTAGTGGTGGTGATGGTGATGGTGGTGGCGATGGTGATGGTGGCGGCAAAAGGAGAGTTGGCTTCAGTCATTTCTTGTACCCGTCGGAGGAATACGCGAGAGAAATCGTGGCGTTGCTGTGCGAGATGATACCAGAGGACGAGCGAAGGAAGAGTAACGCGACGTCGTCGACTTTTTTTGGTCGTGGTGAGGATGGTTCGGTGGTCTCTGCGTTGGAGAGAGCGGTGCGAGTGGCGAACGGCGTGAAAACGTCCTCGTCTTTCGGGGAAGCGGCGAGTCCCTTTGAAAGTAGTTTGAGGAGGAGCGAGAGAAAGAGAAGGATGCGAGAGATTGTCAACGCACAGGCGAGAGTTGTGGCGAACAGACAGCGAATGCGAGACAGAGAAGGGTTCGCTTTGACGAAGAATAAAGAAGTGGCGTGGACGAAAGAAAACGGGTTGTGGCCTGAGGGACCGGAGAACGACGACGGGATCGCTGTTAACGTGTTGGCATCGAATGGCGTCGGAGGGTTGGTTGCCGCCGCTTTGCGAGTTGCCGGTGGCGATAAACTTGCGTCAAATAGTAGTAAAAATAGCAGGATTGCAGGAAAGGATGGGGGCGAAGAAGAAATGCAACGTTTAGGCGATAGAATCAAATCCGCCGCGGAAGCGAAAAAGAACCGAGAAGATTCTGCAAACGAAACCCTCGAACAAAGAGCTCAAGCGCGGGAAAAGGATTTAGAAGATTTACAAAACGACGTTGAAACGACTCGACAGACGATGGAAGCGTACGTGTCGAGATGCGAAAAAGCGTTGGAGGAAATGCTCGAATACGCTCGATTGGAGAAGGAAGAATGCGCGAAGTTCCCAGATTTAGAGGAGGAATATTTAATTCGAAAAATGGCGACGGATATGGTCGTCGGTCCAAACGCATCAAAGGGATCGCCGGAAAAAGCGAAAGAGGAAATGGAAAAGCTCGTTCGAGAGGACGAAAACAGACGTCAAGAATTACAAAAAGAGTGGGACGACGCTCGCCTTCCTTTGGAACACGAAATCGAGAAGAGAAACGCGAAAGCGGAAGCGGAACGAATGCGAGCTAAAGAGCAACTTGAAGAGATTCAAAGATGGAAAGAAGAGGCAAAAGAGCAAGTTCAATTAGCTCGACGAAAGGCGGAAGAGCGCGATCGGTTATCGCAAGCGTTAGAGCGAGCGCCAAGAGGCGTCAATCGTCCGAGTTTAGTTCAAAAAGTCACCACCATCGTGAAGAACATAAAGAAACAAGACGTAGAAATTGCCAAGATTGTTCGCGACGCGAAAGCGGCGGAATTACAGGTGGCCGAAAGTGCGGAAAGTTTACGCAGGATATACGCAGTCGTTGAGGACGCCATCTTTAAATCCGCAAAAACGGACGAGACGATGAAAATGGCGTATAGATATTTGCACGACATGCACAAGACGTTTGCGAAAATCTCTCGAGACGTCGCCGAGGCCTCGGAATCCGCGCGAGCGCGAGGTGAATTGGAGGAACAAATGGACTCGCTAAAAGAATTGAACACGGATTCAAAACAGGTGGCGAAAGATGTGGCGATGTTGAGGAAATCAGTGAAAAAGTTGGAAGAGAGAGTGAATGTAAAGTAAAGAAAGTTGTCAAACGCACGCAAAGATGTATCTTAAATAATTGAGTATTGCGCATAGAGCATGTCTCTGACGTTGAAGTACGCATCCGAGATTGATCCTTCAACAATCAACTCATCGTCTTCGGCTCTTCGACGAACGACGACTTGTCCATTCGCGCAAACTAAAGCACCGCCTTCGCCAAACTCGGCGGGTACGCCCATTCTCTGCAAATACCTTCTAAACTCGGACAAACGAACGTCACCCACGAACGCCGAGCGTCGGTGATGTTTAGTCACGATGTTGATTTCTGTACCTTCATTTTCTTCGTTGTCTTCTACCACGAGAGCGGCGGCGGTTGGTTCTTTCTTTATTAAAGAAGGACCGGTGACTTTTCCAGCGAGTAAAGATTCGTCTTTAACTGTTTTTGATACGGTTAATTTCAAAGCATTCACTGGGACCGGGAGCAACTCCGGCGCCGAGCCATCTTCAGGGATTGGCCCAATGACGCCATCGATCCAACCGACGGCATAGCCACTCACCTGTCGCAAACGCGCGGAGGATAAAACCGCTTCAGAAAGTCGAACCTTGTACGTCGGATGTACCGAGGATGCATCTAACGTCTCGTTGTTCTTCGGATAATCAATCTTCGAGCTCTTCGGGAAGTGTTCGGAATCGTTGTATAAGTGCGAAGCAAGCTTCTCGGCATCTTTCACAGTACCACTCACGAGAATTACTCGTCGCGGTTCTAGACGCGGGATGATTGCTTTCACTGATCGACCATCGGCTAATCCGTCGTAATCAAAGTTTGATTCAATTGCCGCTTTCACGACGATTTCTTTCGTTTCCTTGACGACTTTCGTTGGTATTCCCACCGGTCGTTCGAGAGCTTTCTCTTCTTTACCCGCATTCGCATCTATATCCATATCCGGTTGTTTGTTAGTCAATTTCGCTGCTATTCCCATCGTCGCGTCCATGATGCCATCTACGCCCGCGAGTTTATCGACGTCGCCGGTACTTTCAAACGATTGATCTCTCGTCATTTCCGGTCTTAATTCGTTCGCGACTCTAAAGAACGCGTCCGCATCGATGGCTTCCCCGTACTCAGTTTTTGCACTCATACCCGAGGGATCGGATGATGAAGAAGATAATTTCGTTTCGTCCGGAAAGACGAGATGCTCGAAACTTTCGGGAATAAATCCATCGACGATGCACTCGCGTCGCTCAAACGACATTTGCTTGTCTCGCAGCGCAATACCAGTTTCCTCGTTTACTTGAGGTGGCGGTACCAAACGCTCAACTTTTTCTTCTTCCTCTGCGACACCCGCTTTCTTTTCACCGTAAATATTTTCGTCTTCAACTGGTTGCGAGAGCGTCGCAGCGTCCACATCCATCTCTTCCTCCAACATACGTTTCTTCTCTTCTTCTTCGGCCAGTCGCTTCGCTTCTTCTTCTCTCCTCTTTTCCGCTTCGAGACGTTTCTCTTCTTGTTCGTGCTCCCACGCTTCCAACTCTTTCCCAGACAGCAATTCTCGCCTCGCTAATTCAACTTTCATGATCACGTCTTTCTTTTTCGTCTTTGAAGAAGTCGTCTTTGCTCCTCCCTTACTGCACTTTTCGACAATCTCTCTCGCTAATCCAACTTGGCGACCAATTTCGTCCGGCCAAATGAAACAATTCTTCGCGTCCGAGGCCCATTCAACGAACAACTTCCTCGCAAACCCACCTTCTAAAGACGCCAACGATGCAAGGACAACTTTCGGTCCCGGAGGTAATCTCGTAAAATCTTCGTACGAGTGACACGGAAACAATCTTTTCACGTCGAACACGTTCTGTCGCGTGCTATCGAATTTCAAACCAACGTCTTCGTTCATCCATTCTAAATGGGACCGCGCGAACTCCAACGCGTTTGCGGCGACGTTATTGAACAACACTAACTGATAGCTTCCTAAATTTTGATTCTTCCACGTCTCTTCTAATAATAAAGCCAACTCTAACGTCCTTCCAACGGCGTCGCAACAAATAACCACGTTCCCTTCCATGCGCGCGTGTTTTAAGACGCAATCGACTAACGGCAAATCTCTCACTTGCAACCTCGACTCGGGCGCTTTTCGATCCACGTTCCGACAATCTGTAATTAAAACCGACGGTCGATGCACAGTCTCTGCTAAACTCGTCCCGGCTAAATGTCGTTCTTTCCGCATGTTGTAATCAACCGCGTAGACGATATCCTCGGCGTCTTTTGATATGCGCCAACATGAACCGCCTAACGTGTGACCGGCGTTGATAGCTTCGACGACAATATCGCTATTGGTAGCACCACCACTATTTTTGCTATTAGTACCCGCGTCGCTCTCACCACCACCACCACCCCCTGCGCTTTCTCTCCTCACGCTCACCCTCGAATGTTGCTGATACTTCACCGGAACAAACTTACTAAACGCCAAATCCACGTCATCTAGACTGTATCCCACATCTTCTCCAAACTCCCCTCGAAACTCGGAATACCCGAGCGCAATGTCGTAACACAACATTTGCCCCAACTTGTGCGTCGGTATCGACGCGTAAATTTTACAGTTTGGGTTACATTTCACTCGCTCGGAGAAGAGCAAAGGTACCGCGCCGACGTGTCGTTGCGTGCAGTGCGAGATCAACACGCAATCCAACGTAGGCGCGATTTTCTCCAACTCTTTCACGTACTCGGTTTGATCGAACCTGTCGTCCCATCCGCAATCTAAAAGTATGTTCGCCTGGTCTATTTGCAATAAATAACACAGCGGTTCAGTCGTCGTCGTCGTGCCGCCTCGCGCGCCGTCGTCCTCCCGAATGCCTCCCAATAGAGGCGTCAAAGCGACTTTGTTCCCAGACTCGAGGACTAAATTTCTCTTCGCTTCCTCGAGGACGATATTTTGACTCGTCTGAATCGTCGTCGAAACTTTCTTCTCCTCCGCTTCTTCTTTTCCGCCGTCGTCGTCCTCATCGTTCGGCGTTTGCGATTTCCCTCTTCGCGCGGTCGATTTCCTTTTAGTATTCAAAGCGTTCGCGTTGTTGTTGTTTTCTCCTTCGGATTCATCTTCTTTCACGAAAGGCGACGGTGACTTTGCTCTCTTCTTTTTCTTCACAGCAGCAGCAGCAGCAACATCACCTGCACCACCACC
>JGI20151J14362_10002083_pt1 | contig 14228 bp, 8 predicted proteins | sample COG_01_FD_14362 | JGI IMG/M metagenome (IMG submission 14362)
GTGTGGTTATTCTTGTGAGCGTAGCGTACGGCGTCACTGTCCCAAGGCGCTTTGGCGGTTTCGTGCAAGTGCTTCAAACAGTCTAAGTGGCCGTTTTCGGCCGCCCACATACACGCTCGTTCGTCATATTGATCAAACTCACGCTCGACAAGATATTCGAGTATGTGGAGATGACCATTTTGAGCCGCCCAAGCGGCAGTATCCCAATCCCAAGACGCTTTCACTTCTTCGTGTAAGTATTTGATGCACTCGAGATGACCGTTTTCGGCAGCATATGCACACGCGTCCTCATCGACAGGACACTCATTTGCAACGCAATACTTGACCATTTCCAGATTACCTTGATATGCGGCCATATTAATCGTCCTATCATTCCACCTACACTTTTTCTCCTCTCGCGCCCATTTGAGCAACTCGAGTTTATTCGTTCGAGCAACTTTCCAGCAGAACCGTGTTTCGCTCCACCAACTCGGCCACAACGATTTATTCTCCCACGCAAACTCCAAAGTCGATATCGAGGACATCTCTCTCACTTTAAACTTCTCTTTCAAATCACCCGCGCGAGATGATCTCTTAATCAACTTCCTCGTCTCCGTATTCACTCCATACAAGAATTTCAAATCCGTTCGATTCAATCTCGGAAGAATATGTTTGAAACAAATATCGTCGTTATTCACGATCAAACTCCACACATCTCTCTCCCCAATCCGTCTTTTCTGCCCTCGCGTCCTCACTCCAAACGCTCCCGAAAGAGTCGCAGCAGCAGTCGCGGCACCAGAAGAAGACATTTTTACACAACACAACAGCGCGCGTGTGTGATGCGTGATGTTCTTTTTTTTTTCTGAAAGTAAAAAAGCGAGCGTTTCGTTCTTTTGCCAAAGAAGAGAAAAATCACAAAAAAACTCTAGAGACTCTCTGTAATTAGTGAAGAATAACAACTATAAAAGGAGATGAGGCGAGGCGTCTCGTGGGCGGAGGATTTAACAGAAACGATTTCAACAACACCACCCGATGATGATGGCGTTAAGAATGATTTTGTGAACGATGATGTGAATGATGAGGATGAGGATGAAAAACATCACCAAATTCGAGACGAAAACTTTACATTCGCGATGACGGTCTCGCAGTTGGAAACCGCCGTTCGAGATGAAAATGATTCGGTACAGAGAAACGTCGAGAGATTGGCGCGACGGAAAGAGTGCGAGAGATTGATGGAGAATTTGTTCGAGTTGCTGAAGAGAGAGATTCTTGCCACGAGGAGGAGTACTTCGAGGAGGAGGAGGAGTTCTTCTTCAACATCTGTAAGACTTTTGCACGCGGAAGTGCACAACTACGCGTCGAACGTATCGGCGTTTCAAAAGTGCTTAAAGTTATGGAAGAAGAAAGAGATGCACATGGTGAAACAGCTGGAGGATGGCGAAAACGGGAAGTTGTTCGCGACGAAGACGACGCCGCAGAAGACGGCGGCGTCGCCGCTGAAGAAGCTGTTCGTGACGAGAGCGGAGGAGACGGACGGGTTGTTGAGAGAAGTGGAGGAGAAGTTGGAGATGTTGAGAGTTTTGTCGTCCCGTACCACGACAGAGAGTAATCACGATTTGATGAAAGGGGATGTTGAGAACGGCGGTGCGACGATAAACACGAAGCCGCCGCAAAGAAAATTTACGTTTGCCGCGCGCCAAAATATCACCGCGAGGCAGAAACGAACGAATCAGAAAGTTTTAGTTTGCGTCGTCGGTATTCTCTTCTTTGCTTTGTTCGTCGCCACTTTCGCGTGGTTGTGGACGAACGAAGCCGAGCCATGGATTGAGAAGAGCATACGAGAAAACAGAGAACATTTGACGTACGAAGAAATCGTCTATCAACCAATCGACCGCTCGAACAACTTTGATTCATGATGATGAAGAAAGAATCCATACGTGACAAAAAGCATGGAAGAGAACGTAGTAAAATTAGAAAAGAAGAGTAATAGCACGAGTAGTAGTAGTAGTAGTACTAGCAGTAGTAGTTTAGGAGGATAGCATCGAGTAGCAGTAGAAGGGCGAGCGCACCGCATTAATGTTTAAAAAAATAGAGATACCAAGCAATGGATCAAATGTCCTTCTCGGGCATTTTTCAACTCACGCGCGGCACAACATCTCACATAAAACAATAATGTTTTTACTATCCGAACTTTCCGTAATCCACGGAGGACATGCTCCCGCCTTTCACCGGGTCAAATTCCAACTTGTAGTAATTCCCGTCCGCACAAATAACGACTATTCGATTGTCTTTCGACGTCGAAAACGAGGCTTTACAAAATCCAAACGAATGCTCCGGGAACTCGCTCGTTCGATGATGATCGCTCTCTCCGTGGTAGTTTCCAGCAGGAGTGACCCCTCCTCCGCCGGTGTTCATGCGAAACTGCGCGAACGATCGTTCCGCTTGTAAATATTTTGGTAAAACGTTCGCGGCGACGCCCATGGAAATGACCGACTGCAACATCGACGACGGCGATTTCGGCGTCATCGGACTTTGCGGCGGCGCTCGATGGCCGTTGTTGTTATGCGTCGGCGTGTTGTTTCCACTGTTCGCGTGGTAGTGATGGTGATGATCCCGTGCTGCTATGTTATCGCTACTATTACTATGTGTCATCTCTCCTGTACCACCACCACCACCACCACCCATGACGCTTCCTTCCGGTATCCTATACAAATGCACCGTCCCTTTATCGCTCGTGCACACCAACCACTCTTTTTCTTTACTAAACGCCAAGGAGTAAATCTTCGCCCGATCGGTCCCTCTGCGAAACTCGTGCAACAAACACCCGCTCTGGCAATCAAACACTCGAACTAACGTCCCTTTCTCGCTCGCCGTGGCGACTAAACTCCCGTCTAAACTCAACACCACGCACCTCAACGGTGAATCGTGCGCTTGAATAAACTTGGTCACGTTTTGCGGTTCGTACAATTCCACTCGCACTTGACCTCGAATCAACCCAGGACAGGCCATGACGCAGCTTTCTTGCGTCGGACTTAAACTACAAATCCCGTGCGGGTTCCCCCACGTGTCCGTCTGATGCACAATCTTCAAATCCGAGAAATTATACACGTAAATCTTATGCTCCAAAACCACCACAATCTTGTCCCTCCTCAGCTTCACCGCTCTCACGGGAACCCGAAAGCTCAACTCGCCGATACACCGCGCCTGATGATCGTCCCAAATCATCACTTTATTCGGAGAATATTTCGGCACCGCGCCACCTCCAACGAGCGCGAGTATGTTGCACCGAAACAGCATCTCCACGATCCCAACCCCGCCGCCGTCGAAATCTCGCCTAAACGTCTCTTTGAACGGGTCCGAGTTGAATATTCGGAACCCGGAATCGGTCCCGACCGCAAAACAGCCTCCGTCTTGGTTGAACGACAAGAACTGGAGGGATTCGTCGAAAAATATGGATTCCCGAATGTCATCCGATGTTGTCGTCGTCTTTTTATTCGCCTTATTCACCCCGCGTCGATTCTCCATCGCACCACCCCCGGACGAAGAAGATGAATGCAAAGAAGAGGAAGACATTTCCCCGCGGGTTGTTAACGTGGAATTCAGACACGTTTTTTCTGCTCTTAATTAGTATATTATCCTCCTAAAACGCAATAAAGAAGGCCCAAAAGCGAGAGAGAGAATACAATCAGAGTAAAGGTACGCGAGACGATGAGATATTTAACCTCCACTAGAATGATGACGTAAACGAGGAAACAATGAGACAAAAACGTGATCCCCAAAACTCCAAGTTGAAAGGAAAAAAGTGACGAGGGAAAAAATACGACAATTAAATTCAATCAAAAACGTCTTCAAAAGTCTCTCTTTTCCTCCCAATACTACTAACGAACTAAAAAGCTTTCTGCTTTAACGCTGTCGTTGTGTTAACTTGGTCTTTTCTTCTTCATGAGTCAGACTTTGCTTTGCAGACAATCTTCCAAACGCAAAACCGGTCGTTTTTCGCGTGAATTTTTAAGTCTATTGTTTTTGTGGTTTGATAATATTGAGCGACGCTTTCGAGCGGGACGTAACGTTGGCAGACGCAAAAACACGCGCCTCCTTTCTTTTCTTTTTTCAAAACGTTCGGGAGCTCGGTGAGCATGTGACCCAAAACGCGGAAATCAGGTTTGGCGTTGTAATGCACCGGCGGGTTCGTGAGAATGAGTTCGCACGGTTTGGTGGTGGTTTTTTGAGGGAAGCCGTCGGAGAGGAGGTACTCGATGTTGTTCTCGTCGTCGTTCACGTCGTCGTTTCCGGAAACGAGAGAAGAGAAATTTTGTTTGGCGGCTTCGAGAGCGACGGCGTCGGCGTCGAGCATGGTGAGTTTGACTTTCTTCTTCGTCTTTTTTTTCCTCTTTTCCTTTTCGAGAGCGTTGCGTAACGCGTACCCGATGACGCCAGAGCCGCAACAAAAGTCCATGACGCGTTTTGTCTTGTCGCTACAAATACCCTTCTTTAATCTCGGAGAGGAGGACTTTTCGGGATCTTCTTCAAGAATCGAATCCAAAAGGAACGAAGTCATGATGTCCAGCCCACCTTTAGCAAAAAATCCAGGGTACGTCGTCCATTCCTTCGCTTCAACAACACTCGAAGAACCACCACCACCGCCGGAAAACAGTTTCACGTTCGAGTCGACTTTTTTGAACGACTCGAGAGAGGCGTTTTTCTCGTCGCCGTTGGAGAGAACTTTGGCGGTGAACGCAAACGCGAAGTCGTTTTCGCTCTTTTTAGCTTCCTCGGAATTTGGCGAGTGCGCTATGGTCGCGTGTCCAGGAACGCGTCGAGGATGTTCGTACAAATCCTGTTTATATTTTTTAGAAGGAGAAGAAGCGTTAATACGAACCCCGGTGGAACCAACAAAAATGTCATCATCGTATAAAAGGAGAGAAGAGGTGGATGTATCCGCCGCTTCGAACTCGAACGCAGATGACGGCTACGAACGAGGCTCATTAATGGACGGATGAACGCGAGACGACAACGACGCAGGCTGGATGTGCCCTTAAATGCGACGTTCTCAATTCCGCGTCCAAATGTAGCGTCTGTTGTAGGCCGAACCGCGACATTTTGGTGTTCTATTTTTCAATCGGAAGAATCCTTCTTCTTCAAAAGGAGAAAGACTCGATTCCAACGTCAAAGCAAAAACACGAGTCGCGGCGGTATATGCTAAACGCTGAGACGAGATGCGACGAAAAAAGTACGACGACGACGAAAGAAGACAAGACGAGTTTAGCAACAAAGATAAATAAATAACGTACCTTGTTGAAAGCGTCAAAGGCGTTCAAAAACCCTTCACTTCGCGACCCGGAAACGAAGACATCGCCGCCCACTTTCACTCGCGTGGCGACCGCAGTCATGAGGAAAAGAAGCGCCTCCTTATCCGCACACGCTCTCACGAACGCGTAGTCGCACTTTCTCTCGCTCACCGTCGGCCAGGGACGCGCGTTGGTGCGCATCGTGGCGTTTCTCGAGGGGGCGTTCTCATTCTCCGCATCGTCGTTGCACGAGAACCTTTGCCACGTTTCAAATCTGTGACCGAATTTCTCCACCGTCTGGCGCAATTTGCCTTCGCTTCTGCTCTCGCAGTTGGCAATCAACACGCGCCGTTGTTTTGTCGATTTCGATTTCAACTGCTCTTCGATGTGTCTCGACAACGTCTCCGCGGTCGCCTCGTCCACGTTGAAGCGATCGAGCTCCATGATTTTAATCGCTTCGACACCAGATGAAAGCAAGCGTTTCTTTGCTCGCGCGTCGACATTTAGCGCTTCCGCGCTCGAGAGCAATCTTCCGCTCGCGCGCCAATCGCACGTTTTTGAAATATCTGTCACGATTTTCATCACGCGGTCTTCGAAGTCTGCCTCTTCGAGTAGTTTATTATCTTCACCACTTTTTTTTTTCGTCGTCGTCGTCGTGGTAAATGCTTCTATGAATTCGCACAAATCGCACACGTCCGCCGGCGTGACGTCCCGACCGTGTGTCGAGGTATCTTCGAAACAATCCAACGCGCGTTTTAAGAGGAGGCGTCGTCGCAACGATGAGGATGATGACGAAGACGAAGACGCGTTTTGAATTGTCGTCGCTGCGCTCAAAAGCGTCGCAAAAGCTCTCGGCTCTAAATGTTGCCACAAATTTTCATTTTCGAGCGCAATCTCAATCGTTTCTCGCAAGACTTTTCTGGTATCCTTCGTGAGAAGAGCATTCGCGAAGAGCTTCGCGCAACTCCACACGCAATTCGCGACGACTCTCGATTCGCTCCAACTCGTTTTTATCGCGTTGTCCTTTGATTCTTTCTGAAACGCCTTTTTAACAACTTTCGCGACGCGCAAAATTGTCGCGTCCAACCCATCGGATGATTTTGAAGATTTTGACCCGGACAAAATGATGCCGTCCACGTGCATCGTCGCCAACGCCCACATCGCGGATGAAACCTCTTTACTATTATTGCTTTTACTATTCGTACTACCACTCATTTCTGCTGCTACTGCTGCTGCTACTACTACTCTTTCCGCTAACTTAGCCACCACCGATTCAATCTCTTCGCTTTTCAGCGACGATTTCACGCGCAGTTTGGCAATCCCCCACAACGCGTTCGCGCCGTCTTGACTCGAAATTTTATCCTCTTCGCACGCGCGCAAACCTTTAATCGCGGCTTTGATGGATGCCGAAAAAGATTCGCTCTTTTCGCCACTCATCGTTCCGCTCGTTTGTGCTAAAAACCATAAGTTTGTCGCGCACGCTCTCGCGTCCGCTTTCTCCGCCAACTCCTTGAACCGTCTCGCTAAGTTTTCTCGCAATAGCATCGACTGCTCTCGAAAACCGTTATTATCATTAACGACGAAAACAGTTTTCCTCCTTTTTACCATGTTCGCGCACATCGTCGCCAGCGACCACTGCGCCGAACACGTTCGAAAGCTATCGAATCTATTCACGCGCAGATTCACGTCTCGAACGCACCGTTCGGCATTTTTGTTCATCATCTCGTCGTCGTCGTCGTAATCATTCGATTCATCTTTCGCCGACGTACTTAAAGCCAACCGGTGAAACGTCTGCGTCGCCTTCCCGTCGTCCGCGATAAAATCTTTCTTCTTTTGCTTCTTACTCAGAGGCGTTATTCCTTCTTCCAGTCCTTCTCCTCCTCGTTTAAGACTCTTTTTCTTCTCCTTTTCTTCTTCTTCTTCTTCGATGAACCAACGAAATCCAAATCGTTCGCGACTCGAAAACACTGCTTCACTTCCTCGGAATCTCTCGAGATTCCCAAGCGCGTTCGCAAATTGAATAACGTTTTCTCCACCACATCATCTTCGTCGTTGTTCGATGCTTCTTTCTTCTTCTTCTTCTTCTCGCGCGAAGCGACGATTTGCCATCGAAGCTTTTTCAGCAGCGCTTTCTTGTACTTCGCTTTATCATCCGAATCATCTCTCAAAATGTCATTCAAGCCCCCGTGAGTAGTCGTGCGAGGAGGAGGAGTAGAAGTAGTAGCTGTATTCGAAATCATCTCGTTTTCAGATCATCTCATTTCTCGGACATCATAAAAAGACCACCACCTTTCCAAACGACGACGGACGACGAATGCTATAAAAGTTGCGCAAAGATGCGTGGCGGCTAAAAATTTTGAAGAACTCGTACGAGAGATTTTTCAACTGTCTCATCGCTTTTTTGATTTTTTGATGCAAAAAGACGAACGAATTTTGACAGACAGAAGACAAGAGAAAAGAGACAAGAAACAAACACAGGAGAGACAAAAAAAACAACAAGCGAGGACAGAATTTTTTTAACACAGACACAAGANAAGNAGAAAAAAAAGAGACAAAAGAGAAGAGACGAAAAAAACACCCCACTTTGAATACTACTAACAACAACAACAACACCAATCAATGGGTGGTGGCAACAACACGAACCCGCACGCGCAAGGCATGAAGTGGCTGAAACGAAGGAAGAAAAAGATGAAACGGATAAACGAGGAGAGGATGCAATGGAAAGAAGACGAGGAAGACGAAGAGGGAGAAGAACGGGAGAAGAAGAAGAAGAACGGATTGGAAATCAACGAGACGGACATCTCTTCTTCTATCATCGGGAAGACAAAGAAGAAGAGAAAGAAGACAAAGACGGTGTCATGGGAAACGAATCGAACGAGGAAAAGAAGAGAGGAGGAAGCGAAAGAAACAGAGGAGGCGAAACGGGAAGGGAAACCGACGGGGACGACGACAGGTTTGAGTGGTGGTGGTGGTAATACTACTAATGTGAACAACACAAATCCTTTCGCCGTGTTGAGGCAACTTCCGAGACTCGAACGATGATTACTCTACAATTACAAACACGCAGCAGCATTCAAACGGACTGACAAATGATGCCAGAACAAATGATGATGACTTTTACGACGCGTTAAACAACTTTCGACGAAGAAGCGCATTCGGAGCGCTGACTTTCGCCGCCACCCGTGGTATTCCTGCTTGTCTTTTTTCTTCGAGCGAAGAAGTGAGCTCTTTCTTGACCCGGGCGATCGACGCTCAAGTGCGCGTGGAACTCGTTCGCGATCTCTTCAAACTGGAAGGATTGGAACCAGTTCCAGAGGATGTCGCGCTCGCGCTGGAAGACGACGACGTGGCTCGGGAGGAGATTATTAGCTTCGTCGTCGCTCGTTTTCGCATCTTCATCGGCGTCGTCGTTTACGTCGTTTACGTCGTTTACGTCGTCGTCGTCGCATTTCAATCCGCTGCTTTTCCCGTATTTACGCTCTACGAATGCCAAGGGGTTCTTTTCGAACGCTCGCCAATTGCCCGAGGACAAATGCGACGAAACCGACGACGCGTTTGGAGGATCGCATTCCAAATAGCGCATCGTCAAATTTTTGTGGACGCTCGCGTAGAACGGGTGTTCGTGACACGGGGTCCAGAAGTGCACGCCACCGTCGAACACGTCGTCTTCCACGGTTAGTTTGGATACGTATTTGTTGACGATGGTTTCCATGCCTCTTTGATGTATCAAAGAGAGATACATCGCGAGCGGAATTTGCGCGGCGAGACCGAGGCGCACGAACCACCGAGCCAGGAGAAACGTAGTATTTTTAGAGTTGTTCTTCGATGATTTCTTATCTGGCGGCTCGCTCTCCAACCACGCCCACGACTTCGCAGACGCCGCAATGGACACTGGAATCAACGGGTATAAAAAGCGAAACTCTTTGTGCTTTGGAATGGAAACGATGAAAACGGTTGCCAAAAAAGCAACTTTCGCCACCGCGGGCGTCGACAAACGTTTTCTTCTTTTCGCGTTTGTTCCATCGTTATCTTTGATGATTTTACCCCCATCAGGAAGATTAGCACTACTAGTATCTTCTAAATTACCGCGAGCATTCGAAGCGAGGAACAACTCGTAAAGACTGACTGGAAACAAAACGCCCAAAACAACCGGTAAACCTTGCGTGAAAACCCACGCGTTGGAATGCGTTCCGTATTGACTCGCGCCTTCTCTCAAGACGTTAAACTCGAAAAAGTTCCACGCCGGGAACGTCCACTTCTTGTTGTAATAATAATAGTTCACGCACGCTTCTATCGATAAAACGAAACTTCCAACCCAAAAGGCATCCGCGCTAAACCTCGCTCGTCGCTTCGCCGACAACGCCTCCCGATCGAAGAAAATCGTACGCGCTCCTACGCACGCCCAAAACGCGTACGCCGTCGGCCGCACGGTGCACGAAACGAACGCTAAAACTAAACCACGGATGCTCTTTCTTCTAAACCCGCTGCTATTACTACTCTTACCGCTATTACTACCACCTCCTCTTTTCTTCGCGTTCATATCGAAATACCCGCTCGGCCAAAACACGAGCGCCCAGACGCAAAACGCGGTTTCCGTGACGTTCGCGAACGACCGACATCCGCAATAAAAATGCCAGTGCGATGCGAGCGACAGTGCGAACGCTTTTTTCGCCACGTTCTGGTCGTTGTTGTACCATTTGCGCGCTAACCGGTACGTCCCGACGTCGATGAAAGCGCACTGCGCGGCGTTCACGACTCTCGGCATCGCTCGCACCAACACCCCCGTTATTAAACTCGCGTCTTCGTCGAGCCGTAATCCCTTCACGAGCGCGTACGGCCACGCGTACGCGAGCAAAGGATGCACGAAACTCCTCAACTTCACGTCCTCTCGCCATTCCCAGGTCTTCGCGCCGTACTTGAATATAAACTCGTGCGCGATTTCCACGCTCTGATAGTGCTCGTCCGCGCTGTGAAACGTTCGCAGGAAAAGAAACGAATTCAATATGCGAAAGAGAAAAGAGACGAGGAACGGGGACGTGAATAAGTGACTTTGATGGTTTTTATTCGTCATCTTTTTGCGTTCATTCATGCGAAGGGCAAAGAAGCTTTGAGTGAGAGGGGTGTGTGCTCTAATGAAGTATATTACATTCCATTTTATCCATTACAGTTACGCATCTCATCGTGCATCTCAATTCATCACGGAAAGAAACTCTCGCCTCGTCTCCGTTTCCAAACCTCCCCGGTCGGGAACACGATCTCCTCATTCTCGTTCAGTTTCGCCACGACTTTCTCCCCGCTCCCGTCTTTCTGGTCGAAATCGATGTATATCTCGTCCTTCGTCTTTCCAACCAGTTTGGTTTGGATTTCCCAATACCGCATGGTTTTCCCCGGGTACGCGAACACATCTTCGGGCGTGACAACTTTCCTCCCTCGGCACCCTTTGCCTTTCTCGAACGGCACCGGGTCGTACCCTCTCAAGACGCCGTTTTTGGTGATTTCTCGAGGGCACCCCGGGTGGTTCGGGTCCGCGAACGATCCGGAGAACCTCTCATCGAAAGACGATGACGACGACGCGAGACTTTGCGCGGGAGAAAAGAAAAGCGAACAACACGAAACGACGAGAACGACTTTGGCTTTCTCTGTGCTCTCCCTCAACGAGCTCGCTCTGACAAAGACGCTCCGATTGAATTCTGTTCTTCTTTCTCGTCTTCTTGTTCTCGAATTCCCGAAACGACTGTTTGTCGTCAGCGCGGCGCCGGCGGACGTGAAGGAGGACGCCATTAGCATCATCCGATTGAATTGGAAAAAAGTCTGACGCGGAATAAAAAATTCATCTCATGTTGTCGCGTCGAGACATCATCTTCTTCTGCGCGAATAGGAGCAGGAGTAAAAGTAGCATAATCCTGAGGAGAAACGTGTCGAGAGCGAGCGGTGAAAGCAACGAAGACAACACGAATCACAAACGAAGAAGACAAAGAAGAAGACCAATCGTCGAAGAGATGTGTGACTACTTCACGAAACCAGTCAAGTGCAAGGAATGTTTCGGGTACAACAGACGCGTGTGTGCTCGCTGTCAAGGCAGAGGGAAGACGACGACCACTTTTACGGATGGTGATGACGATGACAATTGCTGCGGTCGATGCGTTGGCCGCGGGTACGTGCGTTGCGACGCGTGCAACGGGACCGGTTTGAAGAACGGGTGGCTGTTTACAGTGAAAGGCGGTTGGGGACCGCGAGGCGAGTAGTCGACGAATGAAGATCGTGAAGGAGCAGCAGTAGTAAAGCAGTAGTAGCAGTAGTAGTAGTAGTAATAGTAGATGTAGTATTAAAAAGGTAAAAGTACAAACGGGTGCAACAGCGCCTGCGTGGCGTCTAATCGACCTCTTCGCGTGATACCTCTGGCGGCGACGAGTCGACAGGCTAAATCGAACCCGGCGCCGCCGTTTCGATCGAGAGCGGAAAAGTCCCAGCCTAAGTTTCCGGCTAAGTCTTTGCGCACTTTGCGCAAATCGTAGTTTTCGTCCTGTAACCGTCGCTGGAACGACCCGGATGGTTCTAACACGCGTTTGCCTCTGAGTTGCGGGCATCCCAACTGGAGTAAGACGAGGCCGGCGGAATAGCTATCGAATAATTGCGGTTGGAAGACGGTCCACGGAAGGACAGAAAGCGCGCCGGCGATGGCACCCGGAGGCGCTCTCGGCGTTCGTTCAGGCATGATAAAATCCTCTGGTGGTGAGAACGAAGGGTCTAAGATGGAAACTTCCGGTTCGTAGTTCACGCCGCTTCGTAAATCCGCGGCGCCGCCGAAATCGATCAGTTTGAATCGTCCGTTTTCGTTGACTAAATTCGCCGGTTTCACGTCTCTGTGAACTATACCGATGGAGTGTAACCCTCTCAACGACCACAACAGTTGTTGCGTGATTTTCTTTGCGACGGCGTAACACCTCGCGTCGTAATCTTTATCCTCTTGAGATTTCCCAAAAAGCGCCACCTCTAACGCGCTCGGAAAATTTCTATCCAACACGTAATCTTCGAGCGTGTTTTCATCGCCGGCGAATTTCCACACCAAAACCGGTGCCGCCGCGTCTTCAATTTCCTCGTAAGATCCGACGTAAGACGCGCAACCGCCGGCGACGAAAATGTCTCGGGATATCCGTTCGTTCATGTGTCGTTCGGCGCGTTGTAACCCGCTCGCGCCGGTTGTATTTTTCGCAAACTTCAAGACCAAATTCTCCGCCTCGCTGGAATTTAATCGTCCTCGATAGACGGTCCCGAACGACCCGTCCCCGATTCTCCCGCCTAAGTTTACGTTCGAACCTCTTTTGCCAAACTTATTCCCAGCCGTGGCTGTTTGTATCGCTCTCGCGACGGTTTCATCGAACGCGTACCCCAAAATCCCCGGCTGCGCGGTTAAATAAAACACGACAAACGCGACGAAAAGAAACTCCTCAAACGGCGTCCCGTTCGTGTATAAAGTCCACCCGTTCACTTTTTCATCCAGAGCTAATTGTTCGACAAAGTCTTTGGCCACGTCCGGTAATGGTAACTGCTCGTATAAAGGCTCTAAAACGACTTCGTATACCGTTTTCCCTATTTTCAACACCGGCTCTGGAACCTCTGGAAATAAACGTTCCAGTTGCTCCAAAGGGTCGACAATTTTTGCACCCTTATACCCGTATAAAGCCTTGATTGTTCTCGTCGTCGTTCTCTTCGTCGTCGTTTTTGCAGAGAAGCGACGAATCCGTCGTCCTCCTAAAACCACGTTCTTCGCGTTCGTGGTTTGATGACGATGACTCTTAAAATTCATATCCCCGATACTGTTCGTTATCCAAAAATCAAAAGTAATCAATCCGTTTCTTTAACGCTATATATATCTCTGTCTCTCCTCTCCAATAAAGCAGTCTGGCACGATGCGTACGAATTCGATGAAAGTGTTATTATGTAAACACTTTACGCCGCGTGTAGTAATACTCAGAGTCACAAACAGAGAGAGAGGAAGAGAGAAAATTTATGAAGTACAGCGAGGGGGGTGGTTTCCCTTGTAAAAAAACGAACAAGAAGGAAAAAAGAGGAGGAAGGAAAAGGTACGCGAGCGCTGAATCTTCTTTTTAAATTACAAGCTGTGTGTGTGTGCGCGCGTGTTTATGACGTGTGCAATACTCCGTCTTCGTATCGCCAACCGGGTGGGAGAGGGCAGTTGTTGTCGAGGAGGTATTGTACACACTCGGAGTGGTTTTTCTTGTTCGCAAATCGTACGGCCTTATTGTTCCACGGCGCTTTGGCGGTTTCGCGTAAGTACTTCAAACAGTCTAAGTGACCTTTCTTTGCCGCATATAGACAAGGCCGTCGGTTATATTTATCATACTTACGCTCGACAAGATATTCAAGTATATGAAGTTGACCACGAGAAGCCGCCCAGGCGGCAGTATCAGAATCCCAAGGCGCTTTGACTTCTTCGCGTAAGTATTTGAGTATCTCGAGATGACCTTCTAAGGCAGCATGTGCACACGCTCCCGTATCGATAGGACACTCATTTGCAACGCAATACTTGACCATTTCCAGATTACCTTGGTATGCGGCCATAATAATCGTATTATGATCCCACTCACACTTTTTCTCCTCTCGCGCCCACTTGAGCAACTCGAGTTTATTCGTTGCAGCAACTTCCAAGCAGAAATATTTTTCCCCATCCATCTTTAGGCCTTCCTTGTCCAACGTACCCCACGGAAAATGCTCCCACGCTACTCCCAAAGTCAATACCGATGACATCTGTCTCACTTTAAACTTCTTTGTCAAATCATCCGTGCGAATGCATCTCTTAATCAACTTTCTCGTCTCCGTATTCACTCCATACAAGAATTTCACATCCGTTAGATTCAATTTCGGAAGAATGTGTGTGAAACTTATATCGTCGTCGTTCATATTCACAATCACATCCCACAAAGAATCTCTCTCCCCCAT
>JGI20151J14362_10002093_pt1 | contig 14169 bp, 6 predicted proteins | sample COG_01_FD_14362 | JGI IMG/M metagenome (IMG submission 14362)
GGTTGTTCGAGAAGAAGAGATGAGGTGGTTCTTTGTGGTTCTTCTGTGTTCTTCTCGTCTTCTCCTTCTTCTTTAACTTCTTCTTCTTCTCGAAAGAGAAGAAGAGCTCTGATGAAAGTGACGAGATAGTTGAGAACGACGAGACAGACGAGAGAGAAAAAATTTTTGTTTTTTTTTGAAATTTTTTTCCTTGTCTTTTTTCACTCTTTTGTGGCTGTCTAATAATAATTTGTCAAGCTTGACACCAAAACACACTTATGGTAAGTATTCTTGAATAAGCGAAAGAAGAAGAAGGGAGAGTTTATTACAACAACGGCAAAAAGAGAGGTATTTAAGAAGAAGATGTCGTCGCGACGGAAGCAGAGCAGTGCGAACAACAACAAGGTCGTTCACGTCATCGATGGGATTCCTCCTCCTGTTCTTACTCGGGAACGAGAGGAACAATTATTAGTAGTACAACAAAGAGGCGGCGAAAAGGAGGACGAGATAAATCAATCACATCATCATCATCAGCCGCCGGGGAAGAAGAAGAGCAGCACTTTGAGCAAATCGAAAAGGAAAAGCCGAGGAGGAGAAAGAGGAACAAAAGAAGGAGAAGAAGAAGAAGTAGACGACGATGGTAATAACAACAACAAAAACGGAGAAGAATTTGAAGAGGAAACAGACGACGACGACGACATGCGGACGCTCGGAGAGCGAGTGAGAGCGTTGGAAGTTTCCGTCAATGGGGGTGGAGCCACCACCTCGGAAAAGAAGACAACGACGACGAAGAACGACGACGATAAAGACGCGACGGCGGCACCATCGTTCGTGCCACCGAAAGCGGACTCTTTGGCGACGCTTCTCGCGCAAGCGTTAGCCGCGGATGACGTGCAGTTATTGGAAAGGTGCTTCTCCGTGCACGATAAACGCGTGATTGAAACCACGGTCGGGCGCTTGAGCGGTCCTCTGGCGATGAAACTTTTGAGCGTATGCCTCGATAACATGAAAGACAAACCGAATCGCGGGGAACGGTTGGCCAAGTGGTGCCGAGCGACGTTGGTGAGACACGCTGGGTTTGCCAGCGTCTCGCCGAACGCGCAGAGAACGTTGGCGCATTTACAATCGCAAATTAACGCGCGGACGGCGCAACGAGAACCTCTGTTGCACCTCATGGGACGGTTAGACTTGTTGCTCTACGCGAGTTCGCGAGACGAGGTGCAAGACGCAAACGAAAACGCGAGGTTAAACGAGGACGAACGAGGTATACCAGCGGCGGAATACCACGAGGCAGTGGACGTTTTAGACGATTTAGTCGTCGGGGGTGGTGGAGAAGACGAGAGCGACGAAGAGGATGATTTCGACGAGGACAATAGCGAAGGCGAAGAGTGGGAAACCGACGACGACGATTCGGACGAGGACGAGGACGAAGACATGGACGACTCGGAAGACGAGGAAGACCCGTTCGTAAAAGCCGACCGTAAGGAAGATATGGAAGAAGATGACGACGACGAGGAGGAGGAGGAAGACGATTGAAATTATTAAGACGTTTCTACGCGTACTTTTGTTGTCGCGTTAGAGTCGATACTCTTCACTTCACGCTTTATTCACACATCACTCTTCCCTCGTTCCTCATAATAATACTACGCTTCTCTCTGCCGCTCAAAATGATGTCGAAGTGCGCCTTTTCGTCGTCGTCGTCTGAATCGTCGTAAAGAATGAACAACGAACGCTTTCACCGCCCTAAACGTAAGAAGGGAAACAAACTCGCGACGAAGGAAACCAACCTCGAAGCGTTTCTCGAAAAGCGCACGACTGAACGAAACGATTTTGGTGAAACGATGGTGAACTTGAAAGATTGCGAATTTGATTCTTGGAAAACGTTTAAGAGTTGCATTCGGTTGATATTTCAATCGTCGTCGATTGATAATAATAATAACACGTGCTGTTGTCGCGCGTTGAACGTCTCGAGCGTGAGAGTGTTGTCGTCGTCGTGCGAGGAAGAAGAAGAGAGAACAACAACAACAACAGTTCGTTATTTTTGGAAAGTCTGTTCGAGGACGAAAAGGAGGAGGAGAAGAAAAACACAATTCTAGAGCGCTTGCGAGAGATGAACGTGAGTGGAAACGAGAAGGCGTTCAGGAATCAGAAAGGATGCGACAAGTTCGTGGAGTGTTTGAGGAGGACGAGAAATGTTCGCGTGGAGAGATTGAACGTGTCCAGCTGCGACGTGGACGACGCGTTCGTGGAAAGTCTTTTGGCGTCGCCTTCATCGTTGAAGCGTTTGAGAGCGTTGAACTTAAGAAACAATAAACGGTTGACAGATAGGACCATAGATGCGGTTCTGAGGTTTTGCGAGGATACGGGCAGTTCGTGCGTGTTGACGGACGTAAATTGTTCAGGAGGGACGTTCTCGGCGGCGGCGATTGGAAGGCTGGGAGAGGCGTTGGAAAGAAACGCGGTTGGATATTTGAGAAGGAGACTGAAGAAGGAAGGAGTTTCGAATTGCAACGTGACCGACGGCATATTTATGCGTCTGTTCGAGGATATCGTGATATTAAAAAACGCTGTGGATGTGCGGAACAACAACATAACCGAGAATGGATTCAAACAGTTTTTTGAGAAGTTTTCCGTGCATTGTTGTGAAGAGGAAAATAACGACGCGTCGTTTTCATCTCCCTTACAATTGATGTGCGATGGAAATCCGGGGTTCTCATCGTCTTGGTGTAAGCGACTACTCGCACTGTGCGCGTTCAACGGTTTATACGAAAAGTGTCGACAAAATCGAAAAGGTGAAGCCATGCGAAGTTTAGGTGAAGTTGGTTTCGGGTGCGTCGGGTGCGAGGTGATCGCGCCGAGAATTCTAAGGCGAATGCCCTTTTTAGAGTCCATCGGTTTACACCACAATGATATTAATGACGAGGGATGCGCGCACTTATCCGAACTATTTGCAAAGCATAACTGTGTGTTAGAAGTTGCTCTCTATGGGAATAAGATAGGTCCAATTGGTGCTCAATCTATCGTTGACGCGTTTACTGCGCGAACGAAGGAGCGTTTAAGCGGTAATAGTAGTATTAGGGGATTAGAAATTTTAGACATAGGAGGGAATCCAATAGGGAACGCTGGTGTGCGTCTCATCGCTAAGCTCATTACACTCGAAGAAACGCTCGTCGAGGTACACGTTGATCATGTCGGTTTCAACGAGGAAGGTGCGCACGAATTACTTCGTGCGATGGAAATGCGTTTGAATAACGGTCAGCCGATGCGAACGATTTGGGCACACGGGAACGATATATCGGATGACTTCTTAACGTCACTGACAAACTTGTGTCGAAATAGACATGGAAACGCCGCAATCGATGGAGGAAGTAGCGATGAGGATGACTGTGATCACGATGATAGGTCTCATACTCAGTATCAACCTAAACCGGACGGTGTTTGGGATGCCCAGGAGTGTGAAACGCGAGCGCTCGAAGCGACTAAGCGCGGTGACAATACAGATGCCGCCGCTCGCTTAAAAAGTAATCGGATCGCGTCGCATGCGTTTGGTACGTATAAACGATATTGCAAAAGGCATTATGAAAACGCCAAAGGTGCGGCGTGCTTTGCTGCCTTTGTTGCGTATGAGAAGAGCACCTCTCGCGTAAAAGTCGCAAGTTTAGGTGTTGGAACAAAATTCGTACCACCAGACGTAGCAGGATCTGCATTTGTATCGAGCAGAGATGATGTCATTCGCGATTCGCACGCAGAAATTCTTGCGCGACGGAACTTTCTGCGTTATTTGTACGCGGAGATGAATGATAGTGTTGCTGGTGGTAAAATGGCATCTTCGGGCGCTGCGGTACAATATAACGATGACAATAACTTTAGCGTTTTGGAGATGAACGATGGATGGTTTCGCAAACGCGACGACGTTGAGATACACTTGTACGTATCAAGTGCACCGTGTGGTTCAGCGAGTCTGAACTTGGAAAGCTCGTTAAATTGCTTTCCGCACGCGACACGTAAAGGCACTAACGTCTCCTCAGCCCATAATACCATCGATGACGAGAAAGTACCACCAGGATGTGTTGTTTTACGTGGGGGTGTTCGCGAAGCAATCGGGAATCCCAAACAAACGCTTTCGTGCTCGGATAAGATCGCGATTTGGTGTGCACGTGGCGTTCAAGGATCGATTTTAACGGCTTCGTTTATCAAAGAGCCAATAGTGCTGAGTAGTGTAGCGTGTTCGAGAAAATATGACGGTGACCGCCTGTTTGAAGCAACGTACGGGCGCACGTGCTGCTCTTCTCCATCGTTGAACGGTAAGAATTATGAAAACAAAGCTACGAAACATTTATGCACTCAGATGGCATCTATATCGATCGAGTTCAAGGAACGATCCGTTCGCGCTCGCGCCGACGTCGGCGAATCTGACGAATCTGTATCCTGGTGCGCGTACGATACCATCGCGCGCGTCCACGACGGACGAACTGGTTTGGCAATATCTGGGCGAGGTAAACCACCTCGCGCGTCAAAGTACGATTTGAAAATGCAGTTTCTAAAGCTCCTCTCATCGATTTTTAAAGATGATACTAATAGTAGTATCGCGAAAGCGAATGGAAACGGATGTTCATTTGTTCACGGCGACGATTTTACCTCGGTCTCGTTACTCAAAAAGCGGTTGCAAGACTCCTACGCGTTCGCGAGAAACGCGGAGGAAACTATCGCCTCCTCGCCTTACGCAAAATTCAAAGAAACTGTTTTGAGAGGTGATGGTAAATCAGCATCGGTATCGTTCTTGGAGGGAGATTGTGTAAACGTCGCGTGGAGAGACGGGATGGCCGGTTAAGTGTAGAGTTGAAAATGATACTCGCATATAGACATCTAGGCTCTAGCAGTAAAATTCACCTGTAAAACACTCTCGTACTTTCCTTCACTCATTGCGTTGCACGCATCACCATCGACGGGCGGCGGCGCGATGAGCGTCGCCGACGATGCCGATGACGGCGTAAAAGATGTAAAAAAGAAAAAGAAAAAGATGGGCAAGAAAGAGCGGATGAAATTGAAAGCGAAACAGCTCGTGGAAGAGCGAGGCATGAGCGAAGCGGACGCGAGAAAAGAGGCCGGACTGAATCCAATTCCAATTCCGACGAAAGAGGAGAAGAAGAAGAAGAAGAACGCCGTCGCGAGTGGTGGCAACAATAATAACAACAACATAAACGGACCATCGCCGGCGCTGTTAACGGCCAACATTAAAAATGCGAAGAGTTTGCGCGAAATGTTCGAGCTCACGCGAAAACACTGGAAGCGGTTCAACCACATTCACTTGTCGGCGTTTTGGAATTTATTGGGAAGAATCACCACCAGCGCGAGTAGTTTTAGTAGCGATTGGCAAAGCGAGCACGAAGATGGGTTAGCGTTACTGGTCGAACGCACGAGAGATGTTATAGCAAGCGACTCTTCTGGCATACGAGGAAGAGAATTGGCGAATATCGCGCACGGCGTCGCGAAATGTGGCGTCGGCGCTCGCGACGAGAACGGGCTGGTGAAGCAGTTAGCGGAAGCTATCGGTAGGCATTTGGCGGAGTGTAACGGTCAAGAAATAGCAAACATAGCGTGGGCGTTTGCAAAAAGCGGATATTTTGACCCGGGAATGTTTGCGAACTTGGCGGAAATGGCGGAGAAACAGATGGACAGATTCAACTCGCAAGAGATTACGAACGTGTTTTGGGCGTTCGCCACGGCGGAGTGCGACAACGCAAAATTGTTCAAGGCGTTAGCAAAAGCTATCGATGGTCAATTGCACGGTTTCAACTCGCAAGGATTATCGAACACGGCATGGGCTTTAGCAAAGATTGGATACGTTGACGCTACTTTGTTCCGAACAATCGCGCAGACGGCCCAGAAAAATATGGATCGTTTCAACGCGCAAGATTTCTCAAATTTGTGTTGGGCGTTTGCGAAAGCCGGGCAGTACGACGCCGAGTTGTTTACTACTTTAGCAAAGAACGCGGAAAGACACATGGGAAACTTGAACGCGCAAGGTTTGTCGAATTCAGTGTGGTCGTTTGCCAAAGCTGGACATTTGAACGCAGAGCTTTTCACCACTTTTGGTAAAAACATCGAGCGTAAAATGTTTGCAAACAACGGAACGGATTTCAACGCGCAAGATATCGCAAATATAGCGTGGGCGTACGGGAAAGCGTGTCACTTAGACGACGCGCTGTTTACTGTCCTAGCTCGAATGGCAGAAAAATGCTTGCACGATTTTAACACGCAAGATATCGTAAACTTGACCTGGTCGTTTTCGAAATTAGGTAGGTTTGATATGAAGTTGTTGGAAGCGGTGAAAGTGTCGCTCTTAAAATCGCGCTTGGACGATTTAGATGCACCGAATATAGCAAATCTAGCGTGGACGTACGATAAGGCTGGTAAGTTGGACGATAATTTAGTATCGTCGTTAGCGCGAGCGGCGGTGAAACGCGTGAATGAGTTTACCGCGACGGATATTACGAACGTGGCGTGGACGTTTGCAAACGCCGGCAAGGTGGACGACGAATTATTTAGCTCCATGGCGAAAGTGGTGGAACGAATTATGGACGATTTCGGTGAAGAAGATTTAGATAACTTAGAGTGGGCGTTTCAAAAAGCCAATCAAACGGCAGTTGTGAAACAATTGAAACAACAAAGGCGAATGTCTTCGGCCACCAACGACGTTTACGACGCAAACGTAGACGTATCCGAGTGCGGTCGTATCATCGTCGCCGGCGGCGGCATCGGCGGCGCGGCTTTAGCAGTGTCGCTTCAAAAGAAAGGATTCGATGTTGTCGTCTTGGAATCGGATGCGAGTTTTGATTCCAGGGCTCAAGGGTACGGTCTCACGGTGCAAGCGACGGATGCAATGCAAGCGATGGGCGTCGATATCTCTGGAGATGATGCACCGTCCACTTCGCACTATACGTTCTCGCAGCAAGGCGAAATCATCGGGTTCTTTGGCGAGGCGTTTGGTGTAAAGAGCAAGGACAGGCAAGAAGTCCAAAACTCGGGTCGATTCATTCACATACCGAGGCAGGTACTTCGCCAACGAATTCTCGAAGCCGTGCGTCCGGATACGATTCGGTGGAATAGCAAGTTAAAAAGTTACGACGATAGCGACAAAGATAAAGTCACCGTGACTCTCATCGACGATACGAAAATTGAAGGCGCTCTATTAATCGGCTCGGATGGTATTTTCTCCACCGTCCGGCGTCAGTTGGAATTACCGGGAGACCGATTAAACTACGTCGGTTTGTGTGTAGTCTTAGGTATTGTTAACGACGAGATACTGAAAATCCCGTTGGCGAAGCGTCGTATCTTTGAAACCGTAGACGGGACCACGCGGATTTACGCCATGCCATTCACGAAAAATTCAACGATGTGGCAGCTCTCGTTCCCGTGCTCAGAAGATACGGCGAAGAAGTACACAAGAGATGCCAGCACGTTGAAGGCTGAAATCTCCAGACGATGCGGGAATTGGCACGATCCCATTCCAGAGATGCTCACAAAAACTCCGCTAAATTGCATGAGCGGCTACCCTGTCTACGACCGCGAGTTGTTAGAAACTGACGTCCTTCGTCCGAAAGCGAGCATTTCTCGTCGCGTAACAATCATTGGTGATGCGGCGCATCCGATGACGCCATTCAAAGCGCAAGGTGCGAATCAAGCCATCAGCGACGCCGTCTTATTCGCTGATACGCTCATCGAAGGTGTAGGAAAACACGGCTCCGTGAACGGTTTCAACTACGCTCTTCCACTTTTCGAAAAGAAAATGTTGAGTCGATCTTCTCGAGCCGTTCTTGGATCGCGCGAAAAGGCAAAGGAAATGCACAGCAATTTGGCGTTACAACCGGCTCGGAAAGCGCAAAGAGAGGCTGAGTTTGATTTACGCACAGTCCTCCGGTCTTTAAAAGAGAAACAGATTACCGCTTCGCGAGCGACGGATAAGGAAGGTTTGGACGCGCTCGTGTTAGCCGTGTGCGGTGGTGGTCGACCACCTTCCATGGCGAACGGTAACGGTGAAGGTAGTACGCACACCAATATCGTCGATTTCCAAGGCACAAAAGTTCGATTTAATGACGACGACGAAGAACAAAAGAACAAAATCGACAGAACTAAAAAGCGCAAGAAAGCCGAAAAGAAGGAAAAGAAGGAAAAGAAGGANAAGAGCAAAAAGCAAAAGAAATAAATTTCAATCAATGTAGTATATTGTAATCACAACGCAAACACCTCCACCTCCTCTCTTCTTCTCTCTCTCTCTTTCTCTCTCTGTCTCTCTCTCTCTCGCCCCTCCCTTTCTCTTTTACGCCTCATCGTCATTGCCATCTTCTTCATCCGTCGAAGAAGTCACAACCGAAGCAGTTGTTGCTGTTTCCTCACCGCCGTCGTCGTCGTCTTCATCATCTTCATCCCACGCAGAATCAGGATCTTGGTCATCCGTCGAAATCGCACTCGTAACAAACGAGCTCACGCTCGCGCTCGGTACGATGGCGTCCACGTCCGCGTTTTCGTCGTCGCTATCGTCCCACGCTTCCGGGATGTGTTCTCTTTGAACGAGCTTCGATCCAGATTCGATGCGGTGCATGCCAGTATTCTTGGAATCGTCTGCCCACGCCGACGGAACGAGCATCGCACTAGTGTTGACAGTTTCGCCAACACCGCTGCCTCCGATTTCGGCGTAGGAACTCATACCAATCGTAGCCAAACTGTTCGCAGCGTCGGCATCCGTGGCGGACAAACCGCAGATTAAACCATTTTCGCCGGCCCAGGTTAACCACGGTCCCCAAACTTCTGGTTCTCCTCGCAAAGTTCTCAAGTGCCCGACGATAATCAAACCTCTTCTCGCTCTGGTCAACATGACGTTTACGCGTCTGCGATCGGCTAAGAAACCGACATTACCCATCAAGTTTGCTCTCGTGCACGAGAATACGATAACTTCNTTCTCTCGACCTTGGAAACCATCGATGGAACAAACTTCGATGGCGGCATCGGAGTCTGGCGCGGCTGGTGCGTCAAATCTCGTTCGTTTAACCGCATTGGGTTGCAAAAGCTTTTTGATCGCTCGCACTTGCGCGGCGTACGGTGAAACGATACCGATATCGCACGCTAAAACTTCGTGTTCAGCCATCAACTTCTTCACCAGCGTTACAACTTTTTGCGCTTCAATCGTGTTCATTTGCGAAGCGCCATCAGATCGTTCTTCACCTTCCGGGCAATCAACAAACGCCAACGGCACTGCGGGTACTGGCCAATCGAACCCTTGCGGCGCTCGCCTTTGCGAAGGAGGCGTACCGGAAAGTAACTCGTTGTTGTAGAATTGCTGCGATGGGAACTTTGCAATCGCCGGGTGCATACGATATTGCACTTTAAGCATAAATGTTCGAATACCGCGCGAAAGCATTCTTTCAAAAAGACTCGTTCCGAGACCGCGTTCGTCCGCATCGCGGGAAATAATCGTCGGCGGTAACTGGTTTTGATCACCGATGAGGACGATTTGTTTACAGCCTTTTGTCATGGGCACAACCGTTGCCGGCTCCGTCGCTTGCGTGGCTTCATCAATGAGACACGCGGCAAAGGAAAATCGTTCGAGGATATCGCTCCCGGCACCCGCGCACGTCGCGCAAATAACTTCCGCTCGTCGTAAAACTCCGTTGATGGCTTGATACTGTTGATCTTTCGACATGTTCGAGCCTGGTTCGATTCCGGCGATAGATTCAACCATAAACGGCATCAGGTCTTGACGCACGGCTTCTGGACGACCAATACGCGCAACACGAACCCCTGCTCGCGACAAACCGTCAACTAAGTTATCCACTGCAATGTTCGAATCAGATGTACACAGAATCGGCATCGTGCGACACTTCAGCCACATTTGCACCAACGCAACCGCGGTGTGCGTTTTACCTGTACCCGGCGGGCCTTGAATCAATGTGATGCGTTGGAACAATGCCGCTCGCAAGGCCTCGTGTTGCGACTTATTCATGTGCTGCATCGCAGGAATATCTTGAGCCATGTCGAGCATGCGTTGCTTTGTAGCCGCGTGCATGGTTTCCCCGTTCAACTCAGCCGCGCATAAATCTGGAATGGATTCAATAGCCTTCTTGTTGTTATCCCATCCAGCGAGTAAAATGTCTCGAATTCCTGGATCGACTCCGGCTTTGTTGCCGACTGGCCCCTTCATCTCCATCAAATCTTGCAGCGCGTTCAACTGACGCAAGTAACTCGTTCTGTTCGCCAACTTATCAACACGCCAACCGGAACCAGAAATGCTCGCGGCGTCTCTCGGGTCGACGCCGAGTAAACGGACGGCAATGTTGTTCCCAAGTTGACAGACTTCAGCTTCGTACTCCTCCGCGGCGCTGTAGTTGTAGCTTCGTCGCGCCGGTCTTTCGCCTTGCTCCATCGATAACGCTTTCACCGTGCTCTCGCCAGCTGCTTCGAGCGCGGCTTTAGAGTGTTTCGGTAATTCGCCTAGCGTCATGATATTCTTTGTGGCGGAAGTTCTCGATAGCAAGACCGCGTCACCTTTCATGAGATTCTTTTGCATCTCGGCTGCGAGCGCGGGAATTGTTAAACCAACTTGACCGGGTTTACGCAGTGGTTCCAATCGAACGTCCATGGCAGCAAGTCCGTTTTCTTGCAAGCCAAACGCCGGCGCGTTTGCCACACGATCGAGCGTTTGTAAAGCTTCTTCGAGAAACTCTTGCACGATAAGTTTTGCGAAGTGAAAGTGATAGTTTCGAACGCGTCTGTCTTCGTAATCGATGACGTACTCAAGCGCGGCGAGTAAATCAGCCGTATCCATCGGGTTTGAACGTTGCGGTATCGTCTGGAGTAAGCCGGTAAAATTTCGAAGCGAGATCTTCAAACCTTTACTCTTCGCGTACTCAACGACCCGTAAGCCGTCTTGAATCGCCGCCATCTTCACGCACCCAGCAACCAAAATTTTAAAAGCTTCCACGTCGATTCCACCGAAATCTCTCTTGGCGTAAAAAACATCTAAAGCTCCGTTAATATCGTTGGAATCGAGAAATTTGCGAATCTCTCGCCCGGTTGCTTGTTGCTTCTGTTGCTCAGCCGTGAGTTTTGGAGGCGCTGGTTTCTCTTTCTTTTGCTGATCTTTCTTCGCTTGCTTTTGCGCCGCTTGTTCCTCGGCGAGCGAGGCGTGATGATTCGGGCTCGAGCGTCCGCTCAAACTCGTGTGTCCAAACTGCTCGCGATGATGCAAGGCGCCGCCTCGAATCAAATTCGGATCGTTGCGATCGTAATCCGGATCTCCTCTCGCTTCGTCGTGAGTAATTGCTTTCTTCCCTAACGGTGATTTTGCTGTTGACTTTTGCGCGGTTCGGGACGATTTTCTTCCTTCTCGTTGCGAAGGTGGAACGTACGTTCCGCCTTGCGTCTTTCCTCCCGATTTCCTTTGTTCCGCGTTAGCGGACAACGGGTCACCCGGTAGCGGCGGCGGTGCACCCGATGGCAACGGTGGAGGGGCAATCGGTTGCGAAGCGACCATCTTACGCGTCCCGCGAGGTTTTGCGCTGCTCTTTCTCGACGGTTGTTCTGGTTTTATTGGCGACTTTGGCGGTCTCCCGAGCGGCGGCGGCGGCATCCCCCCCGGCATCATCGAAGGCGACGGAATGCTCATCGTTCCCTCCGCACCGTCTTCCAACGATAATCGCGACACGCCATCGTCCAATGAATGCTCTTTTTTCTTCTTCACTTGCTTTTTCTTTTTTAGTTTGGCTGCTTTCTGTTGTGCTTCCTCCGGCGCTAAAGCGTCGTGAAAGACGTCCCCGCTCGTGCTTCCATCCCCGGCTCTCTCCGCCGTCGCCGCCGCTTCCCCGTTCTTCTTACTACTACTTTTTCGTCCGTTGTTGTTAGTATTATTTCCTTTGTTCTTTGCGTGCGAATGCTCTCCGTTATTGTTGCTCGCCGCCGTCCCAGCTGCATCGCCGCTGCTTCCGTTAAAATTATTGTGCTGCTCGACATTCTTCTTCGATTTCAAACCAACCTTCTTCCCGCCAGTCGTCAAGTTTGGTTTCGGCAGAGGTACGCCGGACTTTAACGAACCGGTCGTTTGAATCGCAGAAGAAGAAGTTTCGTGTGTCCCGCTCGCAGAATTTGTTTGTTGATTTTGTCCACTTTCCATAAAACTCTGTTTCATCGTAGAGTTGTTTGTTTTGTTTGTTTGTTTTGGTTTTGTGAGTGTAAAAAACGAGAGAGAGAAATCAAAGGTCAGTTTTGGTCTACTTTTTTTCGACAAAGAAGCGTCGATTGATTTTCTTCTCTCTTCTGTTTGTCTCTTTCTCTCTCGTCGTTTCTCTGTCCGTTTTGTTCTCTTCGCTTTTGATGACTGCTTCGCGTTGTTGTCGTCGTCGTTGTTACGTTCGCAGTACGTCGTTGTTCTCGCTCTCTCTCGAGAAGTACTCTTTCGCGCGCGCGCTTGAGTAGAGAAAAAAAGAATCTCGATCGATTATAGGCGGCTGTGCGGCCTCCTCCCCGAGAAGAAGAAGAAAGACGACGTAATAAACACGACGCTTCGCCTTTTGGGTGCGCGTCTGTCGAATAAAAAATCTTCTCTCTTCGAGAAAAAGAACGACGACGCGTGAGCAGACGATAACTGCTCTCTCTAGAACGAGAAGAAACTTTAAAGATGATTATACCTTTCTCTTTTAGTAGTCGTGCTGTGGATGTTCTTCCGTGCTGTTTTTGTGGTGTTTTGGAATTCTGAAGAAGAAGAAGAGAAAAGAAGAAAAAAAAGCACAAAAAAGGCGGGAGAGAGAAAGCATTCAATGGGAAACGAAAAGACACGAAATGTGACTCGACGCGTTTTTTGACTGATGAAAACTCATAATTTTATAACAGACAAACGCGCTTTTGCTCCTCCTCGCGAGTTTCTTTTCTTTCTTCTTCTTCTTTTCTCCTTGGATTAATTCTCAGCTCTTCTCCTTAGGCTTTCATCTTCTTTCTCTCTCGCGATGTGTTCTTCGACCCACTCGAGGGATTCCGGGCACCGGGAGGTTTCTGGATCCTCCGGTTCGCTCTCGATGTCTCGTTCCTCGCCGTCGTTGGCGTCGTTTGGGCCTCCGTCGGTGTGCGACGGTTCGGTGCCATCGCCCCAGTGCCAGCCGCCGGATTTGTTCAGAGTTTCTTCTTTAAACATCTCTTCGAGCTTGGTACCATTGATGCCTCGTTTTTCGAGCTCGCGGTACGAGTCCGCTTTGGCTTTGGTGATGAAGTGCGTCGGGTCGTCATCAATCGGGTGGATTTTTTTCGGGTCAAAGCCGAACCATTCGCCGCGCTCGTTAACTTCTGGGTATTGGTGGATTTGTTCCATGTACAGTCTGTGTTGCGTCCACGTGCACCCGATGTTGTATCGATACGAGACGCCGTCTTTATACCCGTCGGCTTCAGATAATCCTCCGTTCGTGCGACAGTAGTGCACCAAATCGGAAAACTCTTTCCTGTTCGCCACGGTCCACGGGTTTTTCGGTCTCGGCGTTGGACCTAAGGACCCGTCCGGTTGTCTGTACTTTTTCGGTTCGCCAAGCATCTTCCGTATTAATCGTTCGTTCGGTAACGGCTTCCCAATTTCGCTTTCCCACGGATACGGAAGCTCCGTTCCTTCTGGACACTTTCGTCTCGGCGGATGCGCCGGGACGGGTTCAAATTCAGGCTCAGGTATCTCCTCCCCGTTTTCCTCCTCACCAGGTGTCCAGTTTATTAAAACTTCCGGGTTGATAATTTTATCCCGTATGTATTTCGGTATTCCGTCGTAAATCTCCTTCCCTGTTTTCCTTTTCGGTTTCAATAACGTCGCAGGGTACGTCGGAGGAGGAGAAAGAGGAATGGTTTTCGTTTTGTTGGTCTCGTTTCCTCCCGTTTCTTTTTTTTCCTCCTCCTCCTCGTCGTCCTCGCCGCTGCTGCTGCTGCTGCTGTTATTGCTGCTGCTCGTGTCGCTCCCATCGTCGTCGTCGTCTCCTAAAACTCTCTTCTTCTTTTTCCTGTTCTTCTTGTTCTCGTTGGACGACGACGACGACGCTAAATACGCGTCCAGTTTCGGCATAATAATCGCTCTTCAAAGAAGAAGAAAAAAAAACGCTCGTATTAAATGCGCGTATTTTAGAGAGAGAGTTGCCCTTCTCGGAAACACAAAAAAGTATTCAATTTTTG
>JGI20151J14362_10002095_pt1 | contig 14159 bp, 6 predicted proteins | sample COG_01_FD_14362 | JGI IMG/M metagenome (IMG submission 14362)
CTCCGAATACTGATCTCTTCTATTTTCATTCTGCGTCACAGAAGCTTTTGCGCGGCACCGCGGCCAAAGCGCAGCGCATCTCTCATCATGCCGGGAAGAACTTCACGCTCGCGATTAACAACAACAACAACAAATACAACATCGGCGAAAGAGTTTAAAGATGAAAGAAGACACTTGCGAACGACGCGATCGAGCTCGGCGAAAGCGCACTCCGGCATCGTCGACGTCGCGAAGAAACTTTTGTGCACGGTGCATAAACTCGACGGGCACCTTCAAGAAGGAAAGAAGAGAAGCGCTCGCGGCGCGCGGAGGTTTTCAGCAGACGTTGCCATAAAAACCGGCATGCAAGAAGAGGAGGCGTTTGAAGAAGAAGAAGAAGACGACGTGAAGGAGGAGGATTTTTTAGAAGACGTGCACATGGAAGGACAGACGCCGACGGTTGCGAAGACGACGACGAGAAATACGGTAAAGATACATCGAACGCCGGAAGGAACGCCGAAAGACGAGAAGCAAGTGGAAAGAGTCGTCGCTTTGATGCGATTGATCTTAACCGCGAAGAAAGTGAAGGAGGACAAAGTGCCGGCGCTCATCGCGCCGAATCTGTACCTCGGGTCGATCGGCGCGGCGCAAAGCGAGGAGCAGATTAAAGAGAAAGGGATCACGCACGTCCTCACGGTGGCGAGAGGGTTTGAGATTAAACACGTGGAAGGGGTGAAGTATATGACCGTGGAGGTGGCGGATAGGCCAGATGCGGATATTCGAAGCCACTTTCCGCAGTGTTTCGAGTTTATTAGCGGCGCGGTGAAGAGCGGCGGGAACGTGCTCGTGCACTGTTTCGCCGGCCGGTCGAGAAGCGCGTCCGTATGCGCGGCGTACGTCATGTGTCACGAAAACATCAGGTTGGACGAAGCTTTGATGCGAATGCGGTTGGCGAGACCGCAGATTAACCCGAACGCCGGGTTCATGGGCCAGTTGAACCAACTGGATGAAGATTTGATGAAGTGGCGGCGTAAAACCGGCCAAGAGAAGATGAAGGAGGACGAGCAAGAAGTGACTTCGGCGCAATCGCAAAACAGAGATAGCGGACAATCCAAGAGTTCCACCAGCGAAAGTTACAGCATGAGCCACGGCGATCAGCATCACGCCACTAATAAGCGCAACGGCGGCGGCGGCGAAAATTACGCGGAAACTGACCCGGCGAGCGAAATCGCGAAAAATACGCGACGCGCGAAAGCCGGCGCCGCGTCCACCACGACCGAAAGCGGCGGCACCAAGTCCACCTCCTCCGACCAGGACAACTCCACCCCGTACCGAAACCCGGACAAGAACAAGAACAAGAACTTAAACGACAACAACATCTTGGAGCAGCGACCCGAGAGGGGCGGCGGCAAATCCGCGCCAAAGCCGCATCCGCCGCCCAAGACGAGGACGACGACGAAAGCGAGCGCGAAAGGCGGCGCGATGATGATTTCCAGTTCCGGCTCCGACGACGACGACGACCACCACCAACAACAAGAACAAGAAGTCGTCGACATGGACGTGCTTTGATGTTAGTAGCTAAAGTAGCGTGGACGCGGTTAAAGATAGCAGAGACTTGTAAACCAAAGCCAAATACCCTAAATAGAATTGAACGAATTTCCCCACAAAAACTTCGTTTCCCCCACACTTTTGGTTTCAAATCAAATGACGAATAAGCTTCTTTCGCCGACGACTCGGACGACGAGGACGCCGACGATGGACCATCCCCTCGTGGCGAGTCCCATGACTAAAAGAAGAGAGTCGCCGAAACCACCGTTTTCTACCCCGAAGAGAGGAAGAACGAGCAAAAACACGATGAGTTCTTCTTCTCACCTTTCGCCACAAAACGGCAGTCAAATGCGTTTGAATTTCACCCAAAACTCGAATAAGGGAAAAGGTGGGTCGCTTCCGCCGTCTCCGGTCGACGAGACCGTTCTGTTCGCCGACGATGTTGATTCAGACGAGGAGGAGGAAGAGGAGAACGAGGTATTCGAAGACGCCGGGACGCCTTTCGTTGAAGATGAAAATAATGAAAATCTCCAACCACCTTTAAACAACAACAGTACGGCGAAGAGAGTGGAAAAAGGCGCGTTGAATCGAGCTTTGCGAAGAGAGTTATATCAGCTCACAAAATCGAGGGACGAGGTATCCTTGGAGTTGACTAGATTAAGAAACGACCACGAACGGGTGCAAGCGATGCGCGCGAGCGAGATGGAGGCTTTGAACATGCACAAGAGTCGCATCGCGGACGCGGCGCAAGCGACGGCGAAAGAGGCGAATCGAGTGGAAGAGATGAAGAAAGATGTGATCGAGAGGGAGAGGAGAATGAAGGAGGAGTTGGAAGAGGCGATGCAGTTGAAGCGAGAGGCAGAGGAGATGCGGATAGAGGCGGAGGAGTTCTTAGAGAGGCAAAGAAGGGCGGAAAAAGCGGAAGCGAAGATGGAGGAGAAAGGAAGGGACATCGAGAGAATGAACGAGTGGTCGAACGAACGCATGGATGAGTTGGAGAGGAAACAAGAGCAAGTAGCGGTGGCGAACGCGGCGTGCGAACGCGAAGCGGGTTTATTGAAGAGAGATTACGAGCGGTTTGAAAAGAACAGACGGGAGGTTTCGAGAGCGTTTGCGAAAAGAGAGATGGACGCGTTGAAAAGAGAGGAGTCGTGCGAAGATCGCGAAAGGAGAGCAGAGAGAGCAACAAAGATGCGCGAGGAGGAGGAACGTTTATTAGTAGAAGCGCAAGAGAAGAAATATTTAGCCGAAAAGCATTTGAGAGAGTTTCTCGAGAAAATGAAAGAGGCTGAATCGAATGCGAAGAAGATTGAACAGGCGAAGGAAGACGCCAGGTTGAAAATGAGAGAGTTGGATCAACTCTTCTCCGAGAAGAAAGCAGCAATTGAACAAGCCGAACACGCGCTGAAGAAAGCAAAAGTCGAAAGAGAACAGATTAAAGAGGAGCTGGACGCTCGCGAACGTCACACCGCCGCGGCTGCAGAAGCCGCCGCGAAAGAGTGCGATACGGTTGCGAACGCTTGGGCCAAGGTCACCGAAGGACGCAAAGAGCTCGAAAAACGCGAGCAGGATTTGAAAATCGCATCGAGCACGATTGCAGAACGCTTAGATTTCATGAAAGCCGGCGACGAGGAGTTGGAAGAGAAAGGGAGAGCGTTGGAACAATTGGCCGCGGAAATTCAAAAAGTCGAGTTGGAATTAAAGAAAGATCGCGACCGGGTAGAAGAGGAAAAACAAACGATGCACAAGAAGCGAGAGATGATGGAAGAAGCCGAGCGAACCGCAAAGTTTCGCGTGAACGAAATCGAAAATAGGGAGTTACAATTAGACGCTCGAGAAAACGATGTCGCTTCGCAGCTTTCTCGCGCCGCGATGGTTGAAGAGAACTTGAAGAAAAGAGAGAGCGATTTGAGAGCGTTGATGCGGAGCGGCGAAGGCCAACGCGCGACGACTGTTCGCGAGTTGGAATCTGAAGTCGAAGAGAAGGCGAAAGATATCGAACGATTAAAGGCAAAGCTGGAAGAGTCTGCGAGCGATTCGGAATCAACTTTGAAAAAACTCACGAACGAGATGGACGTTATGCGGGAATCGTTTCGAACGAAAGAGATTGAAATCGAGGCGCACAGGAAAGCGTTGGAGAATCAATTGAACGAAGCGCGAAAGGAGAACAGAGATTTGGTTTCCGAAGCCGCCGAGGCGAGGAAGGAACGAGAAACGGCGTTATTGCGCATGAGAGATGGTTCTGCTCAAACGACAACAACATCAACGCATAAGAAAAATACTGGAACGCAAAGCAACGACTTTGCTTTTCCCATCGTTGATACTACTCGCAACGAACAACAAATCGACGCGATGCGAAGCGAAATCGCGTTACTCAAACGCGAAATCGCATCGCACCAAACACACAGAGACCATTTAGAAACGCAGCTCGCCGAGGCTCGTCAACTGGCGAGCGCTAACTCGCCGAGCGGTAAGACGAAGAAAGAAACCGAACGTCGCAAAGCGTGGGAGAAAAGCGCCATGGAGGCAGTCAGAGACGCGAGGGATGCGTTGGATGCGCGCGCGGAAACGGTGAAAAAAGCCGCGATGGATGTCAAGAAACGCGAAGAGAACGCGAAACGAAGAGAAAACGAGCTTTTGGACGGTTTAGAGCGCGTGGAAAAAGAGTACGCGAAAGCTCGCCAAGCCGTCGCCGCCGCCGAATCCGAACGAATCGACATCGAAGCTCGTCGCGAATACGTCCGACGAGAACAACTGGAGTTGGAAAAGCACAAAGCCGTCAACGATGCGTTCAGAACCGATGAAGACTCGTTGAAAAAAAAACTCAAAGCGGTCTCTCGCGATCTCGAAGACGCCGAGCGTAAGCTCGAAAACGTCACGCACATGGTCTCTATTCGCAAACAAGAACTCAGCGGTTTAGACTTGGCGAATATCAACGCGACTCGCATTGAAGATTTAGAACAGCGCGAATTGAAAATCCGCGAGTTTACGGATAAAGTCCACCCTGCGCTCCTTCGCGAAGCGGAATCGTTGAAAGAAGCCGGCGATGTTTTACAAAAAGAGAAGATTGAGCTGCAAAATTCCTGGCTCGCTTTGCAAAATCGAGAGAAGATGATGAACGAGCACGCGGCTACGAACAACGCGCGCATCCGCGAATTGAAAGAGTTTGAGAAATCGTTGATGGTAGAACGCGACGAACTTCTCGCATTTCGCGAGGATCTTCTGGAAAAGCAACAAAAACTCGTCCACGCGGAAGACATCATTCACCGCGCGGAGAAAGAAAAGAAAGCTTTAGAGAAGAAACGCAAACACGCGACTCGAGAACACACGTTGGACGAAACGAAATCCTCCTTAAAACGACTCTTGACGCAAATCAAAACCCGAGAAGGAGAAGCGCACCGTAAACTCAAGCGATGCGAAACGCTCTTACACCGCGAAAACATCCACAACTTGCGCGCGAGTTTACTCAAAGTCACCGAAACTCGCGAAGCGCTCGAACGCGACGTGGTAGTCTCGTCGTCGCGGAGCGAAAGAGACGAAGACGAAGACGGCGACGAGAGCGTTCACGTCTTTCAATCCTTACTTCGACGATGCGAACGACAGCTCGTCCGCGCGAACGACTGGTTCGCAGACTTGCAAAACGAGTTGGAAAGCTACCACCAATCTCAGGCTAGTTTGAGATGAGATAATAGATTTATGTATAGAGATATTCAGACGACGCGTAGTACCGCCTAAAGCTCTCCTCCCTCACATTTGTACAAGTCGTCCGGATTTTTGAATTTTCTCTTCATTTCTCTTTCCACACATCAAGAAGAAGAGGAGGAGAGGAGGAGGAGAAACGTCCAACGCCACGCACACGACGGGGAAAAACAACGGGAGATTTCGAGCGGGACGGCGAGGACGAGAGCCTTTTGTTTTTAAGAATGACAGCAAAAACAAAAGACTTTGACGAGGACACGGACGACGGGGAAGAAGTCCAATTGAAGGAAAGGAAAAAAGAAAAAGTACTCGCCAAGTTACAGTTCTTAAACGACCAACGGAAACAAAAGATCGACTCGAATCGCACGAAACGAGATGAAATTTCCGATCCCACGGAAAATGTGGATGCGTTCGCGAGAGAGTTTAAGAAAATGGTGGAGGAGATCGAAAGCGATTTAGTACTAAAAGGAGGAGCAGAAGGAACAGAAGGAAAAGAAAAATCGTTGACCAAAATCGCTCTGTTGCGAGAGAAGGGTTGCGCAAAGCGAAATCGATGTAATACAAGGAAAAGGATGTGTTGAAGCAGAAGGAACAGAAGGAAAAGAAAAATCGTTGACCAAAATCGCTCTGTTGCGAGAGAAGGTTGCGAAAAGCGCGTATTTTTTACCATCGTTCGACGCGGAGAAATCGATGAAAACGTGCGACCTGTTGGAAAAGAAAGCGAGGGGGAGAGAAGTTTTTAACGATTTTAATGCCGAAGACGCGGTGGATGAGAGAGCCGGAAAGACGAAGAAGTTTAGCTTCGCAAAATCGAAGACGATGAAGAAGGCTTTCGCGGAGAAGACGACGACCGACTTTTCCGGGAAAGGAGCAGACGACAAAACTTCGCCTTCTTCCGCCGCGGTGATTGAAATGTTGCAAAAGAAGCATCGAGCGACGAATGGTTTGTTAGTCGTTCGGGAGAACAAAGAAGGAGAGACGATTCTTTTGACGAGCGAGGAGTGCGACGGAAAAGACGTGACCATTGAACGGTTGACGAGGTGCGAAGTGACCATCGAAAGTTGCGCGAATCGTAGACCGAGATCGGTTCGAATGCGGAACTTGGTCGAGTGCGAAATCAAAGCCACGGATATCGACGGGAGCGCGTACGTGGAAAATATGAGCGATACGATTGCGTTTATAGGATCGAGGCAACTCCGAATACACGACGCGACGAAGTGTCAGTTTTATTGCCGAGTGGCGAGCGGTCCAATCATTGAGAGATGCCAAGCGGTCGAGTTTGCGCCTTTGTTGTCGAGCGAAAACGACGGAAAAGAAGACGATAACTTATGGAACAAGGTTGAAGATTTCGGATGGATTAAGCAAGAGCATTCGCCAAATTGGAGCGTGATAGAAGAGAAGGATAGAGTTTATTAGAATAGCTTGTTTTGTATTATAGTATGAGTAGAAACCGCGAAAAAAAAGTACTCGCCGGCGCGTGTGAGTATAGAACTGTAAATTAGTATGTTTGATATTAAAATTATCTTCTCGTGTCTTCTTCTTCTCTTTCTTCTTCCTTATGTGTATGTAATAATTCGAGCGCCTCTCTTCTATCTAGTAGTTTTGATCGAAACTCCTAAACGTTTGCTTATTATGTGTGTGTATTTATTATTCTTCTTCTTCGCCAAAGCCGGCCCACTCGTCTTCGTCGGTATCGGTGACGACTTCCCCTCTCGCTTTTCTCGCCTTGCGCAGTTTTTCCTTCTTCTTTTGGTCTTTTTTGGAAAGCGCCGTCTTCTTCACGACTTTGACCTCGTTCCCTAACGCGTCGGTGAATTCGGTTTGATCCACAGCGGCGGTGACTTCTTTCTTGGACATTTTTGTCATCCACTCGGCGTCGCCTTTGCAGTTACATCGCGCGATGCCGTCGGTTTCGTCCTTCGCCATGAGCCACGTCTCCGGGCACAACGCCGAGCAAAACTCGTTGTTGTGGGTAATCATAACCACACCGCCGTCGTAGTCCTCGATGGCTCCAGCTAAAGCGCCCAAAGAGTCTCTGTCCAAGTAGTTCGTCGGTTCGTCCAAAATGACAATGTGCGGGCAGTTCCACATGCACGCCGCGATGACAACCTTTACTTTTTGGCCTCCGGACAACGCCGCCATTCTCGTGTGCGTGCCAAACTCCTTGTCCAAGCCGACGTTCTCCAAATGTTTTTCCACATTCGCGGTGGTCAACGGAGTAGACAACGCGCCAGCTCTGGCGGCAACTTTTTCGTCCACAATCTTCATGTGTTTGGCGAAACCAGCCTTTTCGAGCTTATCGGCTCTGATGTACCTGTTCGCGTCGTGCGATTGACCGACGAATTGAACTTCGTATTCCACCTCCTTCTTGACCGTCTTACGACCACCGGTGAGCTTCTCAATGGTCCATTTCAATTTGCGGACGTTGCCTTTCTCGTCCGGCGGCAACGAGATTTCGAACGGCTTCTTGCACTTTTCGATTTCCTCCTCCGTCAAGGTCATGGAATCCTTTTGCAACGCCTCCTTGTCGTCGCCGTGTTGGTATCTCCAGCGGATGTACTCGTTCGGCGTCTTGTCCAAGTGTTGCTCGATGTGATGAAAGGCATGCTGCGCGACGTACGCGACTCTCGCGTTCGGGTGCTTCCAGACCGTACCTTCTTGCGGTTCAACCTCACCAGTCAGTAACTTGATCATGGTGGATTTACCGACGCCGTTCGGGCCGACGCACGCGACGCGGGAGGCCAAGGAGACTTGAACGGTAACGTCCTTCACCGTAGGAACTTGGTTCACCGGGTACGTGTACGTGCAGTTCGCCATCTTCATCAAAGGTTTACCTTTCGACTTGACGCCTTCAATAAATCCAGGTTGAGGGAACTGCATCTTCCATCCAGAGGCAGATTTCAGCTCGAAAAATTGTTTCGCCTTCGGGTTCTTGGCCACGTATTCCGTCAAGTTACCTTTGAACTGTTTCAATTTCAAGTTGTCGATGGCGATGATGTTGTTACACACGCGGTCGAGCAAACCGGTATCGTGCGAGACGATGATGCACGTGACGTTCGTCAACGATAAGAGGTAGGTTTCGACCCATTTGACGTTCATGACGTCCAAGTGGTTCGTCGGTTCGTCCATCAACAAGATGTCGGCGTTCAAACACATCGCTCTCGCCAACGCCAACTTCATTCTCCAACCTCCGGACAAGAAGGTGACCAAGTTTCTCGCACCGTTTTGCATTTCGCCGAAACCGACGTTCAACAACATCTTCTCAACGGTTTCCTCGGTAATACCCGCGGCTTTGATTCTTTCATCCGCCAAAATGTAATCGACGCACGGCAAATCGGACAATTCGCCAACGATATCGGCTTCCACAAAGACCGTTCTTAACTCCGACGCGGGAGGAAAACCTTCGACTTGCTCTTTAGAAATCGCTCTCATCAACGTCGTCTTCCCAGAATCGTTCCCGCCCAACAAACCGTACTTGTAGCCTCTCTTGATCTTCAACTTGGTGTTGTGCAACAAAACTTTCGAGCCGTACGCCAAGGTAAATCGGCAGTTGGCCAATTCCTCGGCGTCTCCGTCGTCTTCGTCTTCCTCGTCGTCCTCGAAGTAAAACTTCTCCAACTTTTCAAAGTACTGCTTCCCTTTGCCTTTCAACGCCTCTTCAAAGTCGTAATCTTCCAACTTGTTCAAGATCAAGGAACTCAAAACGATGACTTCGTACTGCGAAATCTCGTTTCCTAACAACTCCTTCAACTTCGATTCCGTCGGTCTTTTGGAGACAAACTTGGGATCGGCCAATCGTTCGCCGATCGACTTTAACTGATCGGTGCACTTCCCGCACACCGTTCGCGCTTCCGGATCGGAAATCTCGTTGGACGCTTTTTCGACCGAGGTCAACAACTTGTCCAAAAACGGCTCGGCGTCTTCCGGATCTTCAACCAACTTACTCATGTTGTTCAAAATCACCGCGCACATGCGTTTCGTCGATGTCGTTCTCGCCCTGAAACCCAACAAAAGAATTGGCGAAATCAACGCCAACGGCGCCGCAGTAACGGTTTGCACGAACGTCGTCGACGCCAACTTTTGAACGCATTCGTCCGTCTTGTCGTGGTCGATGGTCGCCGCCACCATATCGTCGATGAACGGTTCAATATCCCGGTTATCGATGGTGTGACACACTTTCTCCACCGTCGTTCTCGCGGCTTCGGCAACCACGCTCGAGGCATCGTTCACCAAACCAGTCACCACCGGCATCAACCTCACCAAGTTACAGCTCACGCCGTGCGGACTCGTCTCGGCTAATCTCGAGATAAAATCCAACGCGCCGGCGATCGTCCCGGCTCTGTTCGACGAATCCATCGCTTGAATCAACCCGTCCACGTAGTTCAACACCGCGTGTTCGTTCACCGTTTTCGCCGCTGTTTCCAGTAACTCTTGCGAGGCTTTGCACACATCTTGTGAATTTTTGTCCCCGCAATTGGTTAAAATTGCAGTCAAAGCCTCGGAATCTGTCGCGAACAATTCTTTGGCACTTTGGTCGCCTTTTCGTAAAGCATCTGCGAACGCTTTCGTCGCAGACAGGCGAGCGTCGCAGGACGCTTTGTCCGTTTGTTTTAAAACCGCAGTTTGGCAGTCAAATCCTCCCATTATCTTCTGTCGTACTCTCTCTGTGTGCGTGTCGATGAAGAAACGACGATTGGAAAAAGCGGTTTAAAGTGAGAAAACCGATCAAAAGCGCCGCGAGAAGAAAGGAAAATCCAATCCGTTTAATTCTAATTCGAGGCAATAAACGTGGAAAAAACAGATCCGATCTCTCGTCTCGCGAAGAAATAAAAGCACTCTGTAGACAGAGAGAGTGAATTACGTTCGCACCGTCTTTTGATCGAAGGAAGATCTTTTGTTCTTCTGTGTGTGTATATGTAGTAGATGTAAATAATCGGTTACGTATATAATAAAGTGCGGCGAAATTGAACGAAAAATCTAGTCATTAAAATTCAAAATATCTTCTCGATCTCGAAGCCGCTTTTTTTCTTTTTTTTTTTCAGATCGCAAAAATTGTGATTTTTGAGAGTACTCGATACTCGATAGTAGTATTACAAAAAATGTTCGTTTCGTTCTCTTCGTTATTAGTAGTAGAGTAGTGTTAGAGTTATTAAGGCGCGCTAATATTGCCGGTGCTAGTAGTATTCGCAGTAGTCGTATTCAAGTGTCCATCGATGGTTAACGGTAAGCTGTGCAACTTGACGTTATTCGCGACGAAGTATTTCCGGACGTGGTTGTTCACCGCGTTTCTCACCGCCAACGAACGCAAAACGGGTAAGCCGTTGAATTTCAAATCCAGAAAGACGGTGATTCTTATTTTGCCGGTGTAATCGCCACACGGGACGACTTTCAAGAAACACTCGTCCACGTCGGCGGAGTTTAAGGCGGTGAAGTTGTGTAAAGAACTGTTCAAGCCGTCGAAGACTTTGTCGTTCGTTTCCACGTCGACGATCCAATCGAAAGATTCCGTTCGCGTTTTCGATCGGGACATGTTTATCACGGTCGAGCGCATCATCGTTTGGTTGTGGTAATACGTGACTTCGCCGTTCCAGTTTTCTGCTTCCGTTTGTAAGATGTTGATGTTTTTTATGACGAAACGGTTCCCGTTGATGAGAATGTTATCGCCGACGTCGTACGGGTGGGTGATGAAGATGAAGATGACACCTTCGAAACACTCTCTTATGGAGTTGCCAAACATGAACGCGAACGCGAGGATAAAGGAAGAAAGGGTGAGCCACATTTCCAGAACGTTTTGTTCAAAAATCGCGAGGACGATGAAGATGAGAACGATGTATAACGCGGTCAACATCATCCGTTCCAACGTGGCCAAAACCGATCGCGAACCTCCCAACGTCAATTGCATGTTTTTCCTGCTCTCGTAAATTTCAATCACGCGGTCGATGATCATGTCTCTGTCCGCGAAGCCGTGCTTGTCCACGTCGAAGATGTCCATGATGATTTGCGCGACTTCTTTACTCACGCCCAAAGATTTCAAAAACTCGTAGTTGACTCGTAAACGTTTCGCTTTTTGGATTTTGCGCAACGTGACGGCCAATCTCGTGCCGCACGTCGACGCGACGGATTCGTCCAAGATGATATCGTCGATGATTAATGGTTCATCTTTGATGAACGTTTGATTGGCTCTGTCCGCGAACATTCGAGGAATGCGCAAGTTGTATCTTTTGATGTACCTGGCGAGCCTGGCGGCTCTCGTCAACGTCATTTGGTGATGGACTTTTTCCGTAATCGTCGTGCCCCCGAGCAGTTGCCCTCCTCTCTCCCTCACGGGCTCAAACGTCCGTATTTTCTTCTTCACCCCGCCATACATGATCCCGTGTTGTTGAATGATGTAATCTTCACCAACTGGAAACGTCGCGTGGCCGAAGCCGGCGTATTGTTGCAACAAATTCGAGGTCGATCCGACGCGCTTCAGATTTGAAATGTTCGTGGACGAGAGCAATTTTTTATGCGCCACGTTGTAAATTTCTCTTTGCGGCACGATCGCTTTGAACAATTTCATCAGCGCGAACTCCTCGATTAAGATCGTCAACATTTGGTCAGAATACACGCGTCTCTGCAAATCAACCAACATGTAATTGAATATTCCTCTGGAGACTAAATGCATGCAACATCGAGCGACCCAGGAGGCTAAAATTCGGTACGTCGTCAAATACCAGTACTCTTTCAAATCGCTCTTGTTGACCATATCTTCCATTTGAACGTAATACGACCAGCAACACAAACACAACACGCCGTGAAGCAAATTCACGAACTCTTTTTGCACGCCGTTTAGAATGAAATACAGGCGTTTGCCGACGACGTGCGTCGAAGGTTCCAAAAATATCGCCTGCAAACCAGTCACGACAAAGTTAATAACCGTCGAACCTCCCAACGTGATCGATACAAAACCAAACAATCGAGAGTTCCACACGACGGCTAAAACCAACGTCGCAATCACCGCCGCGTGGAGTAAAAAGTACCCAAGCTGCAACAGTCTCCTGATTTGTCTCTGTTCGTTCGTCAACGCATTCCCGTCGTCTTTACTAAAGAGAAAATTTTTGCGCCTCCCGTGATAAGACGTGTCGTCGTCCGAGTTATCCGAGGAATTTTGCCCCGTATTTGATGTCGTTTGGGGCATTCCCGCACCTTGATTTTGTTGTTGTTGTTGTTGCTGTTGCTCTTCTTTCGTTTGCGTCGATGTCGCGTGAAGCGTTGTTTCCGTCGTCGACGCGCTGTTGTTATCTTGTTGTTTGTTCGTTAAAAACTCCTCCATCAATTCCGCTTTCAAAATCTTCTCCGTCGGCGCAATCGACGCTTCCATCGGGGAATTCAACGCGAATTGCGGCGTGACTGAAGCGTACATCTCTCTCGAGTTCTTCTCGCTGCTCACGGCGGCGTCTTCGCTGATTTTGGGTAGCGTCGGTGAGGAGCCCATCCCGCCGCCAGAGGCGTCTTTTTTGGGAGATTTCGGCGGCGAATTCATGAATTCATCGTCTGATGATCCTCCTTTTCCTCGAGATAACGGAGGTGGCGTCATTATAAAATCGATTTGACGACTTTAATTCTTTGTTCTTGTGCTGCTCTTTATCTCTCTCTCTCTTTCTCTCTGCTCTCGCAGAGGAGAGCCTTTTGAGAGAGATTATGAGGAAGACTTTTGACATCTTTCTCTCCTCTCTCCGCTAAAGTTTAGGGTTTAGACGAGCTAAAAAATTTTATTGTTTAAAATTGAGCTAAATAGGGTTTAAGATATCGTGGCCGAGTTGGTCTAAGGCGCCGGATTAAGGCTCCGGTCCGCAAGGGCGCGAGTTCAAATCTCGTCGATATCATTATGTTCTCTTTTTTTTGCACGCATGATTAAATATTCGCTTCTAGTGACTCATTTTGTTGTTGTTGTTACAATCATGACTATCAAGCAATCGTCGTCTTCTGTGTTTTTGTGTCTCTCTCGTCGTCGCTAAAAAATCGTGGCTTTTACTCGTCGTCGTCGCTAAGGAGCTCAATCACCTCTGGATGTTCACGCCTTCTTTCGTCCTCGTTGTCGTCGCCAAATCTGCGCACCTCCTCCTCCTCCTCCTCCTTGGGATGTTCTTTCTCCTCTCCCTCCTTGAGATGTTTTTTCTCCTCCTTTTCCTTCTTTAAACGCTTCAACTGTGCTTCACAACGTTTCGTGAAACCCTCCTTTTCCGCGTCGAGTTGTTGAATTAATCGGAGCATGATTTGTCGATGAACGTCTTGAATGCGTCGCAAATATTCGTTTGATATGCCAGCATCGATTTTCTCTTGCACTTCGGCGTTTTGCGCTCTGAGGAGATATTGTCGCTGATGTTCGTGTTTTAATTCCATCGCGTAAAGGTTCTCGCTTTGAAATTTGGCAACTTCTTTGATACCTTCTTCCGCGCGCCTCGGTCGCGTCGCGGGCAGCTGGTGTTCGGTATGCTTTCCATAATTTGCAACATGCTCAGCTGTTGGAAAAATCTCTTTTTCGTATTTCCATAGCCTCATAGAAAGATCCGATTGATTCACTTCGTCCTTTCGCACTCTTTGCAAATAACTCGCGACGTTATCTCTCGTAACTTCCGGTACGCCCATCTCGTCGCATACGGTCTTGGGGCCGATGCGCTGGTACCTCCTCATTAACTCTTCGAGCGCACTGTATAACTTCTGCTTCAACGCATCCGTCCATTGGAGTTTCTGAGCCGCACCTAGATTTGATGTCCCTCCAAACGATGAATGCACATTTCTTGTGTTTGTTGTTTTTAACCCAGATATTCGAGAGAGCAAAAAGTGCAGTCTCGTTCTCGCGAAGTTTTTGAACTCCTCGAGCTCAATCGGAGTAGTAGTAGTAGTAGTAGTAGTAGTAGTGGGAGGAGGAGGAGGAGGAGGAGGAGGAGGAG
>JGI20151J14362_10002096_pt1 | contig 14156 bp, 13 predicted proteins | sample COG_01_FD_14362 | JGI IMG/M metagenome (IMG submission 14362)
CGCAAAAAATAGCAGAAAAAATTAATAGTAAAGAATATGCTATAAAAAAATTATCTACTGAAAACAAAGAACTTTATGGTTCTGTTAAACCAACAGAAATTTCAAAAATAATCCTTGAAAATGAAAAAATTGAAATAAAACCATCAATGATACAACCAGTAAAAGAAATTAAATCATTAGGTAAATTTAAAGTAAAGATTAATTTACACTCAGAAGTAGACTCAGAAATTACGATTAATGTAATTACTGCAGAAACTATTCAATAATTATACATTTTTTTCCCCAGTACATTTTAGTTATATTTAAAAATTACATTTCATATAAATTAAGATTATGGAAAATAATCTAAATTTAGTTAAAGATACTTTTAAAGAGCTTCCCAATAANATTGAGGCAGAGCAGTCAGTAATAGGCTCAATACTAGTTCAGAATGAATTATTTGATGAAATTAATACTCTCATATCTAATATTAATTTTTATGACCCTATGCATCAAAAAATTTTTTCAGCTATTGAAAGTCTTATTTATAAAGGAATGCTTGCAAATCCAATAACTTTAAAAAATTATTTTGAAAATGAAAAAGATGAATTAAATGTTCCTGAATACCTAGTAAAAGTTACAAAATTTTCTACGTCTTCAAGACAAGCAATTGAGTATTCAAGAATTATTTATGACATGTTTGTTCGAAGAGAATTAATTAAAATATCAGAAAATACAATTGACGCAGCAAAACTTAATGATCTTGATGTTAATGGTCAAAACATAATTGAAAATTCAGAAAGATTATTATTTGATCTTGCTGAAAAAGGTTCTTTTAATTCATCACTAGTAAAATTTGATGAGGCAATGAAACAAACTATAGAAATGGCTTCTGTTGCCTATAAAAATGATGAAGGAATTGTAGGAGTGCCAACTGGATTAAGAGATCTAGACGACAGATTAGGAGGTCTTCATAATTCAGATTTGCTAATTATAGCTGGTCGTCCCGGGATGGGAAAAACTGCCTTAGCAACAAATATAGCTTTCCATGCTGCTCAAACACTTCAAGAAAGTGGAAGAAAGTCATCAGTTGCCTTTTTTTCACTTGAGATGTCCTCTGAACAATTATCAACTAGAATCTTAGCAGAGCAGTCTAGAATTAAATCAAATGATATAAGGAGAGGAAAAATTACAGATGAACAATTTGATAAATTTATTGAAACATCGAAAAATATAGCTGAATTACCTTTGTATATTGATGAGACACCAGCAATTAGTATTGCTGCAATGAGCAACAGAGCTAGACGTATTAAAAGGTTATTTGGTTTGGATTTAATTGTTGTTGATTATATTCAGTTGATGACGGGTTCGCTTAATAATAGAGATGGCAGAGTACAGGAAATTTCACAAATAACACAAGGACTTAAAGCAATAGCAAAAGAACTAAAAATTCCTGTTATTGCTCTTTCTCAGTTATCTAGACAAGTAGAACAAAGAGATAACCACAAACCAGTTTTATCAGACTTAAGGGAATCAGGATCAATCGAACAAGATGCTGACGTTGTAATGTTTGTTTATAGGGAAGCTTACTACCTAGAGAATAAAGAACCTCAAGCTGCAACTGTTGAGCATGCAGAGTGGCAAGCAAAAATGAGTGAAATATCTCATTTAGCCCAAATTATAATTGCAAAACAAAGACACGGCCCTACAGGTAATATTGAGGTTGAGTTTGAGGCTATGTTTACTAAATTTAAAGATAAAGATACTCGAAATTAATATTTTAAAATATATAGTATTAATAAATGCTATCTAATTTTTATCAAAACACAGTACTCAAAAATCCTAAATCGATTTTTTTACTCTTGATAATTACTTTGTTGAGTTTTGGTTACTTTACTAAAGATTTTAGACTAGATGCCTCATCTGATACTCTTTTAATTGAGGGTGATCCTGACCTTGAATACTTGAGAGAAGTAACGCAAAGATATGGTTCCAAAGATTTTTTAGTTCTAACCTTCTCACCAGATGAAGAAATGGTCTCTGATGCATCTATAAATAACTTATTAAGCTTAAAATATAAGATACAAAGTTTAGATTGGGTTCATAGCGTAATCACCTTATTAGATATCCCTTTATTAGATAACTCGGATGCCCCTTTGCAAGAAAGACTAGAGAACTTTAAAACCTTAAAAGATGAAGGTGTAGATAAACAGAGAGGGTTTAAAGAAATTCTAAATAGCCCTGTATTCAGAAACTTTGTGATCAGCGAAGATGGAAAAACGAGTGGTATTATTGTAAATATAAAAAAAGATATTCTCAAGGATATTGAAAATAAGACTGATCAAGAGATAGAGATTTATAAAGATAAATTAAAAAAAAAAAATCATGAGAATATTCTTCAAATACGAGAGATTATCAAAAGTTATAAAGACATAGGAAAAATATACCTAGGTGGTATTCCAATGATAGCTGATGATATGATGTCATTCATTAAAAGTGATATAATAGTTTTTGGGTTGGGAGTTTTTTTATTTATTATTGCAACTCTTTGGTTCGTTTTTAAAAAATTGATATGGATTATAGTTCCAATTAGTAGTTGTTTTTTTTCAGTTATAATTATGACAGGACTTCTGGGTCTTTTAGGGTGGAAGGTAACTGTTATATCCTCTAACTTTATTGCACTAATGTTAATTTTAACGATGGCNATGAATATTCATATGAGTACGAGATTTTTGCAATTAAAGAATGATTTTCCNGACTCTAGTAATTTTGAAATTATTTCGATTACTACTGGAAAAATGTTTTGGCCAATAATTTATACAGTTTTAACAACTATTTGTGCATTCTTGTCTTTAATCTTTAGCGGTATAAAACCAATTATCGATTTTGGTTGGATGATGACATTTGGATTAATAACATCTTTTGTTGTGACTTTTACCCTACTGCCTACATTATTAAGTTTTGTCTCTGACAATAGTGTTGAAATTAATGAAAATAAAGAGTCTAAGATTACATCTTTTTTTGCAAAAATTTCTAATAATAATAAAAATATAATATTTACACTTACAGGTATTGTTATCATTTTAAGTGTATTAGGTATTAGTCGGCTAGAAGTTGAAAATAGTTTTATTAATTACTTCAATAAAAATACTGAAATATATAAGGGTATGAAGCTTATAGATGAAAAGCTAGGTGGCACAACTCCACTAGAAGTTATTTTAAAATTTCCCAATCAAGATAAAAATAAATCTGATGAAGATGATGAATTTGAAGACTGGGGTGAGGGTGAAAATAAAGATGATGAAAAATATTGGTTTACAAAAGATAAGATTGATAAAATTGACTCTGTTCACAATTATCTTGATGGACTTCCTGCTGTAGGTAAGGTTTTATCATTTAGCTCAATAATCCAGGTGGCAACACAACTAAACAATAATAAGCCCTTAGGCACTCTAGAAATGGGCGTTCTTTACTCTAAAATTCCAGAAAGTATTAAGAAAGAGATTATTGATCCATATATTTCAATTAAAGATAATGAAGCTAGGATAAGTTTAAGAATTATAGACTCTCAAGATGGGTTACGGAGAAATGATCTAATTAAGAAAATAAATTTAGATTTGAAAGATCAACTTAACTTAAATGATGAAGAGTTTAAACTTGCAGGGGTATTAATCTTATTCAATAACTTGCTTCAAAGTCTTTTTAAGTCTCAAATACTTACATTAGGATTAGTTATGATTGGTATATTTGCAATGTTTATGGTCCTTTTTAGAAATATTAAATTATCTATAATTGGGGTTGTTCCTAATTTTATAGCAGCTTTTTTTATATTAGGAATTATAGGTTTGTTAGGAATACCTCTAGACATGATGACTATAACTATAGCCGCTATTACTATTGGTATAGCTGTTGATAACAGTATTCATTATATTTATAGATTTAAGGAAGAATACTTAAAACACCAAGATTACGAAAAAACTTTGAAAATTTGTCATTCAACCGTTGGTGTTGCAATACTTAACACATCTATAACTATTGTTTTTGGTTTTTCAATTTTAGTATTTTCAAAATTTATACCGACAATTTATTTTGGTGTATTTACTGGTATCGCAATGTTATTAGCTATGATTTCTGTTTTGACTTTACTTCCATCACTTCTATTACTAAGTAAACCCTTTGATAAATAACTTCTAGATATGTTCGAAATTTTAGAAAATTTTTATGAAGCAATTTCAATTATAGATCTTTTATATTTATTCATCACAATTTTATCTGTAATCAAATGTTATAATAAAGGTTTTGTTTTGAGTGTTCTCGCAGCATCGAAATGGCTTTTAGCATACATCTTAACAATAATTCTATTTCCCAGAATTAAGCCTTATTTTAAAGATTTAATTGATAGTGAATATGTTCTCGACGTTACACTTGGTGTGGCTATATTTATTTTTGTTATATTTATCATTTTAATGATCAATAAAGGCATTGGGAAAGCAGTTAAATATTCAGGACTGGGAAGTTTAGATTCGGTTTTTGGATTCTTTTTTGGCTTTATAAGAGGTTATATAATCTGTGTTTTGTTGTTTTCTGCAGCTAATATAGTTTATAATTATAATAAATGGCCAATTAAATTAAAATCATCATACACCTTTCCATACATAGAAAAAGGTAGTAATTATCTTATTAAAGAGTTTCCTAATGAAAAAAAGTATCAAGATTCTAAAGAAAAAATTGAAGAACTTTAATCCAAAATTAAAAGAAGAATGTGGTGTGTTTGGTATTAGTAATAGTAACGATGCTGCTGCACTAACCGCTTTAGGTTTACATGCTTTACAGCATAGAGGCCAAGAGGGTTGTGGAATAGTAACTTTTGATGGAAAAAAATATTATTCTGAAAAAAGATTTGGATTGGTTGGTGATAATTTTAATAAAGAAAAGGTTTTAAAATCTTTACCAGGAAATTATGGAATAGGTCACAATCGTTATAGTACTACTGGTGAAAATACTCTTAGAAATATTCAACCTTTTTTTGCAGATACTAATGCTGGGGGCTTAGGTGTGGCTCATAATGGAAATTTAACAAATTCAATTACGCTAAGAAATAAACTTGTTCAAGATGGTGCGATTTTTCATACAACTTCAGACACTGAAACTATTGTGCAATTAATTGCAAAATCAAAGAGAAACAAAACAATAGATAAAGTGATTGATGCAATATTTCAAATTCAAGGTGGATATGCCCTGGTTATGTTAACACAAAATACTTTAATTGGTGTAAGGGATCCTTATGGAATAAGGCCATTAGTAATTGGCAAAATAAAAGATAGTTATGTTTTTACTTCAGAGACTTGTGCGCTAGATATAATTGGTGCGAAATACATTAGAGATGTTGAAAATGGAGAGGTGGTTTATACAGAAAATAATGAGTTAAAAAGTATAAAACCCTTCCCTACTAAAAAGGTTCGTCCCTGTGTATTTGAATATATTTATTTTTCAAGACCGGACAGTTTATTGAATGGAAAATCTGCTTATGAACATAGAAAAAATTTTGGAATAGAATTAGCAAAAGAAAATAAAATAGAATGTGATATTGTTGTTCCTGTTCCAGACTCGGGAAATGCTGCAGCGCTGGGATTTGCTCAACATTTAGGAAAAAACTTTGAGTTAGGATTAATTAGAAATCACTATGTTGGTAGAACTTTTATAGAACCAAGCCAAAAAATAAGAAGCCTAGGTGTAAAATTAAAACTAAATGCTAATAAATCAACAATTAAAGATAAAAAAATTATTTTAATTGATGACTCTTTAGTAAGGGGAACAACCTCTCACAAAATAGTAAAAATGCTCTATGATGCGGGTGCCAAAGAAGTTCATGTAAAAATTGCATGTCCTGAAATTAGATATCCAGATTTTTATGGTGTAGATACACCCACAAAAAAAGAACTTCTTGCGGCTAATAAAACAAATGATGAAATTTGCGAATATATTGGAGCTAAATCTCTAGATTTTTTATCTATTAAAGGAATGTATAAAGCAATGGGTTTTGAAAAAAGAGATGATATTTATCCTCAGCTAACAGATCATTATTTTACAGGTGATTATCCTGTTAAACCAATTGATGAATTAGGTGATGATAAAATAACTCAATTATCTTTATTAAGCACAGCTTCTAATAATTAAATTACACTTTAATTAAACATATTAATCACTATATATAAATCATGATAAGCCATAAAGAACAGGTAGTTAATTATTTTAAATCTGGAATTAAAACTACTAATGATTTCAAAATTGGTATTGAACATGAAAAATTTTTATTTGATAAAAACACAAATAAAAGAGCAACATATGAAATTATCATCAAAATGTTTACAGCTTTAAATGAATTTGGCTGGAAACCAATTATGGAGAACCAAAATATAATTGGCTTAAAAAAAAGTGGAAAAAATATTACCTTAGAACCTGGAAACCAAATTGAATTATCAGGTGACCAATTAAATAATATTCACGAAGCATGTGCTGAGTCTCATGATTATTTGTTTGAGTTACAACAAGTAACTAAAAAACTTAATTTAAATATTGTTAGTGCTGGTTTTGACCCCATTTCAAAACTAAATGAAGTGCCCAATAATCCTAAGCAAAGATATGAGGTAATGACAAAAGATATGCCTAATGGAGGCTCACTAAGTCTTGATATGATGTACAGAACCTGTGGAACTCAATTAAATCTAGATTATAGCTCTGAAGAAGATTTTGTTAAAAAGTTTAAGATCATCAATTCAATAGTGCCAATATCTATTGCACTATTTGCTAATTCCTCAATAGTTGAAAAGAAAAATAGTGGATACATGTCCTATAGATCGAAAGTTTGGCAAGATACATCTAGAGGTGGGCTTCCAGAGGTTTTTTTTGATAATATGGATTTTGAAAAATACGCAGATTTTGCAATCAACTTCCCATTGTTATTCATACAAAATGAAAAAAAATATTTATCTGGAAAAAAATATTCTTTTTTAGATTTTATGAATGGAAAAATTAAAGAAATTGAAAATAGACTGCCAACTGAAATGGACTTAACAACTCACTTAAGCACAATTTTTACAGAAAATAGATTGAAGAAATATATAGAGCTTAGATCAATGGATACATGTGGGTGGGATTGTTTATGTGCTGGCCCAGCTTTTAACACAGGAATACTATATGGCAATTTAGATGAAACTTATGAATTGATTTCTAAATGGGATAAAAATAAAATTATTAATGCTTACTTTGAAGCTCCAAAAAAAGGTTTTAATACAGAGTTGATGGGTAAAGATTTATACTATTGGTCAACTTTACTACTTAATCTTTCAAAAAAAGGTTTAAAAAATAGAGATATTTTAAATAGCTCTAATCAAACAGAGACTAAGTTTTTAACACATCTCGAAAATTTAATTAACAAAAAGACGACAAATGCAGACCATATGATTAATAAATTTTCTAAAAGTGAAAATTTAAATGATTTATATGATAAATAAAATTGTTGCTATTCAAGGAGATCAACTCTCTAAACTAAATCCAAAAACAGACACAAGTATCTATTTGGCTATTGGAGCTCAAAAATTAAAATATAAAATTTTTTATTACGAGCCAAGCAATCTATCTATAATTGGTAATAAAGTTGTAGCTAAAGGACATTTTGTTATATTTAATTACTCTAAAAAAAAATTTTTTAAAATTGTAAAAGAAAAAACAATCGATTTATCAATATCAAAATTCTTATTAATCAGACAAAATCCTCCTTTTAATCTAGAATATATTTCAACAACTTACATTTTAGATAAAATAAAGAAAAAGGTTAAAATTATTAATAATCCTACTTCTATAAGAAATGTGTCAGAAAAATTATATTCATCGTTGTTTCAAAAATATATGCCCAACACAATCTTTACTAAAGATTATGCAGAAATAGTTAAATTTTTTAAAAAAAATAAAAAAATTATCATAAAACCAATTCATAGTTTTGGTGGGAATGATATCCATTTTTTTGAAAAGAATATTAATAAAAAACTAGTCACAAAATTTTTAAAAAAACATGGGCATATTATGTGCCAAAAGTTTCTTCCTATGATTAAAAATGGTGATAAAAGAGTTTTTTTATTTAATGGAAAAATTAATGGGGCTATCTCAAGAGTTCCAAAGTCTGGATCATTTTTAAGTAATATGAGTAAAGGTGCAAAAGCAATCTCTACAGACTTAACAAAAATAGAAATCAAAATATCAAATTTAATTGGAAAAGATCTTATTAAAAATGATATTTATTTTGCAGGTATAGATTTTATTGATCAGAAATTGAATGGAGATATAAATGTCACCTCTCCTACTGGCCTCAAAACTTATCAAGATCTAACCGGTGTTGATATTGCAAAAATTTTTTGGAAAGGTTTAAGAGCTTGAATAATTTGACTGATCAACAAAAGGGTTCTTTATTGGCATTTGTGGCTGTAATGTTTATTACTCCTGATTCTTTATTTATTAGACTTTCAAATATAGACACTTGGGGACTAGTTTTTTATCGTGGTATTATTCCTTTTGTGACGGTTCTCCTTGGAATGTTAATAATTTATAAATTAAATTTTTTTAAGATGCTTTTTACAAGTGGCTATCATGGAATAATTTACATTTTAACATTTTCCTTAACAAATATTACATTTGTTGTTTCTATTCAAAATACAAATGTTGCTAATACACTTGTGATGATTGCTATGGCTCCTATGCTATCAGCAATTTTGGGAGCAATTTTTTTAAAAGAACTTCCTGATAAAAAAACTTGGATTGCAATATTTGTAACATTTGGTGCAGCTGTTTATATATTTTATGATTCTTTGAAATTGGGTAATTTTTTTGGTGACATTTTAGGTTTAATAACTGCTTTAGGTTTAGCCATTGGTGCTGTTACAATTAGATCTGCAAGAAATAAAAACCTTGTCCCAGCTGCAGTTGTTGGAAAACTTATAGTTGCTTTATTTGCCTTATTTTTCATTGAAAGTTTTACTTTAACAAAGAGTGATCAAATTATAGTTCCTCTTATGTGTATTATGTGTGTAGCTATACCTTTTGTTTTAGTAACAATTGCTCCACGATTTATACCAGCGGCAGAGGTAAATTTATTCTTTTTATTAGAGACTATTATAGGGCCTATTTGGGTTTGGTTGGTTATTCAAGAACAACCAAGTATAGAGACTATTCAAGGTGGTGCAGTCATCATAACAGCCATTGCAATTCACTCATTTATTAAATTAAAAAATTCATAGATCCGTCACAATAAAGACTTGATTTACAAGTACATCGCAAATAAGTACGGTCAATTTTATGAACAAAGTTTTAAAGAATTCTTGGGCATTATTTTTAGGTATGGGTTTCCTAATGATGGCCTATGGTTTTCAAGGGTCTTTGCTTGGTGTTAGAGCAGTTCAAGAAGAATTTAGTTTAACTGCTACAGGGTTTATGATGTCTGGATATTTTGTTGGGTACTTTATTGGTGCTGCAACTATTCCTNNTCTTATATCAAGAGTTGGACATATTAGAGTTTTTGCAGCATTTGCNTCAATGGCATCTTTAGTTATCNTAGTACANGCAGTTTTTGTAAATCCATTTGTTTGGTTTATTTTAAGAGTTGTCACTGGAATAAGTATGGTCTGTATTTATACAGTCGCTGAAAGTTGGTTAAATGATAGATCTAGTAATAAAAATAGAGGGAGCGTTCTATCTATCTATATGGTCATATTATACGGTGCAATGGGAATAGGAATGTTCTTACTTAACTTTAGTAGCCCCAAAAACTTTCAACCTTTTATTCTTATTTCAGTAATTACATCACTCGCTCTTATTCCAATTCTATTAACTAAAAAAAAACCTCCTACATTCAAAAAAATCAAAGCTATGAATCTAAGAGAGGTTTATAATGCATCACCTTTTGGAATGGTAAGCTCTCTTTTTTATGGAACAATCCAGTCTGCATTATTTACTTTATTAGCTGTATATGCTGCTTCAATGAATTTCACAATATTTGAAATATCACTTGTAACATTTCTTTTGGCAATATCAGGAGCTGTCTCACAATTTCCAATTGGAAAACTTTCTGATTTATACGATAGAAGAAAAGTAATTGTTTTTTCAACTTTTGCTGCCTCAATTTTTGCACTAATTACTCTTATAGTTTCAAGACAAATTTATCTTCCAGGTGAATTAGCAACAAGTAAAACATGGTTTTACATTTTTTTAATCTTATTTTCTTTTTGTAGTTTACCTATGTTTTCATTAATACTTGCTCATACAAATGACTACATTCCAAAAGAAAAATTTGTTGCGGCAGGTGCTGGTTTGCAATTTACCTTTGGATTGGGTGCAATGAGTGGTCCATTCCTTTGTTCAATATTTATGAATTTAGTTGGCTCAGGTGGTTTTTTTGTATTTCTATTTTTCTTTCATGGATTAATTGGATTATTTGGACTTTACAGAATGCGTATAAGAGAAAGTGTTGAAAACCCTGACTCTCAATTTGTTGCAATGCCTCAAACAATTACACCTGCTGGTATCGAATTAAATCCTACAACAGAGCCAATAGAAGAGCCAAAAGTAATTGATAGTGATGAGGTTGATATAAACACCTCACCACAATAATTTTAGAACTAATTAATTATTTTAAATATTTTCTAAAAACAAATATAACTGCAAAAACAATTATTAATGCAGCTACACCTTGCTCGCCAAGAGCATTAAGTAAATTTATTAAGTTTTTTGTTACCTGTGAACCAAAAAAAGCAACATCAGGCCCAAATATAATTTCAGCAATAACAGAAACTCCTAATAAAAGAACACCTAATTCAAGAAACTTATTTAAATATGATGATGATATTTTTGTAATCCAGCTGTTCATAATTCTTATCCTATCAAAAAATCCCTAATCTTACATAATGAAGATTAGGGATTTAATATTATTAACTAGTCACCTAAGAAAAGGGACTAATTGTGACTTTATTTATATAAGTTCAGAATGATAATAGCTGCTACTAAACCAACTATACCAGCGTCACCTAAGCCTTGAACTAAAGCTATAATATTTTCCGCTACTCCACCTACAAATGGCACGTTTCCACCTAGTAATGAAACAACGATAGCTAATCCAAGTAAACCAATAACTACATTTGTTAAGCTAGTTATTGTGCTTGATAAACCTTGTAATGCTTTCATGTTAACTCCCTTATTGTTGTTATCTATCGAATCAAACCGATAGTTGTTATGACGGTAGCAAAATTAGTAAGTATTAAAAGTAATCATTATTGTTTAATAACGGCACTTTTGCTGTTTATTTTGGGTCAAATTTTATAAAAACTGTTAATTCCAAAGCTTACGATTGTTCAAAAAAAAATAAATTTTTTAAAAATTAATAAAATAAATTGTCAAACTAATCCCGTTCAGGTTGTAACTTAGTTTGAGCACTTTTTGTTAAAAAAAATTGTAAATTTTATTGTGTATCGACTTTTTTTTTGGTGAAATTACAAATATATAAAAATATGCCTACAAAAAAAATTAAAAATCTTAAAAAAAAGAAAAAAATTCTTAATCAGAAAAAGCCGAAAAAAATAGGCCTTCTGTTAAACAAGGTTTATGAAAATTTCAAAAAAAAACAAAAAATTAATGAAAAAAAAGAGATAAAATTTAAAGAAGAGCAAGTCAAGAAAGAAATAGAAAAAATACGGATAAAAGAAAAAGAATTTAAAATTAAAGAAGAAGATTTTAAGAGGAAGGATGATCTTTTAAAAAAGAAAGATGAAGAAATTAGAAAAAAAGATCAACAACTTCAGCTAAAAGATGATGACTTGAGATTAAAAGAGAAAGAAATAAAATTAAAAGATAAAGAGCAGATAATTAAGCAAGAAGAGATAAAATTTAAAGATGAACAATTAAAGAAAAAAGAATTAGAGCTTAGCACGCAAAGTGAATTATTGAAAAAAAATGAAAAAGAGCAAAAGAAAATAGAAATTCAATTAAATATAACCAAAGAACAACAATCTAGAAAAGATATAGATTTAAAGGTAAGAGAAGATGAGCAAAAAAAGAAAGATCAAAAAGAACTGAGAAAAAAATTAAAAGAACAAAAATTAAAAGATGAAGAAGAACAATTAAAAAGAAATCTTGAAGCTCAAAAAATTAAAGAATGGGAAGAAAAATTTGATAAAGAACAAAAATTAAAATTAGAGGAAGAAAAAGTTAAAGATGAAAGATTAAGACAAAGAGAAAGATTAAAACAAGTTATTGAAGAACAAGATGATCGAAAGCTGCAGGATGAATTGTTTTCTAAACTTGAAGCATTTGAAGTTGATACAACAAAAAAAAACTAGCTTAATAAATAAAATTAATCCAATATTTTAATTTCGTCATTAATACATATGTTTGATGATGATAAAATTCTACACCTCAGTCCCCCTCTTCTCAAAAATTCTTTAATTATATTGTTTTGATTAAGTTTTTCACTAAGATGTTTACATGGCCTACATAAATCTACTCCTTCAACCAAAACATCTCCTATTTGTATTTTTTTTCCAATTAAATCATTAAGCTCAATGCCTTTAGTTACAATATTTCTTCTAAAATCTAAGTGAGGAATATTTAATTTATATTTGTTATTGTAATAATCAATATTTTCACACTCTATTAATGAAAGTTGATTATATGGGTCATTGAATTCTTGAAAATGTCTATCTCCCACTATGCCTTTATCTTTTATAACATCTATAGACTCAACACTGTCTATTTTTTGATTATTGATTTTAGTAATTCCTATTTTATAAACTTTTGACATTATCTTTATTTTAATATGTTATGTTAATACTTCCATAGATTAATTTTTTATNCATATTATCCTTTAACAAGATCAGATTGAAATAAAACAAGAATTTATTTTATATGAATAAAGAAAACTCAAGTAAACTGTGGAAAATGATCCAGGAAGCTGGNGATTATTTACGGGATTAGAGGGACACATTATTCCACATTAAACTATAGTAGTTATGCAGATAATCAAAAATTTATATTAAGTAAATCGCTTAAAGACTCATCTATTTAATTAAAAAACTACATTACAAACTAGATACAAAAGCGATAAAGCAAATAGACTTATAACTTAAGCCTTGCTAGTATTAAATCATCAAAGAAATAATAAAACTATTCTTAATTTTTTTATGAAAATTATATTAATAATCTTGATGATACTTTTTCAAGTTCAGCACGCAAATGCAAAAAAACTTAAAATGGTTAAAGATGAAAACACTAAATTTTATAAAAAAATAAATGACCCAACAGGATTAGCACCAACAAAGAAAGTACATTTTTTTAAATTTGGATCTGAATGTGGTGATAACAAAAGGGGCAAGAAGAAAAAGGATCATGTTGGAGAATGGAAAGATTCAGATTGTGCAGAAAATAGTGTACGTTCTGAGATCGCTGAGAATGTTTGGGATGACAATCGACCAGGCGACGGGCAACCAAAGGAGGCATGGTACAGATGGAATGTATTCCTTCCTAAAGATTTTCCTATCCAAGACACAGGTAAATTATTGTTAGGACAATGGCATAATGGAGAATGCCCTCATGTATCTTTTACAAGTCCAGGTAAGGCTAATGGAGTTCTGTATTTTGAAACTATGAAAACTTGGCAGGGCGACTGTAAAGACACAATGAGAATCCCATTTACTTCAATCCAAGAACTAAGAGGCAAGTGGACAGAATTTGTAATGCTAGCAAAATGGTCAAATAAAGCAGATGGAAGGTTTCAGATTTATATTAATGGTGAACTTGCAATGAAGTGGAATGGAAGGACATTAACCAAAGGCAAAGAAAGTCGTAATTATCTCAAGGTTGGGATCTATCAATGTTGTAACAATAAAAAAATCCTTATTAAACCTGCAAGTGCATTATTTACGAATCCAGAGATTTCAAAAAAACCTTTTAAAAGTTTAAAGAATAACTAGATACAAACTAGATACAAAAGAGATAAAACATAAAATAGGTTAATATGAACAAAGAAAACGCAAGTAAACTCTGGAAAATGATACAGGAAGCTGGCGATTATTTGGCTGGTCAATTACCTGACCACCCAAATCACCCTAAGGGTCGTAACCCCTACGCACATGTTGCAA
>JGI20151J14362_10002102_pt1 | contig 14134 bp, 6 predicted proteins | sample COG_01_FD_14362 | JGI IMG/M metagenome (IMG submission 14362)
TCCGCGCTGAAAAAAGCGAGCAGGCTGGGCGGCGCATTAACAGCTAACGACACTGGCGGCGATGACCCAATTGGGGTTAGTGGGGCGGGCGGCGCCGGTCTCGTTGGTAATACAAGTACGGATGACGACGCGGCGGCGGCTGCTTTCCGTCGGTTCTTCTCGCAGACGCTCGGGCCGTACCGTCGTCACATCGTCCAGGACGGCCGAAAAACCCGCGACGGGCGTTCACGTTCCGAGGATAACATCGGCGCCAACGGTCTGTGGCTCGACCACGAGGGATTGGCTCGATCTGCGCCGACGAAGCGCACGGGGTCGTTGCTCCGATGCATGCGGCAAGGCCAGCACTTTGAAGTTTTCGCCCGCGAGCGCCTGGACGCCATCGCGTCCGCGCTTAAATCCGGCGAGGAGGTGCTGTACAAGGACGTGGACTTCGACACGGAGATGGACGACTACGCGGAGATGTACGACGTGGTGCGGCAGAGCGCCGTTCGCGCGTCCGCGGCGGCGGCGTCCTACGCGAGCTACGGGTACAAAAAATCCGCGGAGTACTACTCCAGCTTTATGAAGTCATCCTACGAGGCTTACAGTGCGTACTACAACAAGAGTACGAGTTCGGGGTCGACGCCGAGGAGCGCGGGGAAGACCGGAGCGGCGAAACGGGTCGCGGTGCCCGGGCTCGGGTTGGCGACGGTGGTATCGCCGAGCCCGGGTAAGAGAGAGCCGGTGGGAACGGAAAGGCGATTTGGAGCTTCTCCGGCGGATTGGGAGGGCACCGCGGATAGGTTCAGGCGGGCGACGGCGAGCTCGGATAGTCTCAACGACGTCGGCGAGGGTCTTGGCCCGACGACGGAGATCGAGGGTACGGGGCCGACGCGGACGCCGACGCCGGCGGCGAGGGAGACGGGGTTTAGGACGAGCGGCGGCGGTGAGAAGGGCGGGGTTGAATCGGTTGAATCGGCCAAGGGGGAGCCGGGGACGGGCGCGGATTCACTGGTGGTCGAACCCGCGATCGTGAACGGCGACGCGGGCGTGGATGAGAGGTTCGCGTCGCCTCCCCCGGTCCCGCCATCGCCGCCCCCGCCGGCGGTATCCCCGCCGACGGTGGCGCTGGGGGATCTTTTAGGGCTCGCCGACGATCCGGCGCCTTCACCGGCGGGGGGCATCGGGATCGATTGGATGAACGAATTCGTGACGCCGTCGCCGGCGCCTCAAGACCCGGGCGTGGTGGTGGATGACCTCGCGGCGCAGTTCGACCAGCTCGCGTCGCCGACGCCTCAGAAAGCGCCTCCCGCGACGACGCCCGGGACCGCCGAGCCCGCCCCAAACCTTCTGGACCTCTAATACAAAAGCGAGCTACTCTAGATAAAAGCGCTTCAAACGTGATGTTCAAACGTAATCGTCGTCCCTAACCCTTGCGTTATTAAATCTTTCCGTCGAACTTGTGCGTGCGGCGGTATTCGTCGATGAACTTTCGCAGCACCATCCGCCGGGCACCCCCGTGCCCGCTCACGAACGCGCTGTGCAGCTGTTGAAACTCCCGGTCCCCAACCGCGTCCATCAACGCGAAAATCCCCGGCTTCAGCGCTCTCTCCGCGACGGCGCCGATGCTTCCCCCGTCTTTGGAGGCGGTCACCGCGCTACCCGTGCACGCGGTGATCGCATCCGCGAGCAAGTGCTGGCAGTATATCGTCCCGAGCTTTCCTTTGTAGCAGTTCTCGTACACTGGGACCATGTGCGTCGCGGCGACTCGCATCTTTCGCGCGAATTCATCCGCGCTCTCGCGTTCCTCGATGGCGGTGATCCGCTGCCACTCGCGGGTCAACGCGTCGTCGGAAATAGCCGCGGCTTCAATCTCGGCATCCTTCGCCTCCTGCGTCGCCTCGCCCCGCGCGCGCCTGTTCTCGATATCCTCCGCGTTCCACTTGCGCATGGCGTCCAGGAGGTACTGACACGAAATCGTGTACATCGCGGAGCACCGCTTCAACTCGTGGGTTCTGCACCGAAGCAAAGCGCTCACGAGCTGGCAACACCCCGCGAAGAGCGAGTTGCCACTATCCACGCTAACCAATCCCTCGCATATGGTCTGGGGCAACACCGCCATGCGCGAGCAGCACCGGCTACTCAGCGGCGTTCCCTTACCGCGACCGGAGACGGTGGTCAACGCGTTCACCGCCGCCCACGCCACCGCTCGCGACGGCGACATTCCCGGCACTCCGCACGAACCCTTCTCCGTCGCCATCCTCGCGCAGTCCATCAATGTGTTGCACGCGTACTCCGCGTGTTCCGTCGCGGCGAGCCGCGCGGCTTTACCGCCCCACCCGGTGTGATTGCACAGTGACTGCATACACCACAGCGGCGCGGCGACTGAGCTCGCGGTTTCCCACCCGTCGTGCGTGGTATCGAAACCCATCGCCTTGTGCTTCGCCTCGCTCATCCCCGCGAGCGCGTACCGGCCGAACGGGTACAGCGTGCGGTGGATGGAATCCGCGGCGCGCAACTGCGCGATGCACGCGCGATACCCCGCGCCGAGTAAGCGCTTACCCGCGCCGTGAAGGCAGGAACCCATGGCGCGGTTCAGCGCCACGTTGAGATCGTACGGCGGGGTGCGGGAGTTGATCGTCCGTTCCGAACCGGACGTGCCGCGCGGACACGTCGTACGTGGACATGACCGTCGCGAGGATGCACGCGTGCGCCGTGGCGGTGAGGTGCGGCCCTGCCGCTGAGAAGACATCCACCGTGGCTCGAATCAGATTCACCGCCTTGGCCGCGGCGTTTGGATACTTGACGATCCAGCCGTCGTTCGTGCAATCGCGAAGAACACCGCACGCGTGCGTTAGGCCACGGCGAACGGAATCGGGCTCCGGGACGATCCGCGACTTTTCACCTTGCTTGGAGTACGCGATGCCCATCTCCGCCAACCCGGCGGATGACGCCGCGGCGGAGAACGAAGACGAGAGAGCGTCGGTGACGCCGGGGGGCGAACGCTTGGCCAGCTTGGCCAAGCTCGCCATCGCCTCGTCCACCGTCGCGACGCGAAGGGACTCGACGCAAGCCCACGCCCTGGCGGATGCGGGTCCGACGAACTCGATGGCGTCCATCTTCTCCTTGATGTCGTTCACCTCAAAGGAAGATTCATCCTTTTCGACGCCGAACGAGGCGACGCCTTGCGTAGCGGCGGCGAGCGCAGCCTCGGCGAGCGCCAACGCCATCACGGAGACGATCCCGACGTCCGGCGGCGGGTCCCGTGGTTTCACGTCGCGTCCTTTCGTGTCGTCCTTGTCGTCGCTCCCTCCGTCGAAACGTAGCCTCTCGTGGGTAACGCGGGTGGAAGCGGGTGGATCTGTTTTTTTCCCGGAAAGTTTGCCGGCGTTGAGCTTGACCGCTCGCGGCGTCATCTTCGCGCGCTTCGTCGCCGCCTCCGCCGCTTCCCGTTCCTTCCGTCGCTTCACCTTCTTCGCTTCGATGCGCTCGATCGCGGCGAGTAAGACTGCGTGCGCGTGGCCCGCCGCGTCCTTCACCGCGGGCGTCGCCGACGCGTTGACCGCGTGAAGCGCTTTGAAGAAGACTTCGCCCTTCGCCGCCTGAGTGGTCACCTGCACAAACGCGGACGTCGCGTACGCAAACGCGCACGTCGCCGTCCTCGCGTCGGGATCGAGTTGCGTGAGGACGCCGAGGCTTCCATCGACCGACGTTTCCATCAGAAGCCGTTGCACCCGTGCGGTCATCGCCAGCGAGGCATCCGCCAAAATCGCCCTTTTGTCCGAAGTGGACCCGGCGAGAGCGAACGCGGCGGAGGCTTCATCCGCCGCCGCGAGCGTCGCCATCGCCTTCCTCGCGGCGGTCATGACGTCGATCGTCGCGAGGACAACGGGCGTGTTGGAAGATGAATCGACGCGCGATGCAGCGGACGAGAACGCGGCGCAATCCGCGGCGACGCACGCGGCGACGAGCCACCGCGCGTCGCAGTCGTCGACGACTTGCGGCGGCATCTTCGCGAGTCGTTCAATCGCTGCTCGCAACGCCTCCAGACTGTCCGTCACCTGCTGTCCGTCAGCCGAAGATGAACCGCCAGCCGTTTTCTTCGCGCCTTTACCCTTTCTACCCTTTTTACCCGCATCTTCCGCGCCCGGGGCCCACGCGTCGTCATCGGCGGCGTGGGTCCAAAACTTGGCGGCGAGTTTATGCGTCGATTCCCACCGAGACCAAGCCACTTCCTCGGTTTCGTCTTCCGCTCCCGCGCTCACCTCGTCCACGATGGCACGCGCCTTGGCACCGAACTTGGTCGCAACGCACACCCCGTCGCACGCGCTCACAACCCCGCGGACAGCCTCCCGCGTCCACAGCTTTAAGAGCCGTTTGTCGCGAAAGACATCTTCCGATCCGCCCCGCACCCACACTTTCAACGCCCCCGCCTCCGCGTACGGCATCCACAGTTCCTGGCACGATGCCATCAGCGTGTGCACCGCGGCGGCGGTTGGGGTCCGGCGATTTGAACCGGCGCACGTAGCGCACACGTGCACGAGCGATCGCGCCTCCGCGATCGCGGCGGGATCGGAGACGCCCGCGGGGGGCGGGTCGCCAACCTTGGCGAGCTGCACCACTCGTTGCAGCGCCGCGCCCGCGGCGGACGTCGCCCTCGCCTTCCCCGCCGCGACGTCCGCCCCGACGACACCGGCGTCCGCCCCTTCGACACCTTCAAGTTCGTCCTCGCCGTCGCCGATCGCCAGGATCGCGCGGACCACGTCCAGGATCGGCGGCGCGTCGTCACCGAGGTACGGCTTTTCGTGGAAACTGTACAGCTCTTCCCGGTCGTGGCAAATCTCCAGGATGGCCTGCGCCTGCACGTACACCGAAAGCAGCGCGCCCGCGATGGACGCATCCCCAAAACCCGCGTCGTTCGATCCTCCCTTTTTGTTCTTCGTCTCACCCGATCGCGACGAATCGAACCAGTCCCGAAGCCGCCCGCTAATCTCAGCGCAAAATTCCTCCAGCGCGACGCGAGCGCCGTCGTCCAGCGACTTACCCGCCTCCGCCGGAAGCCCCCGGAAGACCGTCGCGATGACCGCGCCGAGCGCCGCGCACCTCGCGCCGTGCCCGCGCCCGTTCGCGCCGCTTCCCCACTCGCACGAGCCGAGCGCGACGGACATGGCTCCGTGCGCGCACGCGCACATCTCGGAGATCATCCCGCTGAGCATACGCTCGCATTCGCCTTGAAACGTGGCCAGCACCGCGGGGTGATCCAACACGTCACCCACCACAAACTTGGACTCGCAGTCAGCGTCCTCGTCCCGGAGCGACGCCACCGCGGCGCCAAACTTGGTGAGCAGCGTGGGTAACTGCCGCGTCGCCGCGTACTGCTTGACGAGGGACGTGAACAACTGCGTCGCCGCCGCGCCGTCGCGTTGCTCGGCGTTTTCACACCGGCAAACCTCGGCGACGACGGCGGAGCAGTGCGGCTCGACGATGCGGACGTCAACCTCCAGCAAGGCGGTCGCCGCGGCGCACGTCGCCGCCTTGGACGCCGTGACTCGTCGTGTCCCACGTTTGGCGTCGACGGAGAACAGGGCGTCGGCGTATTGGTCCATCCGGCCGCGGACGTTGAGCCTGTCTGGCGCCGGGCATACATCGTCGAGCCCGGTGTAGGAGTAGAGGTTGGCGACGTCGGCGGCGCGCACGAGCGCCGCCGCGACCCTTCTACGCCCCGTCGCGTCTCTTCGAACGTTGGTGCTACCGCCGCGTGTACCCTTGTTCGTGTTCCCCTTGCGCCTCCGCGATGAATCGCCGGATGAATCGCTCTTCAGCCCCGCGTTTGTGTCGTCAAAACTGTCGAGCTCAAACGACGCGACTGGTTCGAACAGCGCGTCCCACAACAGCCTCGCGTCACCCTGCACCGCGGGGTGGCACCGCCCGGGCTTGGGCACGAAGTTGTCGCTCTCCTTGACCTTCTTTCCCGCGCGTGACGCGGCGTCGTTGGAGTCCTCGACGAAGCATCGAAAGAGCCAAGGCGCGAGGCGAACGCAGTCGTCGTCCGTCACCACTTTAATCGCGGCGTTCTGAATGAACCGCGGCGCCGGCAACGATTTGTTCCAAACCTTCGACTGCGTCGCGTCGGCACCCACCTCGGCACCCCCACCGTCGTCGTCGTCTCCATCTCCTCCCTTTTTACCTCCCTTCTTTCGTCGCTTCGCGGGCGGCGTAGTGCTAGGCGCCACCGGCTTGCCCCCCGCGGCGGCGAAAGCCGCGGGTATCGAGCTCAGATGCGTCGGGTGTAGCATGACGCACCGCGCCGCGTGCGCCGCGACGTTCTCCACGTCCCCCACCGCGTCCATCAGCATCTGGCGCATGACGTCGTCCGGGACGTCCGGCGCGGGTTTGTGCGCGCCGTGCATCTTGACCATGTACCGGAACAGCTCGAAGCATTCGTCGGTGAGCGCCCTCCATGGATCGCTGGGCGGTTCATCGTCGCCTCGGTGCACAGCTGTGCGTCTTTTCGGGACGCACGCGGCGGCGCAGGCGAGGCACTGCTCGGGCGCGGGCTTGAAATCGCCCTGGAGCCGCGCGCGGATTAAACCGAGGCTTCCCGCGACGAGCGACGGCAGGTCGGCGTCGTCGTTGTTTTCGGATTCGGTCGATTCGTTCGCCGCGGCGGTCGCGGCGAGCATGACGTGCGACGTCGCGGCCACCGCGGGGGTCACCTTGCGATCGCTGAACTCCGGCCGGTTCTCCCCGTGCGCCATGCCCGCGCGTAGCGCCGCCCACAGCGTGGTGTCCACGCACAGCCGCTGCGGGGTCGGGGGATCCGCGCCCGCCGCCCTCGGCGGGGGCGGGCCGTTCCTCTTCTTGGCGTCGTCGTCGTTGTTGTTCGCACCGCCGCCCTTCTTCGCCTTGCCCTTGACGGGCCTGGCGCCCAGGCCGCCGTACGATAGGACCGCGAGGGACCACTCCACGAGCACCGTCGCGAGTTGCAACGCGCCCGCGTCGTCGCCGTCCTCGGGCTTCCATCCCGCCAGGTCCCGTATCAGCCCGTCCGCCTCGGTCGCCTTCTCGGCGTATGGGATCCGCCCGTCGTAGAGGCGGGCGCGGGCCCGAGGGGCTTCGAACTTGGATCCCGCGCGAGGTGCCGTTTCGGGTGCGCCCGTCTCCTCGGCGGCATCCGCGGTGTCGAACATCGACATGAGCGCGTCGACGCCGCTCCAGCCTCCCCATTGGTCCCATTGGTCCCCAGCCTCCTCCATGGCGCCTCCCCTTCCCCGCGCTCCTAGGTATTGTGAAAAGCGAACGCGCAAAGGAGCACTTTTACTCGTGACGATGTTTTAACTGTCTCGCTACCGGTCGCTATGTTCCTACGATGTCCCCTTCCCTCCCTCGCGTCTCAACTCGATCACCCTAAACACGCCGCCGCTCTCGCGTCCGTACCCCGGCCGGAGCGCCCCGTGGTTCACCGCATCGCATCTGAACCCACCCACCGCGGCGACTCGCTCCTCGAAATAATCCACGCTCTCCGGCCTGTGGTCCCGGCACGACGCCATCACCGCGACGCCGCCCACGGGCACGATCGCGCACAGTGTCGCGACGAGCGCGTCGATCACCTCGCGCTTCTCCGTGTATATCAGGTCCGCGCCGAGTACCAAGTGCGGCGCCCTGAGCGGCCTGGGCAGGGCTCGGACGTCGGCGTCCACGCCCCAGCGCAGTGGCACCGCAGCCATGGCGACGGCGTCCGGGACCGGACCGACCGGCGCCTTGTTCCTCGACGCGTTGGCGCGGATGAACGGCACGAGGCCGGGGAGGTCGGACATGCCGACGACCGCGGGGAGGCCCGAGGACGCGACGAGTAACCCCGCGACGCCGGTCCCCGAGCCCAGCTCCAACACCACCGAACGTTCATCACAGCTGTCTGTCCTACCCGAGGACGATGGTGGCGACTCATCCGATCCGCCCGCCCCGTCGCGCGCACCACTCGACAGGCGACGCCACACCTCCGGCTGGGTGACGTACATGCCCAGTAGGATCCCCGCGTCCCACACGGTGAACCCGGTGGCGGGTATCGGGTCCACGGATGTATCGTCGGGGTCACCGGGCGTGGACGATGATGAGGGTTGGCGATGAGGGCCGGAGGTGCCCACCGCGGACGGCGCGGACGGCGCCTGCGCGATCCTCAGCGGCGGCGTCCCGTCGGCGTCCCTGTCCGGGAGCGCGATGACGAGGTCATCGACGAACTTCTCGCGGTAGGACAGCGCCGCGCGTCGCCATCCCTCGTGCCCGTCCTCGTCCGCGCCCGTCATCCGGCTCTGACGACTGACGCACTTTTTCGAGACGTTTGATGAAAACGACGAGGCGCGTCGAAGGCGCACTCCTGACATGCGCGGGCGGGCACGCCGCGCATGATCAAGCGGACGCCTTCGATAGGAGACAGCCTCAGCCAGCTCAACATAGCCCCCAGGGGCAGAGCGGGTGGTCGCGACGACGCCCCGGGGCTCAACACGGACCCGGAGACCCCCGAGCACAAGCGCGCGCAGCGGCTCCGTTCGACCGCCTCGTCATCTAATCCGTTCGCTTGGACCGGCGCGATGAGAGGCGATGGAGGTGCCGGGCCCGGCAGGCGCGACGCGCGGTACCTCGCGCTCATCGTCTGCGGCCTGGTCATGGCCGCGATCTTCGCCGCGCGCCTCGTCCGGGCGTCATTCGCATCTGGGGTGGGAGGGACGGCGACGTACAGGGACGCGTCCATCGACATTATGTGCGGGCAAGATGTCCCGCGGCACGTCGTGATCGTCGACGCGGGGTCCACGGGATGCCGCGCGCACACGTTCGAGATCGTCCCGGGCGCCACTAAACCTCGGTTCCAGCTCCGAACACTCGGTAAGAAGGTGAAAGGAAACACACCGCTCGCGTCGCTCGCGGGCAAGCGGGACGACGACGTCGCGGAAGCCATCGTACCGATGCTGACCCAGGCGTTGGAGAAAGTGCCTTCCGGTGAACGCGGTGCCACGCCGCTGTACCTCTGGGCCACCGCGGGTGTCCGCGTGCTGCCCGACGAGACGCAACGCGCGCTGTGGGCGTCCGTCGCGAGGGTGGTGTCCAAACGAACCGGGTTCTCGCTCGGTCTGGACGGAGGCGGCCTTCGCCTGGAAAACAACGCGCGATCGCACTTTCGAACCATCGACGGCGAGGAGGAGGGATTCTTCGCGTGGCTCGCCGCGAACCAGCTCTCGGGGCGGGACATGACCTCCGTCGGCGCCGCGGACGCCGCCGCCGTGCCAATTGACACGGTCGGCGCGCTGGACGTCGGGGGCGGGAGCGCGCAGATCGTCGCGCTGCCCGCTTCACGAATTTTATCATCGGGCGACGGCGNNNNCGGCGGCAGGCCCGCCCGCGGACCTCGACGAGCTCAAGACGCGGGTGTACGTGCGCTCGTACCTNGGGTACGGCGCGAACCACGTGGAGAAGCGGATGTGGGCGGCGGCNGCGGCGNCGGCCAAGGCGACAGGCAAGTCGGAGGTGACGATTCCGTGCGCGTTCGTCGGGCGTAAAGAGAGCGTGGACGGCGTGTCGTTAGTCGGCGGCGGCGACTTTGACGCGTGCGTCAAGGAGGTTCGAGCGGAGCTCCACGCGCTGCAGACGCGGGACGGGTCGCCGATGCGCGCGCCCGCGGACGTCGTCGGCACCGGGACGCGTTTCCTGGCGATGTCGCTGACGTATCACCTGACGCACTTTCTTCACGTCGCGCTGCCCTCGGGCCTCGACGGGTTCCCCCGGTCCACGATCGAGCAGGTCAGGGCTGGCTCCCAGATCGCGTGCGGTACNANNTGGGANGACGCGCTCGCCAAGTGGGACGGCGTGGACGCCAACACGGCGACGGACAGGCTGCCCGGGCGGTGCTTCGACGGCGCGCTGGTGACGGCGCTGCTGGAGGGGGGCCAAGGCTCGGCAGACGGGGGAAACGGCCGAGGCGGGGTCGGGTTCGGGTTCGCCACGGATACGCGCGATATCGAGTACGTGGAAGACGTCAACGGCGCCGACGTGGAGTGGACGATGGGCGCGGCGATGTCCCTCGTGCACCCCGCGCGGGCTGGGTCGATCCAGTGCGACGCGAGTAACTCCCGGTCGAGGAGGAAAGGCGGCGACGACGGATCGGCCGGCGGCGTCGAATACGTAGTCGCGCTGATGATCTTCATCGGCGCGTTTGTCGTGTTTGTGCTGGTGAAAGGGCCCGGGATGGACGTGCATATCCCGATGGTGGTTCCCAAGGCTGGTGGGTTCAGGAAGGGCGGTGGGATGCGCGGCAGGTCCGCGTCGTTCAACGTGTAAGCCTTGTAAGCGTTAGGCGTCGATATTTAAACTTTAGAGATTTGAACTTCAATCCGTCGCGCGCTCCGATCAGAACTCCTCGAAGATCTTGCACGCCTCCTCGAGGTCCACCGGGTTCTCCGGCACCATCGACGCCAGTAACTCCCGCTCGAGGTCCTCTATCCTGTTCCTGTGCTGCTCCGTGAACGCCTCGGAGAGCGCGAGCGGCTTCGGCTTTAGCGCCCCCGTTCGTAGCGTCTCCCAGTCAAACTCCGCCTGCGCGAACCACGGATGCGTGCGTATATCGTTCGCCTTCCTTCGCAAGTTACCCAAACGCTTCGCCGAGCGTCGCTCCATGAACCATGAGATGATGTCCACCGCCTCTTCGCTGAGGTAGACCGGGAACGAGACGTTCCAGCTCCGGTCCACGATGCGCTTCATCACCGTCAGCGGATCCTCCGGCTTCCCGCCCACAATCTGCGAAAACGGCTGCTGGCCGGTGAGCAACACGTACATCATGACACCTAAGCCCCACCAGTCCACGCTGGTTCCGTACCCACGCGCCAGCACAACCTCGGGCGCGACGTACCCGGGGGTTCCGCAGAACGTGTACGTGTGCTGACCCTTCTCCAGTTTCTTCGCAAAGCCGAAATCTCCGAGCTTAGCAGTTCCGTCGCTCGCCAACAGCACGTTCTCCGGTTTAAGATCCCTGTACACGATCTGGTTGTCGTGGAGGTACTCGAACGCGCTCGTTATGACCGCTATGTAGTACATCGCCATGTTCTCCGGCATCCCCTTGAGCATCTTGATCTTCGGCGTAAACGGCTTTTTGGGCAGGCGAATGTTCTGCACAGTGGCAACCGCCGCGAGCGCGTCCATCAAGTCGCACCCGTCGACGAAATCGAACAGAAAGTAGAGGTTCTCGTCATCCTGGAAGCTCGCGTGCTGACGCATGCACGCGAAGTGTTTCAGCTCCTTCGTGATGCTCTGCTCGCAGTAGATGTGCTCGGGCGTCGACATCACCGCGCACTTTCGCATCTTCTTGAGCGCGAATGTCACGATCTCGCCGTTCCCGACGGCGCAGTCCACCCGCCGCACGCTGCCGCTCGCGCCGCCGCCCAGGAGCGTACCCTCCCTCAGCTCGATGTCCACCGTGGGGACGTCGTTTGCCGACGCGCCTTCCTCCGCACCACCTTCCTTCGCGTCCTCCGCGCCCGCGCCGTCGACTGGAGCTTGCTGTTCCTTGTAGTCGGCCGGCGCCAACGACACGAACGTGACGTTGCTGCACGTCCCTTCCATGGCGCTCTCGCTTCGCCCTTTGCGGTCGACGATGGTGATGTTCGCGCGCATCCACGGCGCCGCCCACTCCAGCTCCCGCATGCGTTGCTCCACAACCTCCGCCGATTTCTCCCGCGCCATGATCTCCTCCAGCGGACCCAACAGATCGGTGAACACGGATCGGCCCAGGCAGAGGCACGTCAGCTCCTGCGCGCCCATGGGTACCATCACCGTGGCGTCCCTCGGTTGATCGTACAGCAGCGCCTTCTCTCCGAAGAAGTCCGCGCGGAACAGGCGGTTGACGGTTCGCATCCCGCGGACCGAGCCGTCCAAGTCGTCTGTGACAAAAACACAAATTTAGTACGGGCAAACAGTCAGGGAACAAAAAAAGAAGAAACTCACCGCCATCCGTCTCGCCGGTTCTCGCGACTCGCACCACGGCTTCGCCCTTGGAGACGATGTAGAAGTAGTCCGTCTCCGTGGACCCTTGCTCCACGACGATGTCGCCCGGTCCGAACGTCTTCTCCTCGAGCGCCTCGGCGACGGCGACGCGTTCCTCGACGGTGAGCGACGACAGGATTGGAACCGAGTTGAGAAAGACGAGGTGCTGCGACTTGGCCTCCTCCGCAACCTTCCTCGTGAGCTCCCTGAAGGACTTGCGGTCGAGCATCCACACCATGGCGTCGCTCGTCGCGATCACCGACGCGGTTCGCGGGGACTCGAACATCAGCGAGATCTCGCCGAAGATGTCCCCCGCGGCTTTCGAGTTGACCTTGACCTCGGCGCCTCTGCGATTGCAAAACACGTCGAAGGTTCCGGAGTGCACGAGGTACATCTCGGATCCCATGTCGCCCTCCTGGATCATGCGCTCGTTCGCCGGGACTTCCAGCACGGTCATCTCTCTGGCCACGGCGTCGCGCACGGTCTCTGCGAGCTGGTGGAAGACCACGGTGTTCTCGAGGGCGGATTTGATGAAGTCGACCTCGTCGTCGTTCGCCTTGCGGCCCGCGGGGGTTTCGGGCTTGGCGGATGCGCCCCCCGCGGGTCGCACATGGAGCCGCTCCGTCATGCCCTGCGCACGGAGCTGGGGTACCTGCTCGTGGTCGCGGTCCTTGCTGACGCTCATGACGCGCTGCGCGGGGGCCCTCTTAGTCTTGGTCGCGTTCGACGGGCTGTCGCGCCCATTGGACCCGCCGGGGGAGTCGGGGTTGGCGCGAACCTCGGGTTTGTCCTTCTTGTCCTTCTTGTCCTTCGGCTCGGACGCGCCGCTGAACTCGTACGCCTCGCCGTGATTCACCGGTTGTTTACTCAGGCACGGACCCATCGCGATGCGACTATCGGCCTAGCCTCGTTGGTCGATTCGAGAGAAGGGGTGTTGCTTTTCGGCCGGAGAATGTGGGATTTATCCTCGGTCGAATGCGGAAGGGCGCGGTCGAACGCGCGTGTCTGGATCGCTGGGGCGCTTCAGTGGCGCTCGGCGGCGACGCAGCTCGTGGCGGAATGCCCACGGGAATGTTCGGGTGAACCGAGCCGACCACGAACGCACCGTGGTGTGGCCACACGCCCGGGCCGACCCTTCGTCGAAACCAGGGACGGACGCATTATTGTCGGCCGAAACCAGGTCGAGCTCGAGCTCGAGAAGCCAACAACGAATCTAACTCCTCGGCAGTGGGAAGGGGCGAGTGGCGGGTCCCTGGGACTGCAGTCGCGACCGTGAGGCGACGTCGGTCCGTTCATCGACCCGCGCGATGACCGCGCCGTCATCACCCGCGTCCAAACCCGCGCCGCCGCCCGACGTGCGCGTGCTGCGCGTCGCGCAGGTGGATGCCGGTCGCCTCGACGACGAGCTCGTCTCGCTCCTTCGCGAGCAGTTCGCCAGGGTGTTCGCGCGCGTTTCACCGGGGGCGGTGACCAGGCGCAGGTCCGAGCTGACCTTACTCCTAGACGCGCTCGTGTTCTACTTCACCGTGTGGTCGCACAGACCCACGCCGGGGATGGAGCTCATGAACCTGCGCTACCGCGACGAGCGCCCGGCGACATCGCCGTCGAATTCCCCATCCTCATCCTCACCGTCGCCGTCGACACGAACGGGGATGGAGGGCGAACAACTGAGCGTCACGCAGCGCCTACTGTACGGCGCCGCGTTCGTCGGAGGACGGTTCGCGTGGTCCAAGCTGCGCAGGCGGATCAGCGTCGAACGATGGGCGGACGAACCGGCCGGCACGTGGCGCAGGGCGGCTTCAGTTTTTTCAACCCGAGCCGAGGCGGCGTATTCGGCGCTCGCGCTGCTCAACCTGCTCGCGTTCCTCAACCGCGGGCGGTACAGGACCTTGACGGAACGTACGCTTCACACGCGGCTGGTGTACGGCGAACCGCACGCGCAGCGGATGGTGAGCTACGAGTACCTGAACAGGCAGTTGGTGTGGAGGGAGCTGAGCGAGTTGGCGCTGTTCGTGCTGCCGTTGGTGTCGGGGCCTTCGCTGCGCAGGGCGGCGTCCAGGGCGTTCGGGATGGCCGGGGTGGGCACAGCTGTGCGCGGGGGTGGAGACGAGGGTGGGGGTGCCGAGGG
>JGI20151J14362_10002111_pt1 | contig 14096 bp, 19 predicted proteins | sample COG_01_FD_14362 | JGI IMG/M metagenome (IMG submission 14362)
GCTCAGACTGGAGCGGCTGTTATTTCCTCATTCCCAAATTGGATAATCGATCTATTCCTATTTAATTTAGATGACTCTGAAATAATTCTGAAAAAACATCATGAGTATTTTTTTTGTTATATACTGGAGTATGAATTTTAATTTTTATTGTATCTTTTTGACTTAAAACTAGTTTACCTTGAACCAATTCTTGCTTATCTAATCTCAAATGAAATTTTGAATCTTCAGTTCTTTCTTCAATCTCTTCAATTAATTGACTTACTTGACTAATTGATAGTATCTCCAAAAATTTTTTCATAAATGCTTTGGCTTGTTTTTTTACAAGTTTTGTATTTACCATTATGATGGGATTTTCAAAATAACCAGTAGTTTCTGTCTTGTTGAAAATTTCTTCTTCGATATCAAATATTTCATTAAAAGGTTGTAATATTTTTGTCATATCTTCTGTTGCATGAACAATGACATCAATTGTAATTTCTAACTTGTTACTCATAATTGTAAATAGATAATTCTAATTACTTATGCTTCTAGTAATTTAGTTTCTTTATCTGCAGTTCTGATTAATTTGACTTTTTCAAGACCTACATGTCTAACTTTGATAACTCGTTTGAATGCAGCCATAAGATCTGAATTGATTTTACTGTAAACTGTGGCTTGTACAAATTGATCAATTGTCATTTCTGGAACTGTATTGTTAATAATATCTCTAGCAATAATTCTTAGTGCATGTTTTCTAGAAGTATTTAATGCTCTGTAAGTTAAGGCAATTATCTTAATTCTGAAAACATATCCATCTTTTGTTTTAATGTCAATAATGAAATTAATTTTTGATGAACCTCTTCTAACTAAACTACGCAAAAACTCTTTTGAATATTCAAATCTCTTGAAAATTGTTGAAGCTTTCTCTCCATCTACTTTATCAATTTGGAAATAGATTTTGTATTGATGTTGAGAAGGATCCCCCTTAAGAATATCAAATAATGTAACCTCGATTACTCTACCTGAAGCATTTTCATCATCTGTAATTGGAACATATGCTAGTGGGACATTGTTAAATGAATCTGGAGCATTAACATTTACCCAACGTTTTTCTCTCCACTTGTCCTTAATTCGACCTTTTCTACGTGCCAATTCTTAACGAGCCTTGAATCCAAAATATAAGGGTATGTCACTAGATCTCTTTCTGATTGCCCATATATCCTTGTAATACTTCAGGGATCCGAATATGACCATCTTTTGTTTGAAAATTTTCCATTATAGCTACGAGCACTCTAGTTGTAGCAATTAATGTACTGTTGAGAGTATGGACATATTGTGTATCCTCATTTGTTTTATCTCTAAATCTAATTTTTAATCTCCTTGCTTGATATTCTAAACAATTTGAACATGAAACAATTTCTCTGTATGCATTTTGTCCGGCCATCCATGCTTCAATATCATAAGTTTTTGCTGAAATGTTACCTGTATCCCCAGTAGATAATAACATGACTCTATATGGAATTTCTAATTTTTGATAAAATTCCTCTGCAATTGATAATAATTTTTCATGTTCCTTCCAAGAATCTTCTGGTTTTGAAAAAACAAATTGTTCAATTTTATCAAATTGATGTACTCGGAAAATTCCTTTTTGATCTCTACCATGTGCTCCTGCTTCTTTTCTAAAACAAGGGCTTATTCCTGCATATTTTTTTGGTATGTCTTTCCCTTCGATAATTTCTTTTGAATGCATTGCTGCCATTGCATGTTCAGAAGTTCCAATCATGTACAAATCTTGATTATCAATTTTGTAAATTACTTCTTCAAAATCTTCTGCAATTACTGCTCCTTCCATTGACTCTCGATTAATCATATATGGAGGCTGAACAATAGAATATCCTTTTTCTCTAAGAAAATCTAATCCAAAATTAATTAATGCTTGATTTAATCTAACTAAATCATTTTTTAAATAATAAAATCTTGCACCCGCTACTTTTGCAGCTCTTTCTAAATCCACCAAATCTAAATCTTCAGAAATATCTATGTGATCCTTTATTTTAAAATCAAATTTTGGAATATTGCCCCATTTCTTTATTTCTTTATTTGATTCTTCATCTTCTCCTATTGGAACTGATTCATGGATGAGGTTTGGAATTGATGCTGCTAATTTTAAATATTTTTTTTCAATATCATTTTGGTCAACTTCTAATTTACTGAGTTCTTCTGAAATATTTTTCATCTCTGCTAAAATTGAAGAAATATCTTCTCCCTTCTTCTTTTTTTCTGAAATATTTAATGCAACTTGGTTTTTCTTTTTTCTCAATTCATCCGTTTTAATGATAAATTCTCGTCTTTTTTGATCTGAATCAATTAATCCTTCCAGATCAAAATCTACTGATCTTGCTTTTAGCATATCTTTGATAACTTGAGATTTTTCTTTGATTAGTTTGGGATCTAACATTATTCAATCACCTTTAATGCAACTTGGATATGTTCTAATACTTCATCTACTGTGCCTACTAGTTGTTTCATGTTTTCTTTACTCTCAAAATTAAAAATTAGTTTACTATCAACATTTTCAACATAAAGACTCAATCCTTTTGGAAAATTTACATTATCTGGCTCTAAAGCCTTTTTGACTGCATCAGCCTTTTTTTTGGATATGTTATTCAGAATTACTTGTACTTGACACGTTAACGACATTTACATCTAAATATTTCAAAAATTCGTCCAATTTGTCTTTAGTTATTTTTGCACCTGCTGCACTATCGTGGCCTCCTCCAATACCATCAAATTTTGCAGCTCCGTTTTTCATCAAATCACTAAGATTAATGCTTGATTTACATCCAAATGATTTTCTTGATGAAAATTTTATTGTATTTTCTTCTGCTCTAGTTCTGAGAATGATTACTTTTCCCGCATTTTTTGGTGATCCTGCAATTAATGATGATATGCTACCTGTCATCGTTTCTGGAACAATATCTTCGCCATTAACCATCACACAATTTTCACTTTCAGAAATTCGCCATCGCTCATTTGATAAAACATTCATGTATTCTTTAATCATTTTTCTATAATCTGTTAGAATTTTCTCTCCTTCTGTTAGAATCTTATTTCTATCTCCCATACAAATTGCCATTCCGACTCCTGAGCGATTAATCCTTCCACATGAATTTAGCATTGTTGAATATTCTCTACCGTCTCTAAGAAAACTTCTTTTGTCTTCTCTTGGAAATGTGTATGTATACCCAATTAATTCAGATTTTAATTCTATTGTATTTTTTTCTGAAGAGAAATTTGCAATAGTTTCTATTACTATTTTTTTCTCATCATCATTAAGTTCTGATGGAACCCTCCATCTCCCTTCTTCTTTTAATTCAATACCTGATGATTTTAGAAGTGAAAAACATGCTTCTTTATTCCATGTCAATCCTTCGATGAATGGTTGTGATGTAAAGGCTAAGGCTTCTGCCAAAGGTCTAGTTTCTCTTCCAACTAGTAACAAATCTAGATCTATTTCGACTAGACCTAATTCTTTAGCAATATTAGCAATTTCAAAATTTTTTCCTGTAAATGATTTATTTTCACCCTGATCTTGTCTGTCTCCTAAGGCTGAAACTACTGCAATTTCTGATAAATCTGAATTCTTTTCATTTAGTGCCATTGCAGCAAAATATGCCATTCCACCTGCACAAATGTCTGAACCTCCATCAATTCCATACTTCCACGAATTAATGATATTTTCATTTTCTTTTTCTTCATCTGAAATTTGATGATGATCTAAAATCATCCAATTATCTCCTATTGTTTGATTCAATTCATTTCCAAAACCTCCTCCTAAATCTGTTATAATATGAAAATCTCTTGAATCTGTTTTAAATGACTGAACCACATTTTTACTAAACTCTTTGGATGTTCTGATTGTACATTTTGCACCTTCTCTGATTAACGCTTTTGTGATTATACTTCCAGATGTTAATCCATCACAATCATTGTGTGTTGTTATTGAAATTGATTTATTGGATTTAATACAATCTGAAATTTTGTCTTTGAATAGTGATAATGATTCTTCAAACACTTTTGTCATTACTCTAATTGAGCAACCACTGATTTATACTTCCATGTTTTTGGAATTCTTTCGATTTTTTTATAATATACCGATAATCTGTGAACCTTTGCTTCTATCAATTCTAAGGATCTAACATTTCTATTATCCCCTTTGTTTTCTTTAAGGTGTTTTTGAAGTCCTACAGCTTTGTTAACGATATTTTCCAAGTCTTCAGGCATTTCTGGTTTCAAATCATTCTCTTCAAGAATTTGACCAATACTCTTTTTTGTAATTGGTTTGATTAATGGAATTGAATGTTGATCTCTTAATTTAATTCCAATTTGACTAGGAGTTAAACCATCTTTAGCATATTTTACGACTAAGGCTTCAATTTCAGCAGGTGTTAAAGTGATCCATGATGGTGCACGTAACGTTGCTGGTCTAATTGAATGTGATTTTCCATGTCTATGAGTATGCATTCGTCCCATAACTTGGCTCCATTAAGAGTAGAATTAAACGTTACTTTTGCTGATCTCGCAATTTAGTCGCAAAAATAACGCTTAGAATAAAAGTTAAATAAGTCTCTGGCTGGAAAACGACAGGTAAAAGGTATGAATACAAAAATACTATTAGCAGCATCCTTAATCGCTGTCTTCACTATCGGACTCTCTGCACAAAGTTCTGTTGCATTCGCACAGTACATGGGCAATGTCGGTAGCGAAGGACAAACCGGATCATATACTTTAGAAGAAGCACTTGAGATTCAAACTCGAAGAGTTGCTTCTGCTGATGCAAATCCAGCAGCTGGATCAGGAACCCCATACATTAGTGCAGATGGTGTTGTTGGTGCAGCAGTAATTGCAGGTGCAGTATTCGGTGGTATTGCAGGAGCTTTCTTCTTGAAAGGAAGATCTGGCAAATACGCAGCAATGGGCAGAGGATAAAACAAACCTCACTTTTCCTTTTCATTTTATTATTTTCTCTTAGTGATACTGATCTCGTACTTTGTAAGAATAAAAGAAATGTATATATCGCAGAAATAGTGCAAAAATGTTATGATTCCTATCGTAGGTACTTTCCTAAGTATCCTGTCAACACTTACAGGACAATTAGGACCAAACTATGATCCATTATTCTATGATGTAATGATTTACATCTTCGGAACCATCATGTTCACAGTATTCCTTCTTGGAGTAATCTCATTTTGGTTGCGTGTACACGGATGGGCTTACAAAGACAACCGTGAGAGATGGGTTGATGAATTAGACAGACACTTTGAAAGAGAAGGTATCGGTCTTATTCCAGACAACGGTAAATATTGGTAAAATTACCACCTTTCATCTTTTCATTATTTTTAATATCTTCAAGTTAGTTCATCCACTTAATTTCAACTTTAGAAATTAGTTGTATTGATATCTAAAATTATTTTGAATATTTTACTAAGTCTAAATTCTATAGATTTAGTTTTCTGGTAGTGGTGGTAAGAAGTCTTTGTCTTTTGATGTGTCGTAATTCTTTGAAGTAAATACCGCTTTGTAGTGATATTTGTCTTGTAATGGTGTTTTAAGACCATTTTCGGCTAATCTGTCATTTACATAAATTTCAGTTTTTGACTCTTCCATATCTCTGATTTGAAATTTGGAAATGTATAGGAAATGACCTAATTCAAAATTAGGGTTTTCCACCCATTCAGCATAAACTGTTCCGTCATTAGATAATGTGTAAATTGCTCTTTGACATTCATCTGTAATTCCTATATTTGGTTGAACTTCTGCTTTTTGACCATCCATAATCATTTCAAAAGTAAATGATATTTTCCAATCAGTATCCATGTCCTGTATACATGCATTATGTGCTTGTTGGGCTATCATTGGATTTACTCCTACAGTTGTAAGTAATACTGCAATACCCCCTACTGCAGCACTAATCAGAAGAAATTTGATTGCTTTTTTCCTTTTGTATGGATCTCCAGTACCTGGCCAAATCATTGTCAATATTTTACTTGGATTCCTTAAAGTCCTTTCTTTTACTCATACATTACTTCAATTGTATCTAATTGGTCTTGGTGATCTGCAAGAAAAAATGCAATCTCATTTGAGTCTATTTCTAACCATTCTGATTCTCCTTTGTATGGAAGAAAATCTTCTACAAATAGAACTCCTTCAGGTCCTGAAACTCTGACAATAATTCTATCTTTTTTTGATTCTATTGGAAATGGTAGTTTTAGAACTTTGCCTCTTCTTTCATTTTGGATATTTACTTTGTAAATATCTGAACGAAATTCAACTTCACCAAAAAAATAACTTTGGTTAAGATTTAATTTGATAATTTTAAAATCTAACATTTTTTTCTATTGGTTTATTGTAAATAAAAAGTTCATGATAGTTTAACGCAAAGCGTAAGGAGTATCTATAAAATGAAAAAGTGGGTTATTTTAGATAACTTGCCAAGGTCTAGTTGCAAACGTAATAACATATCCGACACCAATTATGATTGATTGGTATGCGATGTTGGTATATGGAATTGGTTTGATAATTGGTTCACCTTCTACGACAACAGTTTGACCTGGACCAAGTCCTGGACCAACTTTAGCTACGTTGAGTTGGGTGTGTACGTGGTATACACCTGCTTCAAGTGCTTTTGCAGACAATGAGTATTCGATAACTGAGTTACCTGGAATGTCAAAGACGTTTCCTGGTGGGTCTCTTGCTAACATTTCCCATCTGTTACCTGCGTTGGTTGACTCTGAGAAAATGGATAACCATCCTCTAAGGTCTCTTTCTACGAGACTGACTAATGTTCCTTGAAGTGTCAAGGTTTCGCCAGTTTGTAGGGATTGTCTATTGAAGGTTTCATCTTCTATTCTGATGAAACGACTTTGGAGTTGTGCTTGGACACCGTGTGCATCTGCAGTTGGCATTATAGATTCAACCCAGTTGAATCCTAATGTTCCTAGTGCAAGTACTACAGCTAGTCCTAATACGATAATCTTTTGTTCGACCATATTATATCCCTATTAATGGAGAGGTAGATTTCATCGTTATATGTTTTACCTTCTTGACGAGGATCGACGTTATTTCAATGCTAATCATTAATGTTATACAATGAATTTAATGAATAAATGATAAAATTTCTAGTAAAAATAACCTATTAAAAATAATTTATTTCAAATTAATTAATAAAAAATTATATTTATTTGAAGAAAAATCTTGAATTTGTAAACTCTTGCTTTATATGTCGAATTTACCCTTATGTACACATGGCACAGATGCCCGCATTAATTCCAAAAGAAGTTGAGATCCAGAGACTAAAGAAAATCTGGCTCATCGTCATAGCTATGGGATCCACTGCAGCATCAGTCGAAGTTGATAACTTCGTTGATGGTTCTCTCCATCAAACCTCTATCAGAGATAGTGCATTTACACCAGCACACTGGTGGCTATACTCCCACTTCATCACATTACCACTTGGATGGGGAGCAGCAGCAATCTATGATAGAAAAATACCTGTTCTTAGAGGTCCTAACAATTCAATGAACACTGGTTTAAAGATGACCATTCTTGGTTACTTAGCAACAATGTTTACAATTGGGGTCAATGAGATGTGGCATTTCTGGTTTGTAGAGGAGATCTTTGCAGTACCAAATCACTGGATGTTTAACATGGGAGTTGTAGTAGCTTTCATGGGTGCACTAGCATACGTAGTTAGAGTATATGCTCGACTTGTAGAACTAGGTGCAGAAACCCCTGGTGAGAATCCATATGTTGCAGAAATGTACAAGATGGCCTTAGAAGGTAAATTGTACAGTAGAAGCATTCCATAGACACAACGTGCAAACGCACACTTTTTTCTATTTTTATTTTTCTCNAAGTCTACTTGATCGTGATGGAATCAGCACTTTAAGAAAGATTTAAAAGGATTCTGAATCCCATTAATTCCATAATGACTCTTCCTAAAGGATTCGGTTCTGGCGGTGCTGGTGGATCATCAAGCGCCGACGTTGAACGAATGATTGGACGACGCGTTGAAAACATGACTGGAATGATTACCATTTCATTTATCGCAGCATGGTTAGCAACTTTTGGTGGAACTGCAGCAGGATACTTCTATTATCCTTGGGCATATCCAACTCCAAGTGGCCACTTTGCATTCATCGTACTCACAATCATTGAGGCAATTGGTTACATCTTCTGTGTTAAAGTAATGGAAGAAGGTTCCAACAAAAACAGTAACGGTATTGTTGCTGGAGTTGTAGGTGCTGTTACAGTCGGTACAATAATGATTTCATTATTCGTCGGAAAATAAACAGAAACCAACTCAAGACACTTCTTTTTCATTTTAATTTAGGTCAAAAGTGCCGATCTTCATCAAACTCTAAAATTTTATATACAGACCTTTTCCTCAATTCCATATGGTCTGGTTAAGACGATGTACACACTACTTATTCATAGTAGTAGTTGCAGTTAACTCTACACTGTTAACAATTAATGCAGGAGATTACATCTTCTACACTGACTGGGCTTGGACATCGTACACGGTATTTTCAATATCGCAAACTTTGATGCTTATTGTAGGAGCTACATATTATCTTACATTTACGGGCGTTCCAGGCACAGCAACGTACTACGCTCTAATTATGACAGTATACACATGGATTGCAAAAGGTGCATGGTTTGCACTCGGATATCCATATGACTTCATTGTAACTCCAGTTTGGTTACCATCAGCAATGCTTTTGGACTTAGTCTACTGGGCAACAAAGAAGAACAAGCACTCCTTGATACTGTTTGGCGGCGTACTAGTAGGAATGTCTTTACCATTATTCAATATGGTAAACCTCATTACAGTTGCAGACCCGCTTGAAACGGCATTCAAATATCCAAGACCAACATTGCCACCATATATGACACCAATAGAACCCCAAGTAGGTAAGTTCTATAACAGTCCAGTCGCATTGGGCGCAGGTGCAGGTGCAGTTTTGGCATGTACATTTGCAGCGTTAGGTTGTAAATTGAACACTTGGACATACAGATGGATGGCCGCATGGTCAAAGTGGGACTAAAACCCAACCTTTTTCATTTTATTATTTACTCGTAGGGGACCCTCTACACAAATTTGATTAAAAAATACTGCACAGCTTGTGATCTTTTATTGTCTATTTTGACAATATGCAATTTTGTGATTATATTATATGAAGCAGCAATATGGTCAGATTTTAGTCACTCCAAAACCTTTTGTAAAATGGGCTGGTGGAAAACGACAATTAATTTCAACTCTAAATGAAAATCTACCTGAGTCATTTGGTACTTATTTTGAACCTTTTCTAGGTGGCGGTGCATTATTGTTCAATATGCTAACTGAAAATAATAAACAAAAATGCATTATTTCAGATCTAAATTCTGATCTTGTTTTAGCATATGCAACCATTCGTGACAATGTTGATAATTTGATATCTTCATTAAAACAACATGAAAAATATTATCAAAAAGATTCAAAATCATATTATTATTCTGTTCGAGAAAGTACTCCAAAAAAAGAAATTGAAAAAACCTCTAGGTTACTATTCTTGAATAGAACATGTTTCAATGGATTGTATAGAGTAAATAGCAAAGGTAAATTCAATGTACCTTTAGGAAAATATACTAATCCAAATATTGTAAATGAGGATAATTTACGCTCAGTTAGTCATATTCTAAGTTCTAGCAAAGTTAAGATTCAATGCCGTGATTTTGAAGCAGTTTTACGTGATGCAAAAAAAGGGGATTTAGTATACTTTGATCCACCTTATCAACCTGTAACTGAAACTGCTAATTTTACTAGTTATACTAACAAGAATTTCACATATGATGATCTAAATCGACTATTTGTTCTTTGTACGAAATTAGATGAAAAAGGATGTAATGTTCTTTTATCTAATTCAAACTCTAAAGAGGTTGTAAACATGTTTTCCAAAAAACCTTGGAAAATCAATAAAATTAAGGCAAATCGGTCGATTAACTCAAATTCAACAAAAAGAACGGGACATTTTGAATTACTAATTAAAAATTATTAGAAGCTTCGAACGGGATCTGAACCCGCGACCTTTACATTACCAATGTAACGCTCTACCAGACTGAGCTATCGAAGCACATGATTTGTCTGTAGAAAATCCTTATAATTCTTCATTCTGGGTGAAATTTTTCTAAACTGTTAAATTTCACAGATATTTGTAATCTTTTGGAGGAGTAATCAAGCCTGGCCAAAGTAAGCACTATGTGCTTTTGGACATGCAGGACTTAAGATCAAATAATGGGTGATCCTGTCTCTCAGGAGTTCGTGGGTTCAAATCCCACCTCCTCCACCTTTATTTTGGATTTTTAATTCCTCTGGCGTTTAATACTTCGTAAACATCTGGTAATGAGAAAACATATCCAACATGGACACAGTCTTTTTCATCACATAATTGACAAAATAATTCTCCTTTTTGAACTGCAACTTCTGCAATTCTATTTTTCATATTGTCTTTTAGAATTACTCTGTCATCATCAATGGAAATTTTTTCTATCTTTGGAGCATATCTTGCAAAAGTTTTGTCCTTTTGCATCATCTCTTCTAACATGTAAGTTACATAGCCTGAAAAACTATTGACCCCTTTCATTGTAAGGTCGTCTTTGCTATTTTGATAAACTTCATGGAATTTATCATATACTGTTTCTGAAACTGTGATTGATTTGAATCCGGCTTTTGGCAATTTACTTTTCCTTACCGTAATTTAAGGTACCCAAGTATATAATGTTTTATTTTTTTAAAATTTTCTTTTTCAATTGAAAATTAGTCTTTATACCATACTTTGATTGAAGATAATTATGGCTAAGGGTTACCGTGTTGAAGAAATCAGAGAAAAATTAATTTCTGTTTTGAAAGATTCTGATAGTGGAATATCTGGAATTGAAATTTCTAAAAAAATTAATGTTAGTAGAATAACCATGACAAAATATCTTAAAGTTTTTGCAGCAGAAGGATTACTTCGTCAAAAAAATATTGGTAATGTGACATTATGGTTTTTAGAACCTGGTCAAGAATCATTTGCTTTTCCTGATGACTATTTCAAAATCACTTCACGTTATCTTGAATTATTAGTTAAAGGTAAAGAAGAAGAAATTTATTCTTTAATTCGAAATTGTCTTAATTCTGGTGCTCTAATTAACCGGATAATAATTGAGGTGATCTACCCTGCTATTGATAATATACGTGAATTATTTGATTCTGGAAAAATTGGCACTGCAGAACAAAATCTTTTAAGAAATATTGTATCTAAATCTCTTAGTATTTTCAATCAAATTCCTGTAGTTTTAGATTCCAAAAAAAATGTAGTTGTTATTGCAGCTGATCCTGAAAGTATTTTGATTGCTGAATCTGCCTCATCTTCATATCATTCTGATGGTTGGAATGTTTCTCATTTAGGTGACATGTCTTATGCAATTGATGTTTTGTTTGACTTGGATTTTCAAAAATTAGTAGGTAAGATTTGGAAGCAAAAACCTGGAATTTTATTAGTAGTAATTTTTTCTCAAACTTCTGAAGGACTAACATTTTTTGCTGATTCGATTAATCCAAACAAAGGAAAATCTGGTAAACAAATTAAATTGGCATTATGTGGTAAAATCTCCAAAAAAACTAAAATTAATTCTGATTTATTATCCGATAATCTAAGTGATATTTTACAATGGTCAAATACCATATCCCAAAATATTAAATAATTAAGTGGGCCCGATGAGATTCGAACTCATGGCCTTTCGATTATCAGTCGAACGCTCTAGCCAAGCTGAGCTACGAGCCCAATAATGACAATTCATCAGAGTTTCAATATAATTCAACACTCCCAAGTATGAAATTACTGGATTTATTCTTCTTTCCACTTTATAGAACAGCCAATTGATGGGTCAAAATCTTTCTCGATTTTTTCTCCAGAAATCAATTTTTTCATATTTAGAATCATTGTCTTTTCTGTGGCTGTATCATCTGGTTTCATAGCATTATCAATTCTACCGTGAAAAACTAATTCCTTTTGACTGTTAAACAAGAATGGGTCTGGGGTACACATTGCTCCATATTTTTTTGCAATTTCTTGGGTTTCATCTACTAGATAGTCAAATTGAAAGTTCTTTTCTTTTGCAGTTTGTTTCATTGCATCAAAACTATCTTCTGGAACGTTTGTAGGATCATTGCTGTTAATTCCTATAATTGCTATGTCTTTTCCACATTCTTCAAATAATTCGTTTAATGCATCCACTTTTGCTTTGACATATGGACAGTGATTACACATGAAAATAACTAAGATTCCTTTATAATTTTCATAGTCTTTGAGTGTATGTCTTTTATCATCAATTCCTAATAATTCAAAGTCTGGAGCAATATCTCCTTTTTTTAATTTAATTTGTGATTCTAAAAGTACCATGACGTAAAAATTCTCTATTCAAATAAAATCTTATCCTAGAGGACAACAATTAAAGTCCACTTTGATAGTCTTTTTCATGTGGGCCGGTAGTATAGCCTGGTAGTATACCCGCCTTGCACGCGGGGGGTCACGGATTCAAATTCCGTCCGGTCCACTTTCAATTCTCCGATCAATGATGAATTTCAGACAGCTGGGTGGATTTAAATAGGATAGGTTTGACTTTTCATTCATGGCAAGCGCAGTAGACGGATGGCCCGTATGGATTCCTCTTATCGTTGGTTTAGCTCCAGGTTTAGTATACTGGTTAGCAATTACCGCTAAGAGAAAATAAAATTTATATCCATTTTTAATTTCTTTTTCTTCTTTTTAATCAGTGTAAACTAGGTTTAACGTTGTTGCCTTTTTTGTACGTTAATGTAAGTAGTAATGCTTGATTAATGGTTTTTACAGACACAATTTAATGCAGAAATTAATTTTTGGGTTTATTTTTATTTTGATCTTATTTCCAATATCTCAATCTTTTTCACAAGAATATACTGATACTAATCCTACATTGACTGTTTCAACAAATTCTAATTCAAATTATGTCTATCAAGACTCTGAAGGACATACAGTTGTAATTGGAGTAATTGAAAACAATGATCCTCTGTCTTTTGTAACTAATGTCAAAGTTCAAGCATATTTCTATGACGAGTTTAACCCTGATCCTTTAGAAGTTAAGGAAGGAAGTACCATACTCAATGTAATTCCTCCCTCTAGCACTTCTCCATTTGTAATACGTTCAGAAAACCCTAATTCTGAAATTATTAATGTATACACAAAAATTTTAACATTTGAGACTTCCAAAATCATGGATGATTCATTAAAAATTTCTATAGGTGATGTCTCAATTGAACCTATCACTAATCCAAATGATTCTTCCTACACTTTCTCTTTTTCAGGAATTTTGAGAAATGGAAATTCCCAAACTTCTGAAACTTCTGTATATCTTGCTTTTTACGATGTTTTTGATAGAATTATTCAAATTTCTACAATTGAGATTGGTGATATGAATATCAATGAATTAGCCCCCATAAAACTAAATGAAGAAATTTCTTCTTCTTCTATAGGATTTGTTTTATTCTCAGAATCTGATAAATTCTATACTAATTTTATAGATGTAAAAATTCCTATACCTCAATTACGCACAAATTTAGATACTACTTGTGGTTCAAGTGAAGTAAACATTGGAGGTAATTGTACTTCTTATGATATTTCAGGTGGACAAGTTACAAGTGCAACAGTAAACCTAGATGATAATTCAGTCATCATCAACATTAATGCAATGGATGATGGTGTATTGACAATCAGTCCTTCAGAATCAACACAAAAAGGTATCTTTATGGTATTAGTTGATGGCGAGGAATCAGATGATGCAGAAATTAACGGTAACACAGTTATCGTTCCATTTGGTGCAGAAACTGAACAAATTGAAATTATCGGTACCTTTGTAATTCCAGAGTTTGGTACAATTGCAGCCATGATTCTAGCAGTCGCAATTATCTCAATAGTTGCAATCTCTGCAAAATCAAGACTTAGCATCGTTCCAAGATACTAAAATTACAACTTTTTTTCATTTTTTATTTTTAATAGTAA
>JGI20151J14362_10002115_pt1 | contig 14090 bp, 11 predicted proteins | sample COG_01_FD_14362 | JGI IMG/M metagenome (IMG submission 14362)
GAACCGCCTGCTTTTTTATGTGCCATTTCGTTTTACTCCTATTTATCTTCAGCTTTTTTAGCTGCAGCCTTTTTTGGCGCTGCTTTTTTAGCTACTGGTTTCTTTTCAGCNGCTGCTTTTTTAGCCGCTGGTTTCTTTTCAGCAGCTGCTTTTTTAGCTGCTGGTTTCTTTTCAGCTGCTGCTTTTTTAGCTGCTGGTTTCTTAACTGGCGCTACGGGAGCAGCAGTTGTATCGAACCCTCGTCCATTTTCAGCAATGGCAACTCCAGATTTCTCTGCGCCCTTAGCTAGAATGTCAGTTACGCGTAGTACTGTAATTTGCTGGCGATGACCTTTTCGGCGTTGAGAGCTATGCTTTCGACGGCGTTTTACATAGTTTATAACTTTAGGACCTTTACCTTGTTCAAGGATTTCAGCTTGAACGGCAGCTCCTGTCACATTAGGTGCGCCAACAACTAAACTATCTCCACCAACCATTAAAATTTCATTAAATTGAACTTTTTCACCAGCATTACCTGTTACTTTTTCAATTCGGAGAATATCTCCATTTGCAACTTTATACTGCTTGCCACCAGTTTTTAATACCGCAAACATCTGCGTCTTCCTTTAGTTTCCGCGTCTTTTGGCCCTTGAAAACAAGCGTTTTGGAGATCATCTCCGCCTTCAAACTGCGCGCCCGTTTAAAGAGCGATCATATAAAAACCATAAAATAAATATCATGGATGACGGCTTATCGTAAAATCATGTTTATAAGTCAAGCTTATTAACCAAAAATTACGCTTTTTTAAGTATTAAATAAGAGACTATTCATCTATAAATTTTAACCTTTAACTTCTTCAAGTTCGATCAATGTTCCATTAAAGTCCTTAGGGTGTAAAAAAATTACAGGATTTCCATGTGCTCCAATTTTAGGAAGCCCATCACCTAATATCGTTGCCCCATCTTTTGTTAGTTTTGAGATAGCATCATTAATACAATCAACCTCGTAGCAAATATGATGTATTCCGCCATTAGGATTTTTTTTCAAAAAAGATAAAATAGGGCTATTATCTCCATGAGGGCTAATCAACTCTATTTTTGTATTTGGTAGATTAATGAAAACTACGGTTACACCATGTTCGACAAGATCTTGAGGTATTCCCACTTTAGCACCCAATGGCCCAGAATACTTTGCCATAGCCTCAACTAAATTAGGAACAGCAATTGCTATATGGTTCAATGATCCGATCATTATACGTTCCTTCTTAGACCTTTAACCTGGCTCAATACAGAATTTGCAGCATCTATGACATTTGTTCCAGGCCCAAAGACTTCTGAAACACCAGCATTTCGTAAAAATTCATAATCTTTTTCTGGAATAACTCCACCAGCAATTACAATTATATCTAGCCTTCCTTGGGTTTTTAAATGCTCAATAATTTCTGGAATTAACGTTTTATGTCCTGCTGCTAAAGACGAGATACCAACCACATCAACACCAAGCTTAATTGCTTTTTTAGCTATTTCTTCAGGTGTTTCAAACATTTCTGAGAGATCCACAGTAAATCCAAGATCTGAAAAAGCTGTTGCAATGACTTTAGCTCCTCTATCATGACCATCTTGGCCAACCTTTGCGACAAAGACATGTGGCCGCCTTTCCATTTGTTCTATTCGCTTTTGTAAATTACTGTATTCAGGGTCACCCGCATAAGCATTTTCATAAACACCGCTTATCACGCGAGTAGTTGCTGAATGACGTGTAAAAGCTTTTTCCATAGTATAAGAAATTTCACCTAAAGTTGCCCTATGTCGTGCAGCTTCAATTGCATATGACAGTAAGTTACCATCACCTGAAGCAGCCGATTTTTCTAAATCTTCTAATGCTTTTTGACAATTATCTAAATTTCGCGTTCTCTTGATTAAATTCAATCGATCAATCTGAGCTTCTCGTACAGCTGTATTATCAATTTCGCGTGTTTCTATATTGTCTTCTTCTTCCAGGCGATATTTATTAACCCCAACAATAACATCTTCACCTTTATCTATTCTAGCTTGGCGTTCTGCCGCAGCTTCTTCTATCCTCATTTTAGGCAATCCAGCTTCAACTGCTTTAGTCATTCCACCTAGCTGCTCGACTTCATCAATTAACTCCCAAGCTCTATCTGCTAAATCTTTGGTTAACGCTTCAATATAATAGGAACCACCTAATGGATCCACAACGTCAGTGATGCCACTTTCATGTTGTAGTATTAATTGAGTATTTCTTGCTATCCTTGCAGATTGTTCTGTCGGCAATGCAATTGCTTCATCAAAAGAATTTGTGTGAAGCGATTGTGTTCCTCCAAGTGTTGCAGCCATTGCTTCTATAGTAGTGCGAATAACATTATTATAAGGATCTTGTTCGGTCAAAGATACACCAGATGTCTGGCAATGAGTTCTCAACATTTTTGAGCGGTCTGACTTAGCACCAAAATCAGTCATAATTTTTGCCCACATTTGCCTTGCAGCACGTAACTTTGCTGCTTCCATGAACATATTCATTCCAATACAAAAGAAGAATGATAACCTACCTGCAAAAATATCTATATCTAAACCTTTATCTAGCGCAGCACGAACATATTCCATACCGTCAGCTAAAGTATAAGCTAGCTCTTGGGCTAAAGTAGACCCAGCTTCCTGCATGTGATAACCACTGATTGAAATTGAATTGAATTTTGGCATTTTTGTTGCTGTATATTCAATAATATCNGATACAATTCTCATGCTTGGCTCTGGTGGATAAATATAAGTGTTACGGACCATAAATTCTTTTAATATATCATTTTGTACAGTCCCAGACAGAACAGACTTATCAACGCCCTGCTCTTCACCTGCTACAATAAACATTGCTAAAACTGGAATAATTGCACCATTCATTGTCATTGAAACAGACATTTTATCAAGTGGGATACCGTCAAATAATATTTTCATATCTTCAACACTATCTATCGCAACACCCGCCTTTCCAACATCACCAACTACTCTTTCATGGTCACTATCATAACCACGATGCGTTGCTAAATCGAATGCCACTGATAGGCCTTTTTGACCTGCAGCCAGATTACGACGATAAAAAGTATTACTTTCTTCAGCTGTTGAAAAACCTGCATATTGTCTAATTGTCCATGGGCGCCCAGTATACATGGTTGCCTTTACACCTCGCGTAAAAGGTGCTTTTCCAGGTATTTCATCAATAGAATTTACAGGTAAGTCATCTGAGTCATAAAATGGTTTTATATCAATATGTTCTGGGGTCTTAGAAACTTTTGGCTTTTTCCCATTTGCTTCTTTTGTTGCCAACTCAGTCCATATTTTTTTTCTATCGATTGCCATTATTACCTCTAACTTGCCAAAATATAGCAAATATTTTAATTCTTTGCGTCAAAATATCTTAATTATTCAAACTCCATGATTATTTCATCAACAGCCAAACTATCTCCTTCAGCTACAGATATTTTAGATACTTTACCGGGCTTTTCTGCTCTAAGCACATTCTCCATTTTCATNGCTTCTACCATTGCTAGTGATTGACCTTCTTCAATAATGTCCCCTTCAGAAACCATAATAGAAACCANCAATCCAGGCATTGGGCATAATAAAAATTTAGATGTATCNGNTGGCAATTTATCTGGCATTAAATCAGATAATTCTGCAATTCGAGAATTCATAACTTTAACAACCTGCTCTACACCNCTTANGCGTAAAAGATAGCCACCTATAACTGGTGTTACTTTCACTGCATGTTGATTACCATTTATTGATAATTCGGCTAAAGTTCCACCCAGTTCATATTTGATTGAGGCTTCAAAAGATTTTTTTTCAAATGAAATTTTATAACCATCTTTTACATCACTGATCGTCACATTAGTATTTTTTCTAGCTATTCTAGTAACTAAATTATCTTCTCTAGGTACTGGATTATCGAATGTGCTGTCACGCGCAGAAATCCTCTGCATTTTCATTCTTGTAATTATCAATGCAGTTACTGATAAAACATCAAGTATATCATCTGAGGGATTAACACCTTCAAACCCATCTGGATATTCTTCATCAATAAATGCAGTTGTTATATTCCCAGACTTAAACCTTGTGTGGCCCATAACAGCAGATAAGAATGGTAAATTGTGACCAATTCCTTCAATTTCAAATCGGTCTAAAGCATTTTCCATTGCAGAAATTGCTTTTTTCGATTGGTTGACCAAGTACATAATTTAGCAATCATAGGGTCATAAAACATAGATATTTCCCCACCTTCAAAAACACCAGTATCGTTTCTAATAACGCATTCTTTTGTANCACTTTCAGTGGGCGGTCGATAGCGCGTCAAACGACCTATAGATGGTAGAAAATTACGGTAAGGATCTTCTGCGTATAAACGACTTTCCATTGCCCAACCATTTAATTTTATAGAATTTTGTTTAACATTTAGCTTTTCACCGTTTGCAACTCGGATCATTTGCTCTACGAGATCAATTCCTGTAATTAATTCTGTAACAGGATGCTCAACCTGCAATCGGGTATTCATTTCAAGAAAATAAAAGTTTTTTTCTTTATCAACAATAAATTCAACGGTACCTGCACTTGTATATCCAACAGCTTGCGCAAGAGCACATGACTGCTCACCCATTGCTACACGGGTTTTTTCATCCAAGAATGGACTTGGGGCTTCTTCAATGACTTTTTGATTACGGCGCTGTATGGAACATTCACGTTCACCTAAATAAACGCAATTGCCATGTTGATCAGCCAATACCTGAATTTCTATGTGACGTGGTTCAACAACAAATTTTTCAATAAAAATTCTGTCATCACCAAAACTACTAGCTGCTTCTGATTTTGATCTGGCAAAACCTTCTATTGCTTCTTCATCATTCCAAGCTATGCGCATGCCTTTTCCGCCACCACCAGCTGAAGCTTTAATCATAACAGGATAACCAATTTTATTTGATATTGTCACAGCATGTTTTGCATCATCAATTAAATCCATATGTCCCGGAACTGTGGAAACATTTGCTTCTTGAGCAATCTTTTTAGACGTAATTTTATCACCCATTGCTTCTATGGCATTAACAGGTGGTCCTATGAATATAATATTTTCTGCAGCTAAACGCTCACAAAACTCTGCTCTCTCTGATAAAAATCCATAACCAGGGTGCACTGCATTCGCACCAGTTTTCTTACACGCAGATATAATCTTATCTATGCTTAAATAACTCTCTGATGCAGATGATGCGCCTATGTAGACTGCTTCATCAGCCATTGTAACATGGAGCGCATTTTCATCAGCGTCAGAATATACTGCAACAGTTTTAATATTCATTTTTTTTGCTGTCTTAAAAACACGACACGCTATTTCACCACGATTTGCTACTAGAATTTTCTTAATCATATCAGTTACCTACAATGGGATATTATCATGTTTTTTAAATGGCTGATGAACTTTCTTATTCTTTAAAAGTTCAAAACTTCTTGCAATTCTTCGACGCGTAGATCTTGGGTTTATGACTTCATCAACAAACCCTCGTTGGGCTGCTACAAAAGGATTTGCAAACCTCTCCTCATAATCAGCTGTATGCTGGGCGATTTTATCGTCATCACCTAAATCAGCCCGATGTAAAATTTCTGTTGCTCCCTTAGCACCCATTACAGCAATTTGTGCAGATGGCCATGCATAATTAACATCAGCGCCAAGATGTTTAGGTGCCATAACGCAGTACGCTCCTCCATATGCCTTTCTTGTAATAACAGTTACTAAAGGCACTGTCGCCTGAGCATATGCAAACAATAATTTTGCACCATGCTTTATAATTCCACCATATTCTTGTGCTGTTCCAGGTAAGAAGCCAGGGACGTCTTCCAATGTTAAAATTGGAATACTAAATGCATTACAAAACCTTACAAATCTTGCACCCTTTCTACTTGCATTTATGTCTAAACATCCAGCCAAAACTAAAGGTTGATTAGCTACAACACCAATAGTTTCACCATTAATTCGAATAAATCCTACTAGAAGATTACCAGCAAATTCTTTCTGAATTTCAAAGAAATTTCCTTCATCAGCTAATTTAACAACTACTTCTCGCATATCATATGGCTGATTAGGATTTTGAGGCACCAACGTATCAAGTGAAGTATCCTCACGGTCCCAGGTGTCTGATGTTTCTTGATGTGGTGCAGATGCTCCTGCATTTAATGGCAAAAATGAATAAAATCGTCTTAAATCCAACAACGCTTCAATATCATTATCATAAGCACCATCTGCCACGGAGGATTTTTTAGTATGCGTTAAAGCTCCTCCAAGATCTTCGGATGAAACAATTTCATTTGTAACAGTTTTCACCACATCAGGGCCTGTTACAAACATATATGAAGTATCTTTTACCATAAATATGAAGTCAGTCATGGCAGGTGAATAAACTGCGCCACCTGCTGAAGGACCCATTATCATGGATATTTGTGGAATTGCTCCAGATGCTTGAGCATTTCTTCTAAAGACCTCACTGTATCCAGCCAAAGAAGCAACACCTTCTTGAATTCGTGCACCCCCACTATCAGAAATACCAATTATAGGAACGCCATTTTGCATAGCTAGATCCATAATCTTACATATTTTTTCTGCATGTGTTTCAGATAATGAACCACCAAATACTGTAAAATCTTGTGAATACAAATAAACGGGACGACCATTGATCGTTCCCCAACCCGTTACAACTCCATCTCCTGGTATTTGTTTTTCTGCCATACCAAAATCAACACATCTGTGCGTCTTGTACATATCATATTCTTCAAAACTACCACTATCTAAAAGAACCTCGATACGCTCTCTGGCAGTTAACTTACCTTTTGAATGCTGAGCATCAATTCTAGCTTGTCCACCCCCAAGACGAGCTTCATTCCGTCTTTCTTCTAATTGCTGGGATATAGTTGGCATGATGTTCTCCTCATCTTCTCAATAAACTTTCATTATTCAAAGTTTGTTTAATAAAGTTAATCATTCTAAATCTATGACACAATAGAACAAAAACAGATAAGTGAATTATTTCACACCCAAATAAAGTTAATAATTCATATATATAGATTTTTCCATATGTGTTTATTGTTTTTTTAAACAAATTTTATCTTTGGATATTAAAAACGCTGCCTCTGTAAACAAAAGCAGCGTTAAATTAATTAAAAATCAATATTTACTTCATGACTGGTATAGAGAATTCTCCACCTTCTTTAATCCCAGAGGGCCACCGTGCCGTAACAGTCTTAGTTCTTGTATAAAACTTAAAAGCATCTGGTCCATGTTGATTTAAATCACCAAATACGGATTTCTTCCAACCACCAAATGTATGATAGGCTAAAGGAACTGGGATCGGAACATTTATGCCAACCATTCCAACATTTATTCTGTTTGCAAAATCACGAGCGGTATCACCATCTCTTGTATAAATTGCAGTTCCGTTTCCATATTCATGATCCATGCATAACCGATTGCTTCTTCATAGGTTTTTGCTCTTATTGTTGAAAGCACTGGACCAAATATTTCTTTAGTATAGATATCCATATCTGCAGTCACGTTATCAAACAAGTGTGGCCCAACAAAGAAGCCGTCTTCGTATCCCTGTAGATTAAAATTACGTCCATCAACAACTAATTTTGCACCTTGATCTATTCCTGACTGTACTAAATTCAAAATATTTTCTTTAGCAGCTGATGTAATAACTGGACCATAATCTACATCATTCCCAGCCGTGTATGGCCCAACTTTTAATGTTTCTATTCTAGGAACTAATTTTTCAATTAACTTATCTGCGGTTTCCTCTCCAACTGGAATTGCAACTGAAATTGCCATGCATCTTTCACCAGCAGCTCCATAACCAGCACCCAAAAGTGCATCAGCAGCCTGGTCAAGATCAGCATCTGGCATAATGATCATATGGTTTTTAGCGCCACCAAAACACTGCACGCGCTTTCCATTAGCACAACCCGTTGCATAAATGTATTCAGCAATTGGGGTTGATCCCACAAAACCTATAGATTGAACTATATCTGAGTGTAGCAATGCATCTACTGCTTCTTTATCACCATTTACAACTTGCAAAATTCCATCAGGAAGCCCTGCTTCTTTTAAAAGTTCAGCAAGCATTAATGGAACTGATGGATCGCGTTCAGATGGTTTTAATATGAATGCATTCCCACAAACAATAGCTGGCGCAAACATCCACATTGGAATCATAGCTGGAAAATTAAATGGTGTAATTCCTGCAGTCACACCGAGAGCTTGGCGCATTGAATACATGTCAATGCCAGGACCTGCACTATCTGTAAAATCACCTTTTAACATTTGAGGTGCTCCAATACAGTATTCAACGACTTCAAGTCCACGTTGAACATCCCCTGCAGCATCTGGTAGGGTTTTACCATGCTCACGGCTTAATACCTCAGCTAGTTTATCCATATCTCTGTTCAACAAATCGACGAACTTCATCATAACACGCGCTCTTCGTTGCGGATTGACTGCTGCCCAAGCAGGCTGAGCAGCTTGAGCCTTTGCTATAATTGCGTCTACTTCTGATTTAGAGGCAAGCGGGCACTGTGCCTGCACTTCTCCTGTCGCAGGATTATATACGTCCGTATACCTTCCTGATTCACCTTCAACGCGTTCACCATTTACGTAATGGGTTATTTGTTCCATAAATTTCTCCAAGTTTTAATACTAAATATCCTTTTACTATGCAAAATTACAATATAAAGACCTAATATTACATTACTCACATGCAAAATTGCAAAGGCTAGATATGTTAAATTGGGATGATTATAGAATTTTTTTAGATGTAGCACGTTCAGGCAGCTTATCAGGTGCATCTATTTCATTAAAAATTGATGCAGCGACTGTAGGCAGGCGTATTACTCGACTAGAAAAAGCATTAAATTCAAAATTATTTAATAAATTACCTCGAGGTTACCAATTAACTCAAGCGGGAAACGACTTAAAAGATCACATAGAAAATATTGAAAGAACAGAAAAAATAGCAAGAGGATCCCTTCAAAAATCATCTGCAGATATTTCAGGAAACTTTAGAATAGGTGCACCTGATGGATTATCTAATTTTGTCTTACCCAGTGTAATATCAAATATTCAAAATCAGCATAAAAATTTAAAAATTCAAATTTTATCATTACCTAGAGTCTTTAATTTATCTCGAAGAGAAGCAGACCTTGCAATTATGGTGACACCTCCAAAAAAAGGCCGTTTTATTACAAAAAAAATAGTAAGCTATAATTTAAATTTAGCAGCTACGAAAATGTACTTGGAAACCCATTCTGAAATAAAATCAAAAACTGATTTGAAAAACCATAATATAATCGGATACATTCCTGATTTGATTTTTGATCCAACTTTGGACTACCTCTCTGAAGTATACCCAAATAGAACTCCAGATTTATCTTCAAATTCAGTAGCTGTTCAAATGCAAATGCTTAATCTTGGTGTAGGAATCGGTTTTGCTCATGATTTTGCATTAGCTCATTACCCAAATATTACACCAATTTTAAAGGATAAAATCAATCAAGAGCGAGCATTTTATATGGTTAGGGATCGTGATGATTTAGCATCAGAGCAATCTAATCATATTGCTTCATTACTAGATATAGGTATTAAAAGAGAGGTGAAACGCCTCCAATTAATCAACGGAAAATCTGAGGTATGATATGAATAGAACCAAAACCGAATTAAATGAATATAAATCCTTGGTAGGATCTGAAATTGGACATTCAGAATGGATCACAATTTCACAAAAAATGATAGATGATTTTTGTGACGTTACCGGTGATTATCAATTTATTCATAATGACCCTAAGCCGAGCAGCATCAGAAACACCCTTTGGTGGTTCAATTGCACATGGGTTTTTAACGCTTTCACTAATTACAAAAATGTACAAAGACACTACCCAATTATTGCGGGTCACGAACTGGTAATCAATTATGGCTTAAACAGAGTAAGGTTTCTTGCACCTGTCCCAAGTGGTTCGCGCATTAGAGGAAGAATAACACTGGGGAAAGTTGAGCCACGCGGTGAAAATAAAATTTTAACTGAAAATAAAATAATTGTTGAAATTGAAGACAGCGAAAAGCCAGCCATGTTAGGGACTTGGGTCACATTATTAATTAAAGACGAAATATAAATTTAATCCTCGAATACAAAAGCCCACACTATTTGTATGGGCTTTGTAAACTCAATGGCGCGGTTGACGGGGCTCGAACCCGCGACCTCCGGCGTGACAGGCCGGCACTCTAACCAACTGAGCTACAACCGCCGCTCATTGAGTAGCGGCTTATTAGGACGCGTGAAGAGATGGGTCAAGCATGTATTTAAATAAAAATGAAAAATATTTAATTTAATTTTCTAGACCGATTGATCTTTAATGCTTAAAGGTACAAACAATTATATATTATATTTCACCAAGATATTTAAAATGACATCAAGATATGCATCAATATCTATTCTAATCGGCGCATTATGTATGAGTTTTGCAGCGCTATTAGTGCGTTTAATACAAGATGCTGACGGTTTTCAAATATTATTTTATCGGGGTTTCCCACAATGCTTAATGGTTATGATCGTCGCATGTTTTATACGACAAATAAGCATAAAAGATTTTTTCAAAACGATAGACAAAACTGACATATATTTAGGCTTTACAATGTGTATTGCATTTTCATTTTATATATTTGCACTTTTAAACACATCGGTTGCTTCAGCACTATTTATATTATCTATAGCACCAGTTTTTGCAGCATTACTTTCTTGGTATCTTATTGGAGAAATACCAACTAATAGAACTTGGATTTCTATATTATGNGCTCTGATTGGCGTCACAATAATGNTTGGCGCTAATCTCACATCAGGACGTTTACTTGGAAACTTGTTTGCAATGATATCTGCATTGAGCTTTGCATTAATGTTGGTTATGGCGCGCAAATCAAGAAAAAGTGATGTATTAACTGGAAATTTCTTAGGTGCAGGATTTGCTATAATACTAGCAATGATATTGGCATGTGCTTATGGTGATGGATTATTAATTCCTACAAAAGATTTATGGCTATCTTTTATGTTAGGTGCTTTCACTATTGGTATCGGAATTGCTTTTGTTGCTTGGGGTGCACCATATTTACCAGCACCAAATGTTGGTGTCCTCGTATTGATTGAAAGTGTCTTAGCTCCTATATGGGTTTGGCTGTTTCTAGACATGCCAATGAAATATCAGGAAATAATAGGTGGAATGATAATTTTTTGTGCAGTCTTAATCTTATCAACTTCTAAAAAATAATAGAGTATAAACTTTACTTATGTGAGGCAAAAACATTTAGTAATATCACCCCTCCTACAATCATTAAGAGTCCAATAATAGCTCGCCAGTCTAGCGCCTCTTTGAAAATAAAATATCCAAAAAATGTTATCAAGAAGATACCCAACCCAGACCAGGTAGCATAAACTACTGCAATCGGAAGTGCATTCAAAGCAAGAGTTAGAAAATAAAAAGACGCACCATAGCTTACACATAAAGCGATCGTTGGTATCAAGCGTGTGAAATTTTGGCTCACTGGCAATAACAGAGTGCCCGTAACCTCCAAAAAAATAGCAAAAGTTAAAAATAAATAATGCATTTAATTACCTTAAAGTGATTAAAATTAATTTCTTATATTATAACATATTCTGATATTTTNATATTTATAAATTATAATNATAGTTTTCAAAACCTATAAGTTTTNCTTGAAAATATTGAGGGATTATGGTGGGTGATAAGAGACTCGAACTCCTGACATCTTCGGTGTAAACGAAGCGCTCTACCAACTGAGCTAATCACCCTTTAAGATGGGGTGTACCCAAGGTTAGAGAAAGCTTCAAGTACCTTTTCACATCAAACTGCATTTTTTTTGGAGCATTAATACAAAAATAAGCCACTTATAAATCTAAGTGGCTTATAATTTCAAAATAATTTTATTACTTAATGAGCAAGTTGTGCTCCACGTGCACTTTCAGCACGTTTCGCTGCAGCTGCTTCTTCAGCAACTTCATCCCATTCAATGGACTCAGGAGTTGATGTTAGTGCGTGCTTAAGTACTTCATTAACATGACTGACTGGAATAATTTCAAGACCTTCTTTTACATTATCTGGTATTTCAGGAAGATCTTTTTCATTATCTGCAGGTATTAAGACAATTTTTATCCCACCGCGTAATGCAGCGAGCAACTTTTCTTTGAGGCCACCTATTGGTAATACATTTCCACGAAGCGTCACTTCACCAGTCATTGCAATATCTTTTCTAACTGGAATTGATGTAAGTACGGATACAATTGATGTAACCATTCCAACTCCAGCTGATGGTCCATCTTTTGGAGTTGCCCCCTCAGGTACGTGAACATGAATATCTATATTATCAAATTGTGTTGGTTTAACACCTATTTCGGGCGAAATAGACCTTACAAACGATGATGCAGCATCAATACTTTCCTTCATAACATCACCTAGCTTACCGGTAGTCTTCATTCTTCCTTTACCAGGTAATTTTAAAGCTTCGATATGTAACAACTCACCACCAACTGATGTATAAGCTAAACCAGTAACAACTCCAACCTGATCTGTTTCCTCAGCTAAGCCATGTTTAAATTTCTTTACGCCAAGATATTCACTTAGAGTGTCTTTTGAAACAGCAACTGACTTTGTAGATCCTTTAACAATAGCAGTTAAAACTTTTCTACATAATTTGCCAATTTCACGTTCTAAACTTCTCACACCCGCTTCTCGTGTGTAGCGCCTTATTAGTTCTTTCAAACCATCGTCTGATAAAGAAAATTCACTTTCTTTAAGCCCGTGATTTTTTATTTGTTTCGCTAATAAGTGTTGTTTAGCAATTTCATGTTTTTCGTCCTCAGTATAACCTGACAATGGAATAATCTCCATTCTATCAAGAAGAGGCCCAGGCATATTATAACTATTTGCAGTTGTTAAGAACATTACATTAGACAAGTCATATTCAACTTCCATGTAGTGATCCGTGAAAGTACTATTTTGCTCAGGATCAAGCACTTCAAGCATGGCAGATGCAGGATCTCCACGGAAATCTTGCCCCATTTTATCTATTTCATCTAACAATATAAGTGGGTTGTTAGTTTTAGCCTTTTTCATGGCTTGAATGATTTTACCTGGCATTGATCCAATGTAGGTTCTTCTATGACCGCGAATTTCACTTTCATCTCTAACACCACCAAGAGAGATTCTAATAAATTCACGCCCTGTTGCTTTCGCAACAGATTTTCCGAGTGATGTCTTTCCAACTCCAGGGGGGCCTACTAAGCATAAGATTGGCCCTTTGATTTTAGCAGACCTTTTTTGAACAGCTAAATACTCAACAATTCTTTCTTTGACTTTTTCTAATCCATAATGATCTTTATCAAGGATTGTTTGTGCTGCATTTAAATCTTTTTTGACACGAGATTTTTTATTCCATGGAATAGATGTTAACCAGTCTAGATAATTACGAACAACTGTAGCTTCTGCAGACATAGGCGACATGTTTCGCAGTTTTTTCAATTCACCTTCAGCTTTTTCTTTTGCTTCTTTGGAGAATTTTGTGTTTTTGACTAATTCTTCTAACTCAGAGACTTCATCATCTCCACCTTCACCATCACCTAACTCTTTCTGGATAGCTTTCATTTGCTCATTCAGATAGTACTCACGTTGGGTTCTTTCCATTTGATTTTTTACGCGTGATTTTATTTTGCGCTCAACTTTAAGCACAGACATCTCTCCCTGCATTAGACCATAAATGGCCTCAAGCCTTTCACCTACATCAAGCGTCTCTAACAACTCTTGTTTTTGATCTACCCTGATAGCTAAATGGCCCGCCACAGTATCCGCAAGTGCGCCAGCATTGTCACTTTCAAGTGCAGTTGTAAGCGCTTCATCTGGAACGTTTTTATTCATTTTTGCATAACGCTCAAATTCTTTTGAAACTGTTCGTGTCAGAGCTTCAATTGCTGCTTCATCCTTACGTGTAACTTCGAGTACATCAGCTGAAGC
>JGI20151J14362_10002123_pt1 | contig 14056 bp, 13 predicted proteins | sample COG_01_FD_14362 | JGI IMG/M metagenome (IMG submission 14362)
CGTGGTCACGGTGTTTCCCGTGTCGCGATTTCCCCGCGTTTCCCGATGATGATGATGCGAAGAGGAATACCAACACCAAGAGAACACCGAGAGGAGCAACGAGAGAGGAAAAAGCACTCCGCGGGACAGGAAGTTCTTTTTCCTTTTGTGTGTGCGACGGCGACGGTGCGAGAACATCGCGTTATGCGCCACAATCTCGCCGCACACACTAGCAACGGGGAAAAGATGTGACGCAGAAGGAGACGAACGAGAACAACGAAGAAGTTTACCGAAGACATGAAAACGATAAACTCCGAGGCGCACAAAAAGAACGAGAAAGACGCCACGAAAGGACGAACGAGGCAGTTCCCGCACGCGAGTGGGAACTTTGCGACGTCCGTGAGGATTCGATGTCGCGCGACGACGAAAGAGACGCGTTCGCTCTCCGATCTCGCNCGAGACGTGCAGCGACANGTGGTATCGTTGTTGGACGACGAAAAAGGCAACGACACGAAGAAGAAGAAGAACATTAAAGTGCGCGAAATCATGCGCGGAGAAGACGCTTTGCACGTGTCCTTGTCCAAAGTGTTTCCAGTGCGAAAAGAACAGAGGGAACCGTACCGGTCGCAGTTGAAAGCGAGTTTCAACAAAGCGTTTCGAACGCATCGAGGAAGATTCGATTCTTCTTGTCCTTCTTCCTCTCGCAACAACAACGCGTCGTTAGAGTTGAGAGAGTTGCGCGTCTTCGTGAACGACGAAAGGACGACGACGTTCGTGGCGGCGTGCGAGAAAGACGACGGGGACGACGCGACGCGGAAACGCTCCGGGTCCGAACGCGTGAGGGAGATGATTCTCGCGGTGAACGAGGTGAACGAGCGGTTTGGGTTTCCGAAGTACGAATACGAACCGCGCGTGATACCGCACGTGTCGTTTTGTTACGCCGACGGCGATTGGGAGGAAGAGATGAAGAGGGCGGTGGAGGCGGTGGTAAAGGAAAGAAAAGAAGAGGCGAAGGAGGACGCGTCGGTGGTTGAAATCACGTGTAAGACGGATGCGGTTGATTTGTGCATTTCCGGATGGGAGCCAAAGAAAGTCTTCAGTTCTGAGAGTTTACCGCCGCCGCCGATATGAATAGTAGTTACGCTTTTACCGAGCGACGATAGAAAACGTAGTTTTATTAAAAGAGGCGTAAGCGTATCTAATAATAGCGCTTTAAAGCATGAATAATAATAACAACAATAACAACAACACACGACGCGCATAAAATGTACCAATACCCGTGGTACATGGGTACACTATACTCCAAATATAATACAGAGTCTTCCTTCTTCTTCTTCTTCTTCTTCTTCTTTAACTTCTTCTACGAGAGGAAGGAAGTATCATTTAGTAATCGAAAAATTCGTCACCCATCGAGTCGTCCCACGTCGGCGATCTGTTGAATTGCAACGTCACGCACGTATCTACGCGTGGTCGACTCGGTAGTCCTCTTCTCGCCATTGGCTTCTCGGCGAACCACCTCCTCGTGTATCCAGCTTGTCCCCAAGAGGTGATCATGTATGCAATTGCATCGAGTCTTTCGATATATTCTCTTTCCGTCGTGGGATACGATTTCTGGGCGAGATGTCCGACGTACAAATTGAGAGAAACCCATTTACTCATCCCGCCTCCCATTTTAACGTGTTTGACTGCCATGTCGTGAAACCTATCGTACTTGCCGTAACACAACAACGCCAATTCTCTTCCCGTCAACGGTAATTCGTCCGCGATTGCGTATCCGTACTCATCCAGTTCCGCTTCTTCTTCGACGGTATCTTCAAACTCGTCCAACGCGCACTCTTTATCATCATCCATATCGTCGTCCACCGACGATAATATCACCTCCTTCAAAGCATCGTCCCAATTCGAAGGCGTGTTCTGTACGCTCGTCTCGGTGATATTTCTCGCCAATTCCAACGCGAATCGGTCTTCGCTAAAATTTTCCTTCACGTCTCCCTCGACTGCATCCGAGGCATGTAATCTATCCACTTCGGTTTCAATCGTTTGCGTATCCGGACATCGACCGGCTATTTTCGCCCCGTTCGTTCTTGGGTTAAACGTTAACTCGACTTGGTTTTTAATCTCCTCCCAGATCTTTAAAGCGGCGGATGAAGTCGATTGAGATGGTCCCGCCTTTGTGCACACATTTCGTCTTCGTTTTCCAAAACGAAACGTCGTTTTTGGCGCTGAAGATGTCGCGACGACGACGGTCGAAGGAGCGCAGATGAGACGGTTCATACAGAAGACGATGATGATAATGGTGCGTCTGATGAGAAGATCGAGTTTTTATGTTGCGTAGTCTTCACTCGAACGGCGACTGTCCGCGCAAAAGGCGAAATGGAATGACGTCAACCAGAAGGACAGAAGGACAAAATTTGGTGGTTGGAGGATGCGAGACGAGGCGAGATGTGACTTTTGNCGTATACTTTCAAATTTCTCTCTCTCTCTCTCGTTTTTATTACACGCGGACGACGATATCGTCCTCCTCCTCTCCGTCTGCCTAGTAGCCGCGACTCCTACTCCTCGATGTATATGTTGTTGTTGTTATTAGTAGTAGTAGTAGTAGTGACGCTGTTCGTTCTCTTCCCTTCTCTCCACTCTTTCATTTCGATCTCGTACCTGGCTTTGTCCTTCTCGTGTTTCGCTTCGAACGGTTTTCGGTCCTCTTCGGAGAGCCTTTGCCACTTACGGCCCAAGAGTTTCATGGTTTCCGCCGGGTGCGTGCCCTTCGGCGCGATGGACGGGCGAGAGACTTCGCAAAAGTAAACGTACGCGGACCTGGCGTTTTTCGGCTGGCCCGCTTCTTTCTTCGGTCGTTTTCTTTTCCGCTCGTCGTCGTAGATTTCAAAGTCGTCGGCTTGGAACGCGTACCCGTCTCTATCGTATCCCTCCGACGGTTGGTACGATTTCATCTGCTCGTCGTGACGGAGTTTGTCTTTTTCCGCGATTTTCTCGTACGGTTTTCTATTCTTTTCCGATAACGCTTTCCATCGGACGCCGAGTTCGGCCATGATGTCCGGCGGTCTCATATCTGGCGATTGTTGGACGATTTTCATTCTTTCCTTCTCGGCGAAGTAGAGATACGCCGTTTTCACCTGTTTCGGCGCGTTTGGATCTTTTCGTCGTTTCTTTTTCGCTTCTACCGCGCCGGAGACGACGTTTTCGCTGTGACTGGTTCCATCCGGCGGAGCGTACCCGAACACGGAAAAACCACCGTCGATGGCTAATATCTGTCCAGTCACGTACGAACTCGCTTGCGAAGCTAAAAACACCGTCGCCGTGGCCACCTCTCTCGGCTCGCCGACTCTCCCCATCGGCGTTCGTCTCACCACGCTCTTCTTATACTCTTCGTTCTTCAAAACCTGTTTCGCCAAATCGGTGTTTATGTACCACGGAGCGATCGCGTTCACCCGAATCCCTTCTCTCCCCCACTCGCAGGCTAAACTTTTCGTCAACTGGTTCAACGCCGCTTTCGACATCGCGTATATCGCGCCCGTTTGAATACTCGTCAATCCGGCGACGGACGAGTTGAAAATCACCGACGTGCCTTTCCCGATGATACCTTTCTTATACGCTTGCCGTACGATATCAAAACTCGCTTCCAAATTCGTCCCCATTAAAGAGTGATACTCCTCGCGCGTAAAATCTGAAGTTTTCTTCCGAATGTTAAACCCGACGTTCGAGACGAACACGTCCGCTTTGCCGAATTTTTCCTTGATTTCCGTTAAAAACGAGTCTCGTTCTCGTTCTTTGCTCACGTCTTTTATCGAGTGATGATATTTGCAAACGTTTTCGTGCGGCCACGCGTGGTCTTTGTCAACTCCCGTGCGCGAGCACGTGATTACACTTTTAGCGTTGCACGCGCCGAACGCGTCGCAGATCGCTTTGCCGAGACCTTTCGTCCCGCCGGTCACGACGCAGGTTTTGTTTGTTAAACCGAACGTTTGGTGGACGAAGGAATTCGAATTGGAATTGTTCATTTTTATGTTCACTTTCAGACGACGATGATTTGTAGTAGTAAAATGAGAGCAGAGTAGTAATTGTTCTCGTTGAAGTACAAACACGAAATGACGGTACCAGGTGAAGCAAAAACGATCGCTTGAGGTTATGATGGGTGGTGTTTCTTCTGACGAATTGGAGTTTTGAATTGGCTTTTGAATGCTTATTGGCGATATGTGGGAAAAAATGTCGACGAAGACGAGCGGGAAAGCTCTTCTTTGAAAACCACTTTCTCCCTGTTTTCACGCGCAATGATGATGTTAAAATGATGGCGATGACGCGTGATACGTATTACCTATTGCTATATATTTTACATACGTGTTATACAAAAGTACCATCATGGGAGCGTGTGCGCTATCCGCTGCTAGATGATGTAATCTTTTTCTCTCTCTCTAAAGCGAACTCGAAGAAGTGCTTTTAATCACCACTCTCATGACGTGTTCCAACTTCCAGACGTTTCGGAGGTGCTTTTCGAGTAAATCGGCTTGGAACGCGTCCCTGGCGACGAATTGCGCGCTTCCGTCGCCTTGCGATCCGACGCCTTTACCGCCGTAACTGTAAATTTTGACCTTTGGGTCGGCTAATATGGCGTGGAGTTTCGGCGCAGTCAGTTCGGATTCACACAGCGGAACTAAGTGCAGATCGAACGCGCGTTGGTACTCCGTAAAGGTTTGACCGAGGAGTTTGGCGTTGTTACTTGAGAGCGCGCGTTTGGCGGTTTGGACGTACTCGTAAGAGAGTTCACCGAGGAACTTTTGCGCGTCCGCGTGCGAAGCGTTTTCAACCTTGGGAGGCACATTTTCAAAGGCGGATTGCAAGTCCTTCAAGATTTTTACCGTGTCTTTTTGGCCGGCTAAATCGCACACAACGATGTGAAAGCATTCGTTGTCGCTCGTACTCTCGCCCCCAACCGTCCTTTCGTTCCCAACCGGCGTCTCTTCGCACTTCATCTCGTCGCCGTCGAAGGTCATCGTAACGCACACTCCACTCCCAAACGCACACGCTTGATCCATTCGACCACACCGAGACGGCGTCGCAATTTCCCCCAAATATGCCAACTCCATTTGCTCCAACACACTCATCTCCTTCTCCATCGCGTAACACTTCGAAAACGCTCTCGCCACGAGCACGCATATCGCCGCCGACGAAGACAACCCTTTCTTCACCGGTAACGAACATTTCGTCACCTCGACGCATATCCCACCTACATTTCCGTATTTCTTATACACTTCTTGAATCGTTCCCGCGATGTACGACCAGAATTTTCCTTCGTTCGCGATTCGCGATAAATCCTCGGACCCGTTCGCTACATCCCACACGACTTCGTTCGTCTCGCCTGTATCCGTCTTTGTTCGAATCGCAATTTTGTTCCTCAATTTAAACGCGGTCGCGGATATGCCTTCGCTCGTGCCGACGACGAGACAAGAGCCAACTGGTAAGGACGGATGTGTTCGTCTAAATCCGCCCGCCTGTCGTGTTTGAGAGATGAGATTTGAAGAAAAGAAAGAGAAAACGTGTGTGTGAGCTTGTGGGTGTTGGTGCGCCTGCATTTCCCCTAAGAATAAACTATGAATAAGAACGCACCCAATCGGAATGTTCACCGAGCAAACATAACCTCCCGGGGACGAAAATGAGGTGCTTTTTTTCCTCCTCTGAATCAGACGCGATGGCCTCGTCGAAAGGAGAATTTGAGGGAGGGGGCATTGCGTTTGTGTGTGCTTCAGAAATGTGTGTGTGTGTTTTGTGTTGCAACATGTGTGTTTGATTGAAAAATAAGCGCTCGATCGATGTTGCGACGCGCAGTCTCTTTCCACTCTCTTTTCACTCTCTCTCTCCCTCTCTTCANGTAAGTTCTTTTTAAACTCCTTTTGTTGTGTTGAATTTATTGGTAGGGAAACAAATCAAACTGCGGGAAGATCTTGTTCCCGGTGACGAGTTCTTTAGCGACGAAGAACGCCGTAGCGACCATAGCGAGTCTTCCGTGCGAGAGCTCTTTCAATTTGTAATCGAGATACAGCTCATCGCTCGCATCGGGACAGAGACCGAGCGGGTCAAAACCAATCTCACCGGGAACGTAATCGTCTCGCAGAGTGAATAAGTCGGACGTGAACGGATCTGCCCATCCTTTTTGCACTCTCATCGCTTCTCCGATGAAGATGACGACGCCGAGCGCGTACCAGAACGGCGGCGGAACTTGTTGAAAATGATTTATAGCCGGACCGGTGATAGATGCGTCGAACAAAAACGAGGACCCTTCGACGTATTCCCCGACCAAAATACCAACCGCCGCCAGCATGCACACGCGTCCGTGCGTCAGTTCAGCTTCGCGATATCGTTTGAGATCATCGAACGTTTTTCTTTTCGATAATCCCAACGGGTCGAACCCGTTCTTAAACGGTGCAATGGCGCCGTAAATGCCAATGTCCCCATCCGTCGTCGTGGGTAATTGCCGCTCGACCATTGTGGAGGGCGGCAGCTGTTCCCCAACCTTCGCGAAAACCGGGGTAATCGCGCCGGAAGCGCTCCTCTTCTTTTTAGAGATACAAAACTGTCTTTCTCTCGTAAGAGTCTTGGAGGAAAGTTTCGTAGTATTCAAGCGTCCTGGCGCCCCTAAAGAGATTGAAAATGCTGAGGACATGATGACGAGTACCTTTGATCGATCGATGTATTGATTGATTGATTGATTATGCGTTGTTGTGCGTTCTGCGCGCGGGCAAAAAGTGTGACGTCGATATCTTTGAATATTTTTTCCCTCTTGGAAAAAGAACACATGCGACACATGCGAAACGTGTGGCTGAGAAAGAAGCGAGATGATATGCTACGAAAACGTCACCACAGCATCGCATCATTTCAACAACAACTTCGACAACTGTCCTCTCTCGTCTTCGACGTCTTTTTTCTTCGCCACCCATATGTTCGTCGAGTGTTCGCCGTGCGGATTCGATATTCGATCTTGATCCATTCTTTGTTCGAAGAAAATAAAATCTGAACACACGCACACGACGTCTTCTTCGCGTATAACTCTCGTTTCCTGCGTCTCCACAAAAATAATGTTACTACTGCTCTCCTCCTCTATCTCGTCTAAATCGTCCCGCACTTCTTTTTCTAAAACGACGCACTCTATCCGCCCGTCTTTGCCCCTCGTTTCGACCGTCGCGAATTGATATTTTCCCGAAACGCTCTCGTCATCGTCGTCGTCTCGAACGCATATCACGTCCCACTGTTGCACACCAACCGCCGATTTGTTTGGTGTCATTCTGTTCTCGCGACGACGAGTATTCATCATTCCAAAAACGCTGCTTTTCCGCCGTTTCGTCCAATAATACTCATCATCATCGTTATTACTCCTCAAAGGAGTCGTTCCTTTTCCGACAACATCATGAGTAACAGCATGTACTCTGCGACGACGATGATGCGTTTTGTTGCGCGTCCTACTACCATCGCGACTAAAAATTCCTCCTCCTTTTCCTCCTCCTCCTCCAACAACAAGAGCTCTTCCCTCTTCTATCGTTAATACTAACGAGCGCATCGTGCGTGTGTGTGTCAGAGTGTGTTTACTAAAAACGCGCATCTTTCCAACGGTCTTTGGTCTCATTTTCTCCCTTTTCATGTTTAGGGTGTTAAACCCTACCGGGTTGCAAAAGCAAAGAAGGGAGTTCCCTTGGAAAAGCGTGAGATCGCAACACAAAGGACGACTACTTTCACTAGTACTATTATTATTACTACTCCTGCTGCGACTGCTTTTGAAAAACATACGCAAAAACAAAGAGCGCGCTCGAGAAGAGCACATCGGTTCAAAGGCTTCGGTGGTACTGTTCTCTTCTAAAGAAGAAGAAGAAGAAGAGAAGAAGAAGAAGAAGAGAGAGAGAGATTTCAACTTCATTCTTCCCTTCTTTTGAAAAGAAAGCGAGACATCAGAGACATCATGACGACGGAAGTGGCGGTCCCACCTCCACCCGCAGGGAGCGGCGAAGACGGCGGCGACGGCTCGGACCCGAGGAAACAACAAGCCATCTCCGATTTCACGAGATTAATGCTCCAACACAAAGAGTTAGACGCACGAGTACGGAATTTACGCGCAGAGTTGAAAGAAACCAGACTACAGTTTGATAAAACAGAACGAGATTTGACCGCGCTCCAATCGATGGGGCAAATCATAGGGGAAGTTTTACGGCAGCTGGACGAGGATAGGTTCATCGTGAAAGCGAGTTCAGGACCGAGATATATCGTCGGGTGCCGGTCGAAACTCGATCGAGAGAAGTTAGTGAACGGGACGAGAGTGACGTTGGATATGACGACGCTGACGGTTATGCGAGCGTTGCCGAGAGAGGTGGATCCGGTGGTGTTTAACATGTTGAGCGAGGCGCCAGGGAAGGTGGAGTATTCCTCGATTGGAGGGTTAGGGGAGCAAATTAGGGAGTTACGAGAGAGCATTGAGTTGCCTCTGATGAATCCGGAATTGTTTTTACGGGTTGGGATTGCGCCTCCGAAAGGAGTGTTGTTGTACGGCCCGCCCGGCACGGGGAAGACGTTGTTGGCGAAAGCGATTGCGAGCAACATCGATTGCGCGTTTTTGAAAGTCGTTTCGAGCGCTATCGTAGATAAGTACATCGGAGAATCCGCGAGGTTAATCAGAGAAATGTTCGGGTACGCGCGAGCGAACGAACCGTGCGTTATTTTCATGGACGAAATCGACGCCATCGGAGGGAAACGATTTAGCGAAGGGACCTCGGCCGATCGCGAGATTCAAAGAACGTTGATGGAGTTGTTAAATCAACTGGACGGCTTTGATGTTTTAGGTAAAGTAAAAATGGTCATGGCGACGAACAGACCGGACGTTTTAGACCCGGCGTTGATGCGTCCGGGACGGTTAGACCGAAAAATTGAAATCCCGTTGCCCAACGAACAAGGACGAGTAGAGGTGTTAAAAATCCACGCCGCCGGTATAAACAAACACGGCGAAATCGATTACGAAGCGGTCTCAAAAGTCGCCGAAAACTTCAACGCCGCGGACATGCGAAACGTGTGCACCGAGGCAGGCATGTTCGCCATCAGAGAAGATCGAGACTACGCGACGCACGACGATTTCATGAGAGCGGTGAGAAAATTGGTCGAGGCGAAGAAATTAGAACCGACGGCGAGTTACGACTCGTCGTTTAAAAACACGGACAAGTAATTACTCATCATCGGTAGAGAGAGAAAGAGACAAAGAAAGAGAGAAAGAAAGAAAGAGAGAGAGCTGTAACTTGCACGGTTTTAATAAGAGAAGAAATATAAACTCGAACACGACGCAAAGAAAGCGTTTCATCCACCACCGCACACCTCAGAAGAAACTCCAGCAAACACGCGCACGATACCAATCTCAGAAGAAGAAGAAGAAGAAGAAGAAGAAGAAGAAGAAGCAGACCTAAACAGGGTACTAAAAGTGAGAAAGAGACTCACACTACCAATGTCTCAATCGGAGGCGGAAAAAATCCTCAAACTCGCCGACGCCTCCGCGCGAGGCAGTCTCTTTAAATCGAAAGATCTCGAGAAAGCGTCTCTGCTCTACGACGACGCGTCGAAGATGTTTCAAAGCGTGAGACTGTTCCATAAAGCAGTCCTGGCGAAAGAACGGTGCGCAGAATCGAACGAAGAGACGAACAATGTGTTCTTAGCGGCGCGGTCGTACGACCAGTGCGTTTTGTTAGCATCCCGAGCGGTATTGGAGACGAAGGAGTTCGATGTGAACGATTCGAAGGCGATACAGTTACTGAGCGATTTCTCTGCGAGAGCGAGCGCGTGTTACGCGTCGAGCTCGAGGATGCAACAAAGCGGGGAGTGTTTGGCGAAATGCGCGAGGATTTTAGAGAAATTAGGAGTCAAAGGGGAGGAAAAATCGGTGTCGTTATACGAGCGAGCTTTGGATGTGCTTTGCGAGAACGAGTTGGAGTTGTACGCGTCGGACGCGTTTCGAGCGCTGTGCGCTTTGCGGTGTAAGACGGGTGCGTTTCGAGAAGCGGCTGAGTTGTGCGTGAGATTTGCGGTGGCGTGCGATAAAATTAGCAGCACGGCGACGCAAAGGAGGTGTTATTTGCACGCGATTATCGCGTATTTGTGGGTTGGTGATGTGAAGGAGGCGGAGCTGAGTTACGCGGATTTTATGGAGATTGACGCGTTTGCGAACTCCGAGGAGAGTCTGATTAGTTACGAGCTTTTGAGAGGGTACAAAGAGGAAGACGCCGGGATGATTGAGACGACGTGGAGAGAGCGGAGAGTTCCAGAGATAGCGGACGCGTGCTTTAGCAGATTGAAATTGCCGAATCCAGCGTTTCCGTTGAAAGGCGGGTCGATGATGATGATGGGAAGAGGAGGAGGAAAAGAGGAGGAGGACGACGACGATTTGACGTAGCGTAGATGCGGAGACGTTATAGTACTAGTAGTTTTGTACGCGCTAGAACTTTCTAAAGTGTGATGTACTATTAACAACAAACAACACAACAACGAGCTAATACCATTTGATTCCGTGATCGTCCACCTCTGCGCTCAAAATCTTCACCTCCTCCACCGGTCTATCGTTCTTCCCGACTTTTACTAACCCGATCTTTTCTAACGTCTGTATGTGTTTACTCACCCTCCCGAATATCGTGTGCTTACCGTCCAACCACGGCGTAGGCGCTAAAGTAATAAAGAACTGACTCCCATTCGTATCTTTCCCGCTATTCGCCATGGACAAAATCCCAGCGCCGACGTGTTTCAAATCTCTGTTTTGTGCGCATAAAGTAGAAAGAAGGAGTAAAAGCTCGGTAAGTATTAAACGCCAGTCTCTCGAAAAGCAAAAGCGCGACTCGAAACGTCGCCGCCAAACGTTGCAGCAGAAAATAAAAACGAAGAGATGCGCTCTACACTCTCGACCAAACAAGAAGTTTCCAAGAAGAACAATAAAGAACGGCATCGTATCGATGGTCTTCTTCTTCTTCTTTCGATCATCGTCCGCTCGATCGTCGTCCTGATACTAAACCGAAAGCAAAATACAAGTGAGAAAAAAACGCTCGTCAAAAGACGAATCAAATCTCTCGTCTCTCTCCTTACCTCGTGATCTCGTCCTCGAACTTCCCGCCCCAAATCGAGCTCCCACCTCTACCCGTCCCGCTCGGATCTCCGCCTTGCGCCATGAAATCTTTAATCACCCTGTGGAAAATCAATCCGTCGTAGTATCCTTTCTTTGCCAACTCGAAGAAATTCTGCGACGTTTTCGGCGCGTGCAAGTAATACAATTCCAACTCTATCTCTCCGAGCGTGGTGTGGAAAAGGACGGTGGGCGCGCCGGGAGGGTTGTCCTTCGAGTGCAGTCTCGGGGTGTACTTTTGTTCGCTCATGATGGAGGAGTGTCTCTTCTCAACGTCGTCGTCGTCGTCTCTTTCCGTTTTAGTTTTAGGGGCGTTTTTAAGTGAAGAAAGTAGTCTCAACAGAATTTTCTACGTTCGTCGTCGCGATGCGAACGTGTTGTGATGTCAAAAGTGTTCTCGTTTTCGCGTATTTACAGATCGGATAGTGCGCGCGCGCGGCGTTGTTGTTGATTATTACAGCGCTATTATTATTATTATAAATCGGATGATTTAACTTCTCTCTCCGGCGTCTCTTTCCTCTCCGCTGCTTGATGAGAAGAAGTACTTTTTCAAGACTTCCACGCACGCTCTGAAGAGTTCGAGCAAAAGCGTAAACGGAAAGGTAAACACGGCGAAGAAGGCGGCGAAGAGACTGATTTTCGTATCGTCGTCTCGTTTCTTTTTTTCCGATGAAGATGGTGACGGTGACGTCATCGACGCTTTCGGTGGTTGTTCTTTTTGCGCATCCGTTGGAACGTTTTGCGGAGGCGTGGTGCTGTAGCCTAAAACGTCCGCGGTGCGTTTCGTCGCGCGGTTGGCGAAGTATTTGTTGTTCGTCATTTCCGCCAACTTCCCCGGGCGCATTGTGTTCCCATTCTTCGTCGTCGCTGGCGCGTCGTTGTATTGCGCCATCTCGTTCAAAATCTGCTCTCTCTTTTTGCGCGCTTCGAATAAGGCGGTTTCGTTTTCGTTGGCAATTTGGGAAACGAAACCGCTCGTGGCGGAGTTTGTTGCTGTTCTAGATCTTGGTGTTGTTGTTGCTTGCTGCGTCGTCGTCGCCGCTGCCGCCGATGCTCCTAATAATTCCTCTTCTTTTTCTACAATTTTTTTCTCCTCTCTCGTCGTTTTCACCCGTTCTTCGACTGGCGGCGTCGACGACGTCACCGCGCTCACCACCTCCAACGGCGCGTCCACCACCTCCACTCTCGTCTCCACTTTTCTCTCTTTCGTCTTCATCAACAAATCCACCTTCTCCTCTCTCTTCTTCGTCTCGATTTCTTTCTGTTTCTGTCTTAACTGTTCGTCCATCGTCTCGAAACTCTTCACCAACGAAAACGCGACGATAGACCCCGCCATAGTCATCAACGGTTCCGCCAACACGGTCGAAATCGCCGCCGTCGCCGCCATCGCCGCCGCCGCGGCGCTCACAATCTCTTTCTTATTCGGCACCGCCTCTATTTGCCTCCTCACAAACTCTGCTTTTTCCACCGCTTGCTTCGATATCTCCGCCGCTCTTTCGCTCGATTGCGCCAGCGTCGATCGCGCAACCACGCGCGCCTTCTCGCCTTCCTGCACAATCTTTCGCGCGTTTTCCGTCGACGCGAACTGTCTCGCGCGTAAAATCGAGTTCTCTAAAGTTCTCGTCGCTCTTGATTCCTCCTTTGTTTTACTATTACTATTATTTTTTCTTCTTTTTCTTCGTAATAAAACCGTGCCTTCGCCTAAACCGTCGTCGTCATCCTCCTTTTCCACATCACTCCTATCGTCGTCGAAATCGTCGTACGACCCTTCCCCGGTATCTATGGACTCCTCCCAAAACTGATCCTCCGCTTTTTCTAGCATGTCCATGGTAATCGTCGACGATCGAATGGACATGTCTTCCTCGTCTTCGCTGTCTTCGGCTATGATTTTTCCCATGTTTTGTCGCACCAAACGGCCTCTTCTTGGTGGTCTTCTGAATGCAGCGCTGCTTCTTCTCTCTTCTTCTTTCTGTCGTAAACGCGAGGAGGAAGAAAAAGAAGAGGAAGATGGAAAGGAACACCGCACGATCGATGATCGCATCATCATCTCACCAACTCCGTCGTTGTCGTAAAGTGTGTCTCGTTTCGTTCGTCTCTCGTGGTTGTATTATTTTAAAATTGTGAGGAAGTTTCCCCTAAAAATACACACAAAAGACACACACAAACAACAAACAAACAAAAAAAAGAGTGTAATCGGAAACCAGCGCATTCATCCACTTTGCCACACAGCCTTACTTACGCAGAGAGCAAGTCGTCGTTGTTGAAGAGAGAGAGGATGACTGAGGCGGGGATCGAACCCGCGATTTCTGGCTTGTTTCTCACCAAAATTGTTGTTTGCGTTAAACCCTAAAGGCGGTTGTTTTAAGATACAAATACTTCTTCGTTTTTTTTATAGCGAGAACTGTTGATCTTTTTTCCTCCAATTTCTTTACTTTAGAGAGAGAGAGAGTGTGTGTGTGTATACACATATATACTCTTTTCAAACTCGAGCGCAACAAACGCAACAACAACAACAACAACAACAACGCATCACTGCCTTCTTTCTGCGTCTTTTTCTTTCGTGTGATATATAATATACACACAGTGACACACGAACAACAAAAACACAGAAAAAATTACTGTGAGATATTTTTACGGGAGAGGAAAGAAAAAAAAAATGGAAGCATCGTCGAACGCAGATGATCAACATCATCTCAAACAGCAAGAAGAAAAACTACGAGCGAAATACGGCGGGATGATCCCAAAGAAGAACCTGATCGTGTCCGACCGGAAACATTTCGACAGCGCGGACTACTGGTCGCGAGGGTCGAATAAACAACAACATAAAGAAGTTGTTGAAACAGAGAAAAATTCTTCTCATTTTGTTGAAAGTGGTGCTGACTCATCACAAGAGAAGATGCTGAAACCAGTGCTCGGAGCGAAAGACGTGGCGGG